>Ga0307508_10001206_pt1 | contig 29652 bp, 27 predicted proteins | sample 9_EM_MG_FD_203089 | JGI IMG/M metagenome (GOLD analysis project Ga0307508, IMG submission 203089) | Populus trichocarpa ectomycorrhiza microbial communities from riparian zone in the Pacific Northwest, United States - 9_EM | ecosystem: Host-associated > Plants > Roots > Unclassified | place...
TCCTCACCAACACTACCACCGAACCCACACACAAGATCTAAGATTATTCCGTTGTGAATTATCGAAAGTAGCCTGAATACCTTTGATTCTACCCACACTCTGGTTACGAAACAACCCCAGTGTCACAGCACCTCCCGAAGTCGAGGAATACCCCTACGATTCCGAAGCCTATGAGGTTGTCTCCAAGAGCCGGAAACGGGTGGGTAAGCCACGCACCATCGAGGGGTACATCTGCGGGCTGAACTGGTTTGGCCGCCGGATACGCCACAGTAGGTGGATGCTCCGAAAGTTCGAGGCGTGGGCAAACAGAGTCAACTATCGGGGAGGGATATCAATGGCAGACCACATATGCTTCCCAACAGAAGCTTGCTGGTGGCCACGGATGAACGTGAGCCAGCATTTCCAAGAAAAAACTCGATATATCGCCATGGGGCGTAACGACGCTGTGTACAGAGCGTTCGTCGCCAATCCTGCGAATGCAGCGATATTCGCGAACCCACCGTTCCCACGGGAAGTGGCTTCCGACGAAGAGCACTCCACATGAGCCCGTGCCCCCCCGGGATGTCTAGTGGATACCCTCTTCTGTTAGGGTGGTTGTCTGGGTTCTCCAGCGGAGCTTTCGTGCGGGTGTGGATTCGTCCGAGAGCTCCGTGCGTGAGCTGCCCCACCATCTCTGAGGGTTGCCCGTACACTTATATTGGTGCCGTTTTTTTTCTGGTATTGGGTTGGGTTTTTCGGTTCTCAGGATTTCTTTTTGGCTTCTTTCTTTTGGGATTTTTGGTGATTTACAGGTGGGCGATCTTTCTGGGTTTCGGAGTTTTTTGAATGGTATCTTTCCCTATTTTCAGTTCTGGGTATCTCGTTGTGTGCTCAGGCGACGTTCTCCCAGCTCCTAGAGCTGTGGTTGCAACCTGTTGGATGGGGCTATTGCTTTGTAGGGTTTCGTGTGGGCTTGTGGATGTTGGGCGGAGCCCCAGTATGGCTTACGGCGGATTTTTTCACTCCACTGTCCGTGCGATGGCAGCACGCTGCTATCTAGCTCCCCTTCAGCCTCTGCCCAGACTTCGTTGGTTTCTTGCTGGTGTACTTAGGCGACATTTTCCTGTCCCTTGAATTGTAGGTGCAGTGCCGTAGCTTGCCAGGGTCTGGTGTGGACTTGCGGGCTTTGAGCCTTTGGTATATAGAGTATCTACATATGTATCTTTTTTTCCGGTTGAAATGAAACGGGGATGTGCCTTTAGCATCGTGGGTCCAAGTTACAGCTTTGGCCCCTCCCACCAATGCTATGACCCACCCATCAGCGCTATGATCTCGTCCACCAAGGCACGAGTACTAGGGCGTGCCTTTGCTCAACGAAGCCATGGCTTCGTCTCGTAGGGTTGCAACCACAACTCTAGGGGCTGGGAGAACGTCGCCGGAGCACACGAGATACCATTCAAAAACTCCGAAAGATCAGAGTCGCCCAACTGTAAACCAGCTTAAATCACAAAAGAAAGAAGCCAAAAAGAAATCCTGAGAACCGAAAAACCTCCCAACCCAAAACCAAAAAAAATGGTACCAATATAAGTGTACGGGCAACCCTCAGAGACGGTGGGGCTGCTCACGCACAGTGCTCTCCGGCGAAACCAAACCCGCGCGAACGCTCCGGCGCAGTGCAACGCGGCAACGCTACAACCCCCAGAGTTGTCATCACCGCTCGCCCAACCACGCGAAAGAAAAACAGTCTAAATCCAATGCAAGCATAGAATAAACACCGATAGAAACCCAAACGTATGGAACAGATCGAGCTTCTAGCCACAACCCGAAAAATCGTTCAACGCACTCCCTAGTTTGACAATTCCTCGTCGCTACCGACTAGCCGTGGGTGATTGGGAGGGCGTGGGTTGGCGGCTTCCCACGTGCGGTATGCTTGGTCGTCGCGATCCAAAGCGATGTGGTGCTGCTTCGCAGCGAAGTGTTGACCCTGGTTCATCCGGGGGCGATAACAGGCTTCACCCGGAAAGCAGATGGCCTGCTCCATTGTGACGGGTGCTACCGGCGGCGCAGGCTGCGGCCCGTAAGCCTGGGTGCTCGCCCACTCTCTTAGCCGTCTTAGCACCCATCGATTTTGCCGAACCCGGCGGCCATACTTGTTGACGGCTTTAATCCAACCATCAGTGGACCGCGGCTTCCCAAACCTCTTGCGACTCTTGGAGTTGGCGTCAGGACCTTCGGAGTCGTAAGGGTAGTCCATGATTTCGTCCAAAAGGTCCTGCGCCAATAGGTCTGCTTGATCCAAGTGCGGATCCTGCCTCCGGGTGGGCGAGTCGGGTGGGCAGTTCCGATGCAGGATGATTGCAATCCCGAGTGGCTGCTGCAAGTGCTTGGTGATTGACAGCCATGCACTAAACCCGTCGTCGTCGTTCAATCCCACGATTGATCCGGCGGGGCCGATCCCAGGATCCACAAAGTTGCCTGAACCACTGCTAAGGTTGCCCAAAGCGCCATAAAGAGCTCGGATAGTCCGGCCCCCAGGGATTTTGGGAAGGAATTTCGCAACGAATCGACCCAGTGTGAAGCGCCCGTGTCTCGAAAGATCGTGATGTTGGAACTCCTGGATCCAGCTCTTGTTCGCCGGAAAATGCCATTCGTACGAGTCCGGTTCATTGCTCAAGGGGCCGGTATCGTCCTCAAGATCGCTATCATCCCCACTGGCACCTCTCCGCGGTTGCGGAGTGCTGCTGTTGCCTCCGTGCGAGAAAGACCGACTATGCCGGGAGTTGGAGCCACCGCTCTGAGGATCGGCGAATCGCTGTTGAGGCCTCTGCACGTCAGGGTCAATGACAAAGAACTGGAAGACAGTTGCCGTTGACTCGACTCGTGGGGTTGGGGCCACAACGGGCGCAGCGGCGAGGGCAGCGGGAGTAGTGGCGACGGCAGCGGGAGTGGTCGCACCGCCAACCATCCATGGCCCGGGCGGCCAGTTCTGACCAGCATTCCGGAAGGTGTTTGCCAGCTTGTCGCGAATGTCGCCGATATAGGTGGTTACGAGCCTCCATGCCTTCTTTCCTGTGGCATGGCGGGGCTTCACCGGGGATGCCCAATCAATATTGACGGTATTGAGGACGCTAAAAAAGGGCATGAGAAATGGGTCGTGGTTCGTGATCGCATCCAAAAGTATTCGGAACGGTTGGTGGTCCCAAGCAATTAAGTGCATGCCGGTAATCTGGATATGCATCGCAATTCGCTTCCTGACAAAAGCTTCTTCTTTCCTTGGATTAATACAGAAGTATCTCAGATATTCATCCGCCTTGGGCTTTGCCCCCCGGGCTCCGGCAGCATTCATGGTAGATGGAATCACAACTGCAGCAGTTGAACTTTAATGAGTTTTTGCGGCAATACTTGAAGGAGAAAGAAGTTGGACCTACATGAGAACAGTAAATCGCACAATAAATCGCACAATCGCAGAAGTTGACAACTATGAGGGTGGTTAGTATTAACTAAAATGCAAAGCAGCGATCGAGAAGTAGACCCAGATAGTTGGGAGGCTGTACCGAGGAGAGGATCTAGGACCTATCTAGGTAGTCGTTCGTGAGAATTGTAATCGCAATCTGTAAGGCGCAGTGTCCACGTAGATAGTTGTTCCGGTGCTCGAAGAACCCAAGAGCCGGCACAGGTTGTCACAGTGGCGCTTCTTACGGAAGGCGGCGACTGTATTCCCTGTTCGCCTAACTAGGATCATATTAATTGGCTGCAGTAGCAATCAATACAACTGTATTTATGTCAGAATTGTGTGGAAGCCTGGCTCATGTCAAACATGAGGACCCTGAAACATCACAAGTCTTGTCTGCTTCTATCCGATGATGATTGATACGCGGCTCCTTTGTCATCACTGTCAACCTAGCAAGGTGCGCCACTGAGGCGCAATCCTGGGCTTGCTTGATGTGGCAGTGGGGGCAGGTTTGATGACTGCATGCACATTCTTCACTCACGTAAACTACATAGATATGTTGCAACTGCAGGACCAGGTTTGCGTACAGGTCGTTTTTTCAATTTCGGTTGCTGCGGCATCTAGTCCTGAGTGGTAGGTATTAGTGCCGGCAGTCGTTGCCGCATCCAGTATTGATCTGCTTCACATCTGGCTGCTGAAGTGGGAATCGGTATACTTACTCTAGAGTGGTGCCTGCCTCTAGAATCCGATAACGTTAGGCTCATGTATACACACCTCTTCATAGCCTAACGCTTGAGGTTCACGTCCCAGCTGTCCTATGTTCCTTCCCAGGCCCACTGGACAATTGCTAAGGTTGGTAACAGAACTTCTACAATTGCACCGGATGCTAAGGGCATGTACTCTACATTTGCCACACTTGTGCTTTGGTACAGGCCTGGGCGGAGGGCAATGGGGAGCTTGCAACGTGCCGCCACCGCGCGGACAATGGACTGTAAGTAACTAATCTCGCCATGATCTAGATTGGTCGCAGGCGAGTAATGACCAAACAAAAAAAAAGGCCGCACTTGCGCTTGATCTCGTGGTTCTAGCACTGCCGTCGCCGTCCAATGCACTTCCCAGTCATTCGGCAATCCCTAAGGTTGGTAGCAGAACTCCTACAATTGTACGGAACGTCACAGTTACTCTAGGTTCCCCGCAGCGGCGCTCACGCTCGTTGTTCCATCGCTACAATCGCCGTCCAACACTCTTCCCAATCATTCGGCAATCCCTAAAGTTAGTAACAGAACTCCCACAATTGTACAGAACGCTCACAGTTACTCTAGGTTCCCCGCAGCGGCGCTCACACTCGTTGTTCCTTCGCTGCCGTCACCGTCCATCACTCTTCCCGGTCATTCGGCAATCCCTAAGGTTGCTAGCAGAATTCCTACAATTGTACGGGACGCTCACAGTTACTCTAGGTTCCCCACTGCGGCGCTCACGCTCGTTGTTCCGTCGCTGCCGTCGCCGTCCAACACTCTTCCCAGTCACTCGGCAATCCCTAAGGTTGGTAGCAGAATTCCTACAATTGTACGGGACGCTCACAGTTACTCTAGGTTCCACGCAGCGCCGCTCACGCTCATTGTTCCATCGCTGCCGTCGCCGTCCAATGCTCTTCCCAGTCACTCGGCAATCCCTAAGGTTGGTAGCAGAATTCCTACAATTGTACGGGACGCTCACAGTTACTCTAGGTTCCCCACTGCGGTGCTCACGCTCGTCGCCGTCCAACGCTCTTCACAGTCACTCGGCAATCCCTAAGGTTGGTAATGGAACTCCTACAGTTCAAACTGCCAGGCTCACAGTTGTGCAGAATGTCTCATCTTCCAATCTGCCAAGTTTGCAGGAAGCCCTTCAAGGCGCCGGGATGGTTGAAGGTGCATTACCAGAAGGAGCATCCAGGGTTCCTTGATATGGATGACAACCGTGATGGCGATGCGTCCGCCAACCCCTATGAGCATCATATTGCTGGACGGCCCCCGTTTTACAACCGGGATGACCCTGTTTTGCCAAACTTCCACGAGGATGGAGATCCCGTCATAACTACACGGGACGGTGATATTCGTTTTTTCCCGACCGACGCGATCCGATGTGCATCTCCTGGAGATGCAGTTCCAATTGCCGAAATTACCAACACGTACCCGTACGCTGGACTACCTATCCACTATGTTCCGGACCCGACAGAAATGATGTATGTCCGCGAACAAAATGACTTGATATCCAACAGGGGCGATCCTGCGTATGCATATCACCCATTTGAGGATGAAAGGTCTTTCGAATTTGTCAACTGGTGCCTATCGAACAACGTCACCCAAACCGCAGTGGATCAACTACTAAAAGGACAGCATTCTCCACTCCGGGAGAGCGTACAGCAATCGATAAAGTCTGTCCACTGCCTGAAAATGCTGATCAAGAAAATGGAGGATGGACTTGGCATGAACTCGTGGACGGAAGTCGAGATTGACATGATACGGAATGCCAACCACCGTGACCCGATAAAGTTCTGGTATCGCGATCCGATCGAAACAGCAAAGTGGCTACTACGGCAGACCTACAACTCTCAGAATTTGGTATTCAGCCCTGAGAGGTCCTTCACCAACGGTATTCGACAATACAGGGAAATGCACACAGGGGACTGGTGGTGGAATGAGCAAGACAAGCTCGCTGCCGGCGCATCTCTCGTTCCATTTATAATCCTCTCCGACTCAACCCACCTTACGGCTTTTGTAGGAGATAAGAAGATCTGGCCTGTTTTCATGACAATTGGGAATCTATCTTCAGTCGTCAGGATGAAACCGACAACTCACTCGGTTGTCATGATTGCAGTTCTGCCGGAGAAGGCCAAGTATTCTGCACAGAGTGATATCTCGAGGCAAAAGCAAGCAACCTGGGATCATCAGATTATCCATGTAGTGCTGAAAGTTGTCCTGCAACCGTTGTTTGACCACTCGAGAAATTGTGATCCCAACGATATGCGTCTGAGCCCGTACTTCCATGCTCTGTGTGGCGATGGAAACTGGCGTCAGTGCTTTGTCCGAATTGGTGCATGGCTTGCCGACTATCCAGAACACATGGCTCTGCAATCCTTACGCTCAAATTCTTGTCCTTGGTGTGAGGTTCCCACTTCGAAATTCGGAGATTATCCTTCAGTATTCCCACGCCGTGATCACCAGGAATACATGCGCGTATTCTACAACGACGACTCAACCCAGAGAGTTGCGCAACTCACTGAGTGGGGTGTGCGTACGACCACCGATAACGTATTGTGGAGACTGCGATGTAACCCCACTGAACTACCGAAGCCTGACTTGCTACACACCATACAGGTAGGAATACTAAAGCACTTGCTACTTTGGACCATGAGTTTTGTCAAATCGCACCATCGGCTCGCCCTGTTCAACTCTTTATGGATGGCGATTCCATCTTATCTGAGTATGACACAACCCAAAAAATCTTTCTAGGAAATTGTTCAATGGACGGGTGGTGAGTATAAAAAGATGAGCCGCTTTCTGGTGGGTTGTCTGGCCAACTCTCTACGTCGTCCGTCCAACTCCGAGCGTTCCGCATTCGAAAAAGTTATTTTGTGCGCCCGCGGACTTTGCGAGTTCTACCTGTACTGCCAATACCCGACGCATGATGACATCTCCCTCGACTCCATGGAAGCCTCCCTGAGTTGCTTTCACGACAACAAGGATGTGTTTCTGGAACATCGGGCGTCGAAAAAAATCCGTGTGTTAGTCAGGGCAGCGAAGGCCAAGAGCGTCAAGGCAAGAGACTTGGAGTTGAAGAAGGCACGCCGCTGTGACCGCCAAAAAATCTCGAGCTCCTACGACCGCGAGTTCACTGCTGAGCGGGCTCGAATTTACCAGAAACATACTCATTTCAACTTCCCAAAGATCCACCTCACCAGCCATTTCAGGGAGTCGATCGAGATGTTTGGTAGCCTCGAGCAGCACTCCACATCTGCCACAGAGCTCTTACACAAAAGCGAGGTGAAGAAAGGGTATCGGGGTTCCAACAAAACTGGTGACTTTTACTCGCAGATCCTGGAGTCCAATGCTAGGATTGAGGCCTTCAATGTCCGGAAGTTAAACCTCAACCCTGGGAGTTGCGACATGACTTCTCCGAATATCTCTCACCTGCGGCCTCCCCATGTTCTTAAAAGCCCTACCGGGCCGCATAAATATGGCTTTGGTGCATTCTTGGCCTCAATTAGCAATCCAGAGCTACGGAATAACATGGAGATTGCCACCTATCGTTTTCTCGACGGAGAGGGTATTTCCGTGGAGGATGAGGAGCTCGATATGGTGCCGGTGGCGGTATACAAATCCATGGCGGTTCACGTCCTAAAGTATGGAACTGCTATCTGGGAGAAGCAAGTACTCCGATGCACATTAGAGACTCACTGGCATGGGGGTCCGCCGCGCCATGACTGGACTTGGTGGCGAGCTTGCAGACAGTCCAGGGTGATGAGCCGGCAGCCCTCAGAGTCGCCAGTACCACCACTTCCGTGGAAAGCGCTAAAAGGCCGCCTGCCGGTACAGCTAATCTCGCTACTGAAGTTTTCAATAATCAAGGACGGCAAGGCAATGCCGGACCTTCAGTTGGCATTTGTTCAGACTACGACCATGGCCGCCGGGGGTGCCGTCGAAAGGGCTTCCGGGATGGTGAAGGTTGTGCGAGCAACACTGGGGACTGAATACCGACTCGTCCATGCTTCCCAGATCAATGGAGCAGCGTATCTTATACCCTTTGACCCTGACAGTACGACTAACTGCGTATGGCTTGTCAATTCACACATCGATATTGAAACGTGGAATGAGGTTACAATGGATGAAGATCAAATGGATGAGGATTCGATGGACGAAGATGAAGCACTTGAGGAAACCGCTGGTTAGTCGGTTATGGAGGATTTGAACTCCGAGTCTGACAGCAGCGAGGCATCGCAGTGGTGAGACTTGATCGGCAAATCAAGCATTGTGGTCTCACCAGGGCTGTTTAGCACGACGACTGACGACTCCCTTACCAGTATAATCCTGTTGATATTTGAATTATTCGTACAGTAATGAGTTTCTCCACTTCTACGGTTACTCACCCAATCACCCAGGTACTTTGCACGTCTTCCCAGCAGCCATGCTTTCACTTCATCACACGGTTTCCAAGGAAGTGCAACCTCCAGAGTGGGCAGCACAGCGGTTGCAAGGGCACCGCAGCTAGGCTACTGCAACACAGGCTCCCGACAATGGCAATCCGGAAGGCGCGATCTAGAAGATAGTTCGGGGACACGGATCAGCTACTCCGAGGTTCAACTCAGTCAACGGGCGGATAGTCTACGCATGAGATACGGCGCAGGTGGAAGCGTTCGACAGCAGAGAGGATTTGCGAATGCGTTCGAAGAGCTGGAAGGACGACCCGCGGAGTTGGCAGCACAGCTGGCAAATGCGACGCGGCGTGGCCATTTCAACGGAGAGCGGCAATAGCGATGGCGCAATCTTGTGGCGAAGGATGAACAGAGGTTCGCGGATACGGGTCAACATGCGTTGCCGCGAGCTACCCCGAGGTTCAACCAAGTCAGTGGGTAGATATTCTATGCATGAGACCAGTGCGAGCGCTTGACAGTGGTGAGGATTTGCGAATGCGTTCGAGGAGCTGGGAGGACGACTCTTGGAGTTGGCAGGACTGCTGGCAATTGCAACGAAGCCTGGTCGTTTCAAAAGACTCCCCCGACCGCGGCAGTCCCAAAGACGCGATCTAGTGGCGAAGGGTGATTAGAGGTTCGCGGACACGAATCAACAACGTGCGTCGCCGGGGGTATCCGAGGTTCAACTCAGTCAACGGGTGGATAGTGTACGAGTGAGATTCGGAGCAGGAGGTGGGAGTGTTTGACAGCAGTGAGGATTGCGAGTGGGTTCGGGGAGCTGTGAGGACGACTCTCGGAGTTGGCAGCCCAGCTGGAAAATGCAACGCGGCGTGGCCATTTCAACGGAGAGTGGCAATAGCGATGGCGCAATCTTGTGGCGAAGGATGAACAGAGGTTCGCGGACACGGATCAACAACATGTGTTGCCGCGAGCTACCCCGAGGTTCAACCAAGTCAGCGGGTGGATATTCTATGCATGAGATCAGTGCGAGCGCTTGACAGCGGTGAGGATTTGCGAATGTGTTGGAGGAGCTGGGAGGACGACTCTCGGAGTTGGCAGCTCAGCTGGCACTGGCAACGTAGCCTCGTCATTCCAGCAGACTCCCCCGACGGCGGCAATCCCGAAGACGCGATCTAGTGGCGATGCTTGGGTCGCAAGCGATCTTCAGCTCCTCCGAGAAAGAGCGACGCGATGTCGTTGCCATGCTGCAACAAGACATGACCGGCTACGTCGAGAACACGCTCAAGGCCGGCAAGCCCAAGGTTGTCGGTGTCATCACCGACTACGTCGACCAGGGGTACCATGGTGGTGGTGGACGTAGAGGTGCGGCGGCGAGCGCAACGGCGGCGGCAGCAGTAGCAGCGACGGCTCCGACCGCATCGGCATCCACGTTATGCAGATCGAGTCCTCGGGCACCGGCGACGGCAGCGGTTGCTGCAGCAGCATCATCATCGTGTGCGTGCGATGGGGCCGTAGGAGTCGCCGCCGACCTGGCGCAGGTACTCGGATGCGATGACGCTCTCCTTCCAGCCTTTTTTTATTTATTTATTTATTTATTCAGTACTCACATGCGACCTTGGTAGATCATGGCGAGATTATATACAGTCTGGTTCCAGTCTGCTGTCCGCGCAGTGGCGGCACGATGCATGCTCCCCTTCGCCCTCCGCCCAGGCCTCTTCCGAAAAGATGTAGGCGCACCAAGGAAACAACAAAGGAAAAGAGAAGAAGGACAAAAGAAACGCGTGCACCCTCCCCTAGCTCTCTCCTGCCGAGGCCATGAAGTCAGGTGTGGGTAGGAACAGAGGAAGTTCCCCCCCAGCGCCCACCTCCTCGCCCCTGCCTCCCGCTCCTCCAAGAACTCCCACACCTCCATCTCCGACACCGCGCTCACTGCGTCCTCCTCCTCGAGCGGGGGGGCTAGTCTCCCCACATCCGTCGTGGACAGGAAGTCCAGCATCGGCCGCACACGCCGCTCATCTGCCAGGAGGTCTCGAACCTTCCACCTGCCCTTCCCCCTCCCGGTCTCCCCCTCACTTCCGCCCAGAGGATCCTCTGTTGAGCCCTCCACTCGGGACACTCCTTGAAGAGGTGCTCCCGGGTCTGTACCGAGTATTTGCACCACCAGCACTGTGGGGTGCTCTCCTTCGAGCCGTTGCCGTCGTACATCAGGTTGTCGCTGGCGCGTATGGCCCACGCCGGTGGAAACGAGACGGATCGAGGGTGCGGCGGCAGCCGACGCGGCACCCGCTGCCGGATGGACGGAGGTTCGCGGACACGGATCAAGAGCGTTCGTCGCTGGGAGAGTATCTGAGGTTCAACTCAGTCAATGGGTGGACAGTCCACGAGTGAGATTCGGAGCAGGAGGTGGGAGCGCTTGACAGCGGTGAGGTTTTCCGAATGCGTTCGAGCAGCTAGGAGTACGACTCTCGGAGTTGGCAGCTCATCTGGCACCGGCAACGCAGCCTGGTCGTTTCAACAGACTCCCCCGACGGCGGCAATCCCGAAGGCGCGCTTTAGTGGCGAAGGATGATTAGAGGTTCGCGGACACGGATCAACAACGTGCGCCGCCGGGGGTATCCGAGGTTCAACTCAGTCAACGGCTGGATAGTGTACGAGTGAGACTCGGAGCAGGAGGTGGGGGCGTTTGACAGCGGTGAGGATTGCGGGTACGTTCGGGGAGTTGTGAGGACGACTCTCGGAGTTGGCAGCTCCGCTGGCACCGGCAACGCAGCCTCCTGGTCATTTCAACAGACTCCTCCAACCGTGGCAATCCTGAAGGCGCGATCTAATGACATGCGTCGCCGGGAGCTCATCCGTGAGACACCTCAGTCAGCATAATCTCCGCGTGAGTTTTGGACTCGCAAGTCGGTGTGTGGGGTTGCCGTTGCCATTTACAAAAGCATTCGAAGCACTGGCAGGGCACTGAGCGGAGGAGTTGATGAACCGACTAGCATATGAGTAATACAAATATTGAATAATTTTTTCTCGATATCTTTGGCACTTCAGTAACTTAGAGGACCAGTATCCTTCATTTCGTGAGTTTCAAGCGTGACCGTAGGCGACGAAATGACGGGAGAAAAAATAATTCGAACGTCGTGAATTTGTGAATGTATGCGCCCGGAAAACAAAACCATAGGATTGTGACAATAGGGGTTCAGGTGCGTACGCCTGCTCTGCCGATTTATGGGAGTTGTGATACCAACTGTACGAGTTGCCGATACCTAGGAAACCTTACGGGAGTATAACCAGTCTTACCGGAGCTTGGGAAGCTTACCGGAGCTAGGGAAGCTTACCGGAGCTAGGGAAGCAACCGGAGCATCGGACGCAGACAGGGGTTACTGACGTGCAGGGGTAAATTTTCAACTTTTTCCTGATGAAGATCGACAACCGAAGCCGAATACCTAGCTTGCTCGGAAGCGACTCGAGAAGCCCAAGGACTCATATATCTGCATCGAGACGTTACCGGTGAAACCATGGTCCCACTTATCCACTGCGACTTGAACAGCGCCCTGAGCACCATACGCTCTACGATAACGAGCGACAAGGCCAAGCATATCGATGTGCCTGTTCACAACTCTCGACATCTTGACACTGCTGGTGTTGTTAAATTCACTGAGATCGATACTCTCGAGAACCTTGCGGACGTTATGACGAAGGCACTGCCACCGGAGAAGCATCAATATCTTACTCACGGCATTGGTCTACGCCCCCCTTGATAAACGGCCTTATTTTCGCTCACGGCATCGGTTCCTCGCGCTCACCCTGTTAAGCAGTTCCTACATTTGCATGGTTCCGATATACACGCCGAGACAAAAAGTTTGAGTTTCTTTATTGGATTTATTGGATCTATGTCTTTATCGTTTTCCCGTTGTACGGCACTCTCTTTCCTACTGCGGGTTTCTCCCACAGGGTTTACCGCAGAGGTTTTAATGAGGCCATTGGGACTTTATGTTTTCCATTTTTTCATCCTTTATGGCGTTTCTTTATGTCGTTCGGTCTTGCTTGCATGCTTGCTGCCACGGAGCGCAGCAAGTGGGGAAGTGTTGCAATATCTCACTCGTTCAGCTTTGTCACGTGTAGAATCACGTCATATACGTGTATTCAGACTTTTCAGTTTTCCTGCCTTTCTCTCTAAGACAAGACAATACACACAAGACTTCATCGTTCCATCAAACTTCCATCATAATCTTGACACTTCCTCCAACCCTCAACCCGAGTGATCGTTCATGTCTTGCCAGAGGGTCCACGCCGTGACAGTAGCTCCCCGTTCCGTTGCTAAGCTCCTGCGAAGCAGCTACTGCTCCGGCCAATCCCTGAGGTGCAGGCTTCTCTGGATACTTGTCATGGAAAATGTCCACTGCTTGTACTTCTGCAAGGAACACTTCTGGTTCCCAAGTTGGCTCAGGGTAACCACGCCATTTCACCAGGTACTGCAACTTCCTCCGTATGTGTCGGCTGTCAAGGATTTCTTCGACCTCCCATTCTTCCTTGTTGTCGACAATAATGGGGTGGGGTGGTTGGTGTCTCTGGCCAGGAAATGGGTCGTCTGGTGCCAAGTGTAGGAGAGATACTGGGAAAACCCTGTGCTTTCTCACGGTGTCAGGAAGGTCGAGTTCATACGCATGCCTTCCGATTGCTTGAATAACGCGGTAAGGGCTATGGGGCTTATTCTCAAGCTTTCGGCTGGGACGTCCGGTGTGCCAGAAACGTGCATCTACCCACCCCATATCACCAGGCTGGAAAGCTGGAGCAGGTGTCCTATGGTTATCAGAGTCATCTTGTTGCCGTGTTTGTGCATAATGCATCTCGCTTTGCACCACATCGTGTATGATGTTTAGCCGTTCAGCTGACGTCTGGGCTTGGATTTCGTTGCGGTTGTGGGTCCGAATATCCAGCTCAAGGTCCCATTTCGGGTGAAAACCGAGGTTTGCGTAAAATGGTGACATCGTGGTGGTTTTTGAGACAAGGTTGTTTCCTGCGAATTCGGCCAGAAAGAAGTACTCCGCCCAATCATCCTGCATATATGAGACATAGGCACGAAGGTGTTGCTCCATGCTTGCGTTCACACGCTCTGTTTGGCCATCAGTTTCCGCGTGAAATGCGGTGGAGAGCCTCGCGTCTATCTTCATGCATGTGCAGATATGCTTCCAGAAACATGATGTGAATTGTGGTCCCCGATCTGAGACTATGGTGTCTTCCTGTCCGTGGTAACGAAAAACTCGGCCACAAAAAAGGTTCGCCAATTCTTCTGCAGTGATATTCGTCCGGCAGGGAATAAGATGGCGCTGTTTGGTGAGACGGTCGACAAACACACAAATTGCGTCGTATCCTTTTGACTGTGGCAATCCTCTGACGAAATCGACTGACAGGTGTTGCCAAGGATGGTCAGGTACCGAAAGCGGTTTCAAAACTCCGTAAGGTGCGTGCCTAGTAGCTTTCGTCCTGCGGCCTACATGACAGTTGCGTACAAATGGTTCGACATCTTTGCATAGTCCCGGCCAGTAATACGTTCAATCAATCAGTTCCAAAGTTTTTCCGCGCCCAGGATGCCCAATCGCAGGAGGGTCATGATGGGTCTGAAGAATCCGTAGGCGTAGTTGGTCGTGATTTGGAACGTAGATCCGGTCCCTGTAGACAAGTTGGCCGTTTTCTTCTCGACACTCCGACAGAGAGATCTTCTTTGTATGGCGAATTCCGTCCCGGAGCATCTCCAATATCTCCCCAGGGAAACGGTCTGCTGCAAAACCTTGCTGGAAAAGGGTTCCAAGTGTGGGGACTTCGATATCGTTGGGAGCATCATTGTTCTGAGCGTTTCTGTCCTCGTTCAGAATGTCGGCACAAACATGGAGGGTCCCATTCTCTGGTTTCTTCAGGTTCGCAGGCCTAAGAAGAGCCTGAAAGCGCTGGGTCAAACGCTGATCTCCTTCCTTTGGGAGATCTCGGGATCGACGGGTCAAAGAATCTGGTTTTCCTCCCAATTTGCCAGGCCTGTACTCTGCATACCAAGGAAACTCGGACATGAATGCAGACCATCGAATCTGTCGCTGATTGAGCGTTTTTTGGTTTTGAAGTACTCCAGGTTTTTGTGATCCGGGAGGACCTGAATATGGTGGGGTGAACCCACAAGATGTGGACGCCATTCTTCAAAACACCGTACGATGGCTAGCAACTCTTTATCGTAGATCTCATAGTTGCATTCCGCGGGTGAGTGTTTTTTTGAAAAGAAAGCAACAGGGTGTAGGACGTCATTCTTACCAGGTTGTGACTGCACTCCAGCGGAGACGAAATCGGAGGCGTCTGTTTCCACCACTATATGCTTTTCCCAGTCAAAATGCCGTAGAATCAGGGCACTGGTGAATGCATCTTTGAGTTTTTGGAAAGCTTCTTCTTGTTCTGCGCCCCAGACAAAGGGGGTATCTTTCCGTGTGAGGTGGGTTAGCGGTGCGACGATGTGAGAGTAGTTGAGAATAAAGCGCCGGTAGAAGTTTGCAACCCCCAGGAATTCCTGCACCCCTTTGACTGATGTAGGGGATTCCCACTTTTGGATCGTGGCGATCTTGCCAGGTTGCATCCGGATGCCTCCTGGGGTTATGACCAATCCCAAATAATCCTCCTCCTGGACATGGAAACGACATTTCTCTGGTTTGAGGTGTAGCCCAGCCCCATCGAGAGCCTCCAAGATCTCATGAGTATGCTGAATATTTTCTTCCAAAGTGTCGGAGTAGATGAGGACATCATCCAGAAATGCCGTTCCCATACGGTCAAGGAATTTCCTCAGGACATCGTTCACAAAATGCTGGAAACTGGCGGGTGCATTGGTAAGACCAAAAGGCATGACTGTGTACTCGAAATGTCCATATCTTGTCCTGAAAGCAGTCTTCCATTCTTCTCCCTCTGCAATCCGGAGCAGATTATATGCTCCGCGCATGTCGAGTTTGGTCTCCCATTTCACCTTTTGCAGTCTTGCGAGCGTTTCCTGGATGAGGGGCAGTGGGTATCGGTTTTTGATCGTTATTTCATTCAGGCCTCAGTAATCGACGCAGAGACGAAGGGAGCCATCCCCTTTCTTGACAAAAAGAACCGGTGCCCCAGCAAGCGATGAACTGTGACAAATAAATCCCTTCTCCAGGTTTTCTTCAATGTAATCCTTCAGGGTCTGCAGTTGCTGGTGGGACATGCCATAGAGCGGGCCGAAAGGTGGTTCCATACCTGGTTTAAGTGGGATCTTGTGATCGTAGGGCCGGTGAGGGGGCAGTTTCCGTGCCTCTTCCTCCTGGAACAGGTGAAGGAAAGCATGATGGTGTTTCGGAACCAATTGGCGGACATCAACAGGTTGACTCTTTCCTTTGATAGCCTCGTCCAGCTCTTTGAGGGTCACGGAGAACACCTCCAAATTTTCTTCTTGTTGTAGTTCCAGAAAAGCCGAAGCACCAAGTAGCGAGATTTCCTGAGGTGGGGGATGTGACCGTTCGGGTATGAAATCGAGTCCCTGGATTGAAACTGGCTTGCTTCCGGAATTGCAGGTGCTGATACAAAATGGTGAATTAAAGGTGACAGTATTGGTGGGAAATCAGATGTGTACGTCGTGGCGACTAAGCCATGGAATTCCAAGGACAATCGGGTCGTGCCCTAACTTGATGACGAAGAGGAGTGCTTCTTCGAGGTGGTCGTTGATCTTGCGAAGGGTTTTAACGTAGTGGGTTATCTTCCCTGAGGAGACGAGTCGTCCATCAATAACCTCGAGACGGCAGGGCTTTTCCAGTGGCAGTTGTGGTAGGTGGTGATGACAAACGAAATCTTTATCTATAAATGCGTATCCCGTTGCTCCATTATCGATAAGGGCATGGGTAAGGATGGGTTTCTCACAAATAATTTGGCAAGTGATTGCAAGGTGACTCCCATCCATTTTTTCCTCATTCATTCCTTCATCCGAAAGGGACAGACCAGAGAAACACATTGTAGATACAGTGAGATCGTACTTTCGTCTCCAACTAAAGTCATCAATTGAGTTGGAGACTAGGCTTTTCCCGACAACATCGTGGTAGCTCCGACAGCTCCTCCATTGTTGATTTCTTCTCCCATATTCTCACCAGTCAGCTCTCCAACAGCCCCCCTCAGTGGGCGGTTAGGACGGGCAGGACACTGAGCCGCAAAGTGTCCAGTTCCTCCACAATAGTTGCACAATCCCTGGGCGATACGACGGGCCCGTTCGGCAGCAGAGATTCGGCCACGGTTGGCACTGAGGTTAATGGGCCCAGGGTGGGTGCCAATGTCGGTTGTTCCCTGTTCGATGACTGCAACAGGTTGGGTGACAGTCGTATGTGGGGCTCGGGTCGTGGTGCCACCCGAAAGGTTGGTGGACTCGCCCACATTGTATTCCTGCTTGCGAGCACGGATCCTATTGTCGAGTCGATTCAAACGGGCGACGAACCGCTCGAAGGTCTCTTCTGGGGGGCCATCCTGATGCACGAGTGCATCCTTGATCTCCCAATTCAGTCCTCTCTCAAGGGCATGGTGCTTGGCCTGGTCGTCGTATTGAAGGATCGTGATCAGGCGTTGAAAATCGGCGTAATACTGGCTAAACTCGCGATTGTTCTGCCGAATTGCTTCCAGCTTGCGTACGGCGGTTTTAACCTCATCGGGGTCTCCAAAGGCGATGCAAAGGACCTCAATAAACCTTTCCAAAGAGGTGAAGTTGATCTCGTCGTTATGCAGGTGCGGCTCCATCGTCTTGTATACTGGTCCGCGGAGAAAACTAAACGCATACCTGAGCTGGTGCTGAGTATCATGGAACTGGTCGGAGTTTCCTGCAATCTTCAACCTCAACTTGGTGATGAAAGGCCTGAGGTTGTCACGTGTTCCGTCGAACGTGTCGGGGTCGGGAATGTCAGCTGGCTTGACACGGTTATTGGGGGGTCCCTGCAATTCGGCAAGGCGCAAGGATATGAGGCGCTGTTCCATCAACAGCCTCTCCAATTCCGCGGTACGGGTCTGGTATGCCTCAACCTCGTGGAGCAAATCCTCATACCTGGCTTCCGAGGCATCCCAGGCAGTACAGTCAGCGATGCACCCTAGGGCAATGTAGGCATTGTTGGACCACAGGACCCGGCTGTCGTCCGTGAGTTGCTGAGTGGCCGCCTGGCGGGCTTCGTTGAGAAATGCCAGGGAAACAAGTATGTGGTGCAGGGGGGAATCGTCTGAGTCGTCGCGGCGGGCAACAATTGTGCGATTTTCGGTAGCCATGGTGTGTGGTATATAAAATAATTGACACAACCTAATGTGACGGTGCGATGTGGGGAGGAGTCGGGGGCGTCGAGGGGGCAGTGACCGGACAGGTTCAGGTAGAGGGTGAGGTGAGACAGGGACAAGGCGGGATGAGCACGAGGCAAGGCAGGGCGGGGACGAGGTAACAGACTCTGTATTCTGGAACACAGAGGTTGCGTGAGGAACTGCAAGCATGGGAGGAACGCTCCCTTCTTATAGTGTCCCTCAGCAACCCCAGCTAACACACACAAATTCCAAGCTAGCCCTAGCGGCTCCTCACACATACCAAACCCCAAACCCAATTCCAATGCCTCCCAACTGCCAACCCTAACTTCCAACACCAGCCACCCTAACCCTCGCTTCCTCCAACCCTCAACCCGAGTGATCGTTCATGTCTCGCCAGAGGGTCCACGCCGTGACAGTTTGACAGACGCTATATCTGGACGAAGGAACACCACTACATCGACATTCGGAACAATGTCATATGCACGGACCGGCGTTTCACAGGAATCGATGAATGTCTGGAGCCTGTGAATCGCGATATATCCGACAGCTATAACCGAGAAGGGTATGGTGCCATTAGTGTCAGTGCTCGTGTCCATCTCGGTTTCCCACAGTTGACCAGGGTGCACCGAATGGGGTGGTGACCGGAATAGCGGACCGGGAGGGAAGAGTGTGTTGTACCAAGTTGCGAATAGTCGGAGAGCGACATTTTCCGGAAGACAATGGCTCGGCTTTACCAATATGGGAGATTGAGGCACGCTCTCCTGAAACCAGCGGGCCTTGCGCACCGCCAGAGCGCTAACCATCAGTTTAGCAACGAGCTTTGTGTCATTTGTTTTGTAGCTGCACGCTCGCTTAACGGCTATTTCGACGGCTGCCTTGGTAAGGTAGTGGCGGAGAGGATAGACTTCGTTGATATTCAAAGCAAACATCAGGAAGCTATGCTCCCTCTTGATCTCCATCGGTGTCTCCATTGGGAGCTGGGCGGCCTTCATCTGCCAGCATAGCAGCTCATCGCCGAACACGGTATTAATGCGCAACATCATCAGAGACTGCTCGATCAGCTTGTCCAACGCCGCGAGAATTTTGACTTCCACCATTTGCACTGGAGGAACCGGGCGTAGCGACTCGAGAGAGTGACAGATCGACCGCAGCTGCGACTTGAGATCCGCCTCCTGCGAGGAGTACTTGACGCCTCCGTTGATCATTTTCAGGAAAACGTGCAGAACCCCATCTGTAGCCATGAATGTCGAAACGCGACGTTCACGCTGCTGGCGGTCTTAACACGAGATAAAAATCAGCCACAGGGAGACGGTTGAAATAGAAAGTGAACACACCGCCCTGGAGTTCAATGGGTATTGCAGATGATGTTCCGGACATTGTGGGTTATTTGGAGGTGGTAGGGAGGTGCTCGAGGTAGGGTACTGTGCAAGTGGTGTTTCGGAGTGGTGTATATGGGTGGTGTTTCGGAGTGGAGTAGAGTGTACTTAGATGCGATGCGCAATCTCTCGGTTTGCGACACTAACTTAACGTCTGGGTTAAGTCTTGGCCGAATAAGGGGGGTTCCGTCAACCGCCGGCCGCCGCGATTACCGCTTGCTGTGCCCTCCCACAGCTGATTTTCACGAGAGTCCGTCCATTGCAATCCCCTAGACGGCACGCTAGCGTTGCGTCCACCGCGGCCGGAATCATCCTCCTACACCAGTACCAAATAGAAGAGGTATGATTCACCTTCGTGAATGGATTCGATATGTGGGATCGGTCTTCGGTGGTAAACAAGATCTCCATCGCTTTTCTCTGTCTACTCTTCTCTGTCTTCTCCTTCTCAGCCTTCTGTTTCTCAGCCTCCTCTTTCTCTGACACCTCCTTCTCTGCGTTCCCTTTCTCTGAATCCTCTTTCGCTGCATGGGAGATACCATCTTCCGAAGTAATATTGGTTTTTACCAAACCAGCCCGGGATCTCAGAATTGGAGGTTCCTGATAATCAGGACGTCGACGCAGCGCGTCCTGTATGTAGTTCTTCGTCCCAGGAAGATATTCGATATCGAAGACGTATTCGAGCATATCTTCGAGGGCAGGAGGGGACGAGAGATGGCGCGAACCTAACCCCTTAGACTATTCGCTGTGAAGTATCGAAAACCTGACTAAGCAATTTACATCGGTTCTGCCGTGACACTGGTGAAGTGTTAGCACCCCACTGTCACAGCGTGTCCGTGTCTCCGTGTCCTTGTCTCTGTCCTCGCTGCCGTCCGCGTTCCCATTTTTGTCCTCGCCCTCTGTCCCTGTCTTCCGTCCTTGTCGTCTGTCCCTGTCGTCTGTCCTCGTTGGCTGTCCTCGTTTGCTGTCCTTGACTCCAGCTCCTCCCTTCGCCGCGCCTGTCCGCTTGCCCGCTGCGCTCGTCCGCTTGTGCGGTGCACTCACTCGCCTGCCAGCCCTGCCCGCCCGCTTGCCCGCCGCGCGCGCCGGATGGCCTGCCGCGCTCCACCCCAGCCTGGAGCCATGCAAGTCCACCCGTTACAGTTTCGTTCACGGGCGGCAAGGATTAGATCCAGATCTGCTCGCTGACGGCGTCATATGTGTGTATAACTTGGATTCAACGTGAAGGGGCGATTGTTGATTTCGGCCACTGTAGGAGATGGCACCTCCGGCTAGAGAGGAGACGTAGCCAGATGTTGACCGTCGGTGACCGCGGACCTGGGTGCCGGGCGCCGTGGCGATATCACCACTGTTCCTGCCCGCGCCTGACTTCGTGTCGTCCGCGGAAGAGGAGTAGAGAGGGACGGTCACGGTTTCCTTTGTCTCCCTTTTCTTCGTCCTTTCTTTTGTCCTTTCTTTTGTCATTTTCTTGGTGCGCTTCTACTTTCTTGGGGCAGGCCTGGCCGAGGGCAAACAGGAGCTTCCGACGTGCCGCTAACCGCGCGGACAGCGGACAGGAAATAGACTGTATCTAATCTCGCTATGATCTAGATAAGTCGCATGCGCGTAATGAATAAATGGAAAATAAAAATATCCTACCCCGCCAGTTGGGTCTTGGTGATTTGGAAGGAAACAGATTCGCCATGCGTGAGCAGCTTACCGGAAGAGTCGAACTCCAGAAGAAACAGTAGGAGGTCATCCACCGCATCCGGGAGGAAAAGAAAACAATGGATTCTGAAGATCAGGTGCCCATCGGGAGGCGGTCGTGGGCTCGCGCCTTTGCCGGGTCTGATGCTATTGGAAACAATCTTTGACCCATGCCGATTCCTGCTTCGCTCCGTCAACGACTGCGAATGCCCTCACCATCGATCTCTAGATTCGCTGCTGATCTGGTAGAGATCTAGTGCAAGCGACTGAGACGCATACGGCATATCATCCCACTGAGTGACATTCGGAAGATGCTTCCAACCTCCAACCTATTGACGTGCGGACTCCAACTTCCGGTGGACCCCGCAGCACACCGCAAACAAGCCACGAAGACGGCACCCAGAGTCCGATTCAACTGCGGTTTCCCCGATGCTCTGACTACCGAGCTCTTGGCTGCTGCAACCTACACGCCATGACAACTACACTGCACAGCCGACTTGGCGACCCAGGTCCGCGGTTTTTTTTGTTTTTTTTGTTCAACAGTTTTCTGCATTCAACCTATCTAGATCATGGCGGCATTATGTACTGTCTGTTTTGGTGGAGCGGAAGATAGGGACGAATAGGATGGAGAGGGAGAGAGAATGAAAATGACTGACTGACTGACTGGCTAACTGACTGACTATCGATCTATGGGAGCGGAAATGAGAGTCATTATATACCCTGGACACGGCGATGTGGGCATCAGCTCCGCTGCCTCCACATCGCCCATAATGTCTCGCCGATACCCACAGCGCCGGTCTCGACTCCCTCTGCAAAGCATCCTTTCTCACCCAGAATTCAGAACATCTCAACGAAACCTAATGCAACAGAATCCAGACCACGGGAACGAAACACTAATGGTGCCGAGGCCACGTACGCAACACCCAACACATGCGTCAACATGTTTCCTGTCCGCTGTCCGCACATTGACGGCACGTTGCAAGCTCCCCTAGGTCCTCTGCCCAGGCCTGTCCTGAGGAGATGAATACGCACCAAGTAAAATACAACGAAACGGGAGCGAGCGTGAAAGAAAAGGGACAAGACAAATTGTCCACCCTCCCAACCCGTTCCTACAGACGCCATGAAGTCGGGCATGGGGAGGTACATTTGAGCCCCCCCAACCCTCGGGTCCTGGACCCCGCTACCAGCTCCCCCAAGAACTCCCTCAGCTCCGCCTCCGACACCTCACTCACTACGTCCTCCTCTGCCGGCACCCGCCTTCCCACGTCCATGGTGGAGAGGAAGTCCAGTACGACCTGCCCGCACCTCTCGTCCGCCAGGAGGTCCCGGATCTTCCACTGGTCTTTCCCCTTCCCACTCTCCTTCCGTACCACCGCCTACAGGCCTCTGCTGGGCCTTCCACCCCGGACGCACCCTTAAGAGGTGGTACCGCGTTTGATTAGGGTACCAGCACCAACATTGTGGGGTGGGCCGATTCCTCGTCCAATTGAGGTACTGTCCAGTGAAGCAGTGCCGCATCTAGGTCTGGTAGACCAGCGAAGCGAGCTTCTTGGTGCTACCGGCCACCGCGCCATCGGGCTTCTGGCTCATTGGCATCCGGTACTTCGATTTGGAGCCCGACCTCCTGCCCACTCGCACGCCTCCGCCCACTTCTTCTCTGTGATCTCCCGCTTGCGGTTGGCGAGTGATCGTGGGAGGGGTATCTCATGCTCTTCCGACCGGCCGTCTTCGACGTTCAGCCACTCCACACCATGGGTGTCTGGCTCCTCGGCCCCAATCTTGGCCCACTCATCGACTTTCTAATCGACGCCGACGACTTTGTGAGCCGGGCACTAGCGGATTTGTATGGTGATGCCTGGTTGAGCCCGTCGCATTGCTGCACTGTGGTTCAGCGCCTGGTTGGCGTGCTGCTGCTTTGGGCCGGGTTCCTCCGATGCCATCCGCCAGATAGCTGCTGCGCGTCCGAGAAGATGGTGATACATTCCAGGGTCGTACCCCTCTGTGAGACCGATCCCAGTGCACGGGCGAGAGCAGCGCACTCCGCGTCGTAGGCTTCCTGGTTGTAGCCCATGTGGGTTTTGATGCCGTTCCAGGTTTATCTGTTCATCCGTACCACTGCTTAGCCAGCAGCACCACTTCCCAGCCGTGACCCGTCCGTAAACATGTGAGTCTAGGGGATCCTTCTCTGCCTCAGCCTTAGCCTTAGCCTCCTCCTCTTGTCGCAACACCGCGTCTAGGGTTTCCGTCTCCTCTAGCAGTATCGTGCTGTCGTTCCTTCCACTGTATGCAAGGGCGTTTGACAGTAGCTGCCCGATTTCAACTGGGGCTTTAACCACCTCCCGTGCCATGTCTTCCTGTGGCAGACGTACCAGCCGTAGCCCAAACCGCCTCTGCCTGTTTGCCAGCCGCGTCCTTGCTACTCTAACGCCAGACACCATCGCAAGGGCTGCCAGATTACGCATCCGGCAGCAGCCCGTTGTCGCCCATGCCTCCTGGTTGGCCAGTAGCTACTGGGGTTGATCTTGACGGGGTGGCACGCTGATGAAACCGAAGACCCTCGCGGCGTCGCGCTGGTGGTGTCGTTGGCGTGGTGTCTCTGTGGTTTAGCCAATGCAGCAACAACGAGCGATGGCACTAAAGTCGATGCCACCCAGATATCGACAAAACTATCGGCGGCGTCATCGAGATATCAAAATGACGTCATGCACAGTGCTGCAGAATTGAAAAGGTGGGCACTGATCCGGGCAATCAATGCGAACGACAACGAGCCATTCAATTAGTGGGCTGTCAGAATAATGGGCATCCGGAGATGACGGACCGGAGGCGGCACGTCGAGAGATGACAGCAGCCTTAGTCTCCGAGCACCGGCTCGGGAGACAGTCTTCCATCCTTTCACCTTGGCGAGTCCCTCAGGAGCGTTGTATATAGAGAGAATGTTTTTCCTTCGACGTTGTATCAATCAATCAGCTCACTACCTTCGTCTCTATCGATCCCTATATTCCAACAGGTTATGAGCCCGGATTGAACGCTCTACCAATCCGCAACCTATCGATAATCGAACCCGCCGATATTTGCACCCGCCTCGCTTCTGCACCTCATCCCTGCACTCTTGTTTTTAAAGCTCAACCGTTTGAGCCGCGTCGCGTCGCGAAGACAATGCCAACAACACGTCCCGCAGTCGCCGACCTACACAACGCCGTAATTACCACTCGTGGAGAACGACATGCGATCATTCCCAATCCGCTGAGAGGCCGTGACTAGAATCGGCACGACGACCGCACTGCCCCGATGATCTACCTATCGGTTGAACCCAGGGTTCGAACCGTCATTCGCAGTCCTGCCGCGAACGAAATCAATTCTGCATCCCGCGTCTGGGATTCCTTTGCCAGGAATACGACTCTGCCTTCATGATATTCGATCGTCGAATACATCACGAACCGACTCGCCGTTCGCCAGGAATTGGGTGGAACCAAAGAAGCGATCCCGAATACCACCGTCGATTGCCACTTTCTTTTCGAGCCGCACCACGATCTTTGGACATTGTCGCCGACGACCATGACTACAATCGGTGCGCCGACAGCGCAGCCTCGATAATCTACGTATCCTACGAACCTACAATTCGAGCCATCATACGAAGTCCGCTCGCGAACTGAATCATTCTGCAGCCCGCGTCTGTGAATTCCTTCGCCAGAAATACGACTCTACGTTCGCGATATCCGGTCAAATCAATATTCGAAGCTGCTGTGCGCGCCTATTGTTGTGGCCGTCGTGCGCGCTCGGTCGAGCTGCTGTGCGCGCGTGATATTGTTGTTGTCGTCGTCGTACGCACTCGGTGGAGCTGCTGTGCCCGCCTGATATTGTTGTGGCCGTCGCACGCACTCGGTGGAGCTGCTGTGCGCGCCTGATATTGTTGTTGCCGTCGTACGCGCTCGGTGGAGCTGCTGTGCGCGCCTGATGTTCATGTGGCCGTCGTACGCGCTCGGTGATGCCGGAGCTGCTGTGCGCGCCCCTTGCTAACGATTGACAGATTATCCAACGGATCGGCCTGGGAATCGGCCTGGTATCTAGGGGAAGCACATCGTGGGTGGTTAAACAGGTTTCTTTCCCTCTCCTTTCTTTCTTTGGTGGATGCACTCTTTCTTCTATGTCCGTGGTTTTCCCATGAGGTTTTTTACACGTTTATGAGTTTTAACGAGGCATCCGAGGATACTGGGTTTTTCAATATTTTTCCTCCTGCTGCTGTTTGTTTCTGTACTGGCCGTTTCGTTTTCTCCTTCTCTCCTGCGTTCCTTTGCATCTTCCGTACGAGTGGAAGTGTCAGAACCATGGGCGTCCGGAGATGACGGACCAGAGACGGCGTCCGGAGATGACGGACCGGAGCCAGCACGTCCGGAGATGACGACTTCCCGAGTCTTCGAGCGCCGGCTCGCGAGACCGTCTTCTGTCCTTTACCCCTGGCGAGTCCCTCAGGCCCGTTGTATATAGAGAGAATGTTCCTCCTTCGAAGTTGCATCAATCATTCAATTCACTATCTTCATCTCTATCGATCCCTATATTCCAACAGCAATTTCAATCTATTGATTGCGTGGAGATGAATCTCCAGACTAGCTACCGCGCCCTTCCTTTATACTTTTCCTTCCCTCTGCGGAATCACAGCTTGCCTGCAAGGCTGACACACTTCCTCCATACAACATCATGACTCAATCGTCACGCCCAAGGAAAACACGTGATCGCACTCGGCCGCTGCGGGGCCAACACTTGCAGGTCGTCACACGGACGTCCTTCTTGCCTATGGCTGAGCTTCTATCGCATCTCGAAACCCTCACTGAACCGCATCTGGCTGCTCTCGGATCGCGCCATCACGCCGCTTGGGTCGCCACCGCATGGGTTGATCTGAAAAAGCCGGTTTTCTTCAGTTCATCTTCCACTCTTCTCTGCTATACTGCATTCTATCCAACTGGTATTCGCTCGGCGCTAGCTACTGCTCTGATTGGCACGGCTCGCCAGTGTACTATGCGCCTGTGGTGTTAAATCCTCAGATGAAGTGCGGCTGCCTTTGAAAGTTGAGGAAAGGATTGCGCAACGAGATATTCAAGAAAGCGTTTCACTTGGATCCGATGGAACTGTGCCTGCTTGACGGCCACAGGCAGCTGCTCCTTCAATTCCGTCTCCCACCAGTGTAACGATTTTTCGAATATCTCCTTGCGCAATCCTTCTCTCGACTTTCAAGGACAGTCGCACTTCATCTGAGAATTTAATGCCACAGGCGCATGGTACACTAGCGAGTCGTGCAGTTCGGAGTAGTACCTAGCCCCGAGCCAATACCAATTTCAATGAATGCAGTATAGGAGAGGACAGTGGAAGATGAACTGAAGAAAACCGACTTCTTCAGATCAACCCATGTGGGTGCGACCGAAGCGGCGTGATAGCGCGATCCGAGAGCAGCCAGATGCGGTTCTGTGAGGGTTTCGAGATGCGATAGAAGCTGAGCCATAGGCGAGAATGTCGTCGAGTGACGACCTGCTGCCCCCTGCCTCTCTAGCATATTCGCCCATGTTGGAAAATAAGGATCGATAGAGACGAAGGTAATGAACTGATTGATTGATACAACGTCGAAGGAAAAACATTCTCTCTATATACAACGCTCCTGAGGGACTCACCAAGGTGAAAGGATGGAAGACTGTCACCCGAGCCGGTGCTCGGAGACTAAGGCTGCTGTCATCTCTCGACGTGCCGCCTCCGGTCCGTCATCTCCGGACGCCCATTATTCTGACACTTCCCCTCGTACGGAAGATACAAAGGAACACAGGAGGGAAGGAGAAAACGAAACGGCCAGTACAGAAACAAACAGCAGCAGGAGGAAAAATATTGAAAAACCCAGTATCCTCGGATGCCTCGTTAAAACTCATAACCGTGTAAAAAACCTCATGGGAAAACCACAGACATAGGAGAAAGAGTGCATCCACCAAAGAAAGAAAGGAGAGGGAAAGAAAACCTATTCAACCACCCGCCATGTGCTTCACCGGAAGCTTCCCCTGGATAGCAGGCAGATTCCCAGGCCGATCCATAAGAAAATCTGCCCATTGTCAGTATTGAGCGAACATAGCAACTCCGACATAAGGCATGTGCGATTGCTCCGGTATGGGGACGCCAAAGTAGCTCCCGTATTCCCAAGCGCGCACAGCAATCGCATCTTTGAGAGTGCACGGTAGCTACGGTGTGGGGTGCCGTAGCAACTCCACCACCACCAAGCGCGTACATCAGCTCCACATCCTCGAGAGTGCACGGCAGCTCCGGTGTGGGATGCCGCAGCAGCTCCAGCATCACCAAGCGCGTACATCGGCTCCCCGAGCGCATGCGTCAGCTCCGGTGTGGGGCGCCGCAGCTGCTCCGTCATCACCAAGCGCGCATACAGCTCCCCAAGCGCGCACGTCAACTCCGGCGTGGGGTGCCGCAACGACTCCGTCATCACCAAAGCGCGTACACAGCTCCGCCCAATATTTGGAGCCCAGAAAACATACCTGCAATCGGCTATAAACCGTGAACCACAGTCTCACTCGGGTAGTCCCCGAAGTTCACCCGGGCAGTTTGTGCGGAGGGTCGCTGAGAAGTTCGTTCTTCTTTGAGCCTCTCTGCCTCTTGCTTCACCCTGCAGTCGCTATCCTTGTGTCCTTCTCGTGTGCAGTAAAAGCATCGTAGCCCTGAATTGCTAGCCCTTCCGTACGGCTTCCGATTGCCATAACCACCGTAGCCCCGTCGCTTGCCGTGCTGAGTTCTTGCTGCGAGCGCTTGTCGGGTAGTGCCGGCGATGTTGAGGTTTGAACCGACTTGGTCGTTCCTCAGTGCGAGCACTGTCTTTTCCTCGATGAGGCCTGCTGTAACAGCATCCACGGTTTGCTCCTCCGAAGGTTTGTTTTTGAGAACGCCGACGGTAATTGCGAACGATTCAGGTACGGTTCGAAGGAGGTGGCAGACGACGGTGGTATCCGAGATCGGGTCTTCGGTTCCGGCCAATTCTTGGCGAATGGCGAGTAGGCTGGAGATGTATTCGGCGACCGAGGTCCCAGGCTTCATTGTCGAGGTATGGAACCGGTTGATGATGTCGTTTCGGCCGGATTTCAGGGAGGCAGAGTCGTATTTCTGGCGAAGGAATTCCCAGACGCGGGCCGGATCATCGATTTCATTCTCGGGCAGACTACTAATGACAGTTCGGATGGTGGGTTCGACTGATAGGTAGATCATCTAAGCTGCTCGGTCAGCGCGCCGATAGAAGTCACGGGCAGCAACAGAAGTTTCAGAGTTCGGTGGGGTTTCTTTCCGGGTGACGATCTTGAAGGCGCCTTCCGCAGTAAGGACTGCCCTCATGTCGTTTTTCCATGAATGGTAGTTGCGTGCCTTAAGCAGCTCGGCGACTTCGTACTTGACAGTTCGTTGGGTAGAGGCCATGGTGGCGATGTTGTCGCGACGCGACGCGGCTCAAAGGGTTGAGGCTTAAAAACAACAGTGCAGGGATGAAGTGCAGAGGCGAGGCGCAAGGCGGTACGGCAGGTGCGATTATCTATCGATGGGTAGCGGATTGGCAGAGCGTTCAATCCGGGCTCAAAACCTGTTGGAATATAGGGATCGATAGAGATGAAGATAGTGAATTGATTGATTGATGCAACTTCGAAGGAGGAACATTCTCTCTATATAAATACAACGGGCCTGAGGGACACGCCAGGGGTAAAAGACGGAAGACTGTCTCGCGAGCCGGCGCTCGAAGACTCGGGCAGCTGTCATCTCCGGACGTGCTGGCTCCGGTCCGTCATCTCCGGACGCCCATTATTCTGACAGTTGCATATTATCTCCCTCCACAAATCCTAGTTCTCCACCTCCGTGCCCGGCACTGCGACCAACTCCTCGAGAACAACTCCGATCTCCGCTGTGTGCCGATACACGAACGACCTGACCGTGCTACTGTAAAGACCACTGGGTGGTAGTAGACGAAGACCGCGTAAGACCTTGCAGTGCAGCACGAAAGACTGGGAGCACGACGCCTCATCAGCACTAAAGGCTACGCCGAGGGACATCCTTAGACTTCACCTGAAAGAGTGGGAAGTACTTGCCTGCGCCAGTGAGCTGAACGAACACAGGCCGAGAGCCGAACGAACGAAAGACGTACCTTTTTTTTTTGTTTTATCATACTCGCATGAAGCCTATCTAGACTATGGCGGCGTACATTTTGACCGTTTTCCCGCCGCTGTCCGCGCGGTGGCAGCACGTTGCAAGCTTTCCTTTGCCCTCCGCCCAGGCCTCTACCCAGAAGATAGAAAGTGACCAAGGAAATGACAAATGAAAGACAGAAACCCGTTCTCACTCCTCTTCTGCGGATGCCATAAAGGCGGGCGTGGGGAGGAACAGCCGATCCTCGACCTCAGCGCCCAGCCTCTCAGCTTCTGCTCCCTTCTCCTCCTCTCGCTCTATCCTCTCCCGGAGTTCCCACTCTGACGCCTCACTCTGCACGTCTTCCTCAGCCGGGGGCGAGACCAGCCTTCCTACCTCCGTGGTTGATAGGAAGTCCAGCCTTGCTGCACCTGTCATCGGCAAGGAGGTCCCTGTGAAAGTTTGCCCGATCGCCGTTCTTCTGAGAGTCTTCACACGAGCAGAGAGAGGGAGAGAGAAAGAGATTTGGCGAGATGATTGTATCGTTGAAGTGTGTTGATCTTCTATTTCAATGCTAT
>Ga0307508_10001207_pt1 | contig 29652 bp, 24 predicted proteins | sample 9_EM_MG_FD_203089 | JGI IMG/M metagenome (GOLD analysis project Ga0307508, IMG submission 203089) | Populus trichocarpa ectomycorrhiza microbial communities from riparian zone in the Pacific Northwest, United States - 9_EM | ecosystem: Host-associated > Plants > Roots > Unclassified | place...
AACCCGCCCCACCGCATGTCGTGCTCACCGCTTCTCGGGTGCCCCGTCCCCCGTCACCAGGTGACCGGCAGTTCGTACACCCCGTACACCAGACCCTCGTGCTTGAACGGGATCCGGTCCCTGTCCACGGCCAGACGCAGATTCGGCAGCCGCCGGTGCAGGGTGCTGTGGACGACCTGGAGCTGGACCCTGGCCAGCGACTGGCCGAGGCACTGGTGCGCGCCGAAGCCGAAGGCCAGGTGCCGGTGCGCGTCCCGCGTCAGGTCCAGCCGGTCGGGGTCGGGAAAGACGGTCTCGTCCCGGTTGGCCTCGCTGTTCGCGAGGATCACGCCGTCGCCGGCGCGGATGACGGTCCCCGCCACCTCGATGTCCTCGAGGGCGACCCGCCCTCGTCCCGTGTGGAGGACCGTCAGGTAGCGCAGGAGTTCGTCGACCGCGCGCGCCACGGCCCCGGGGTCGTCGGAGTGGCGCAACAGCGCCAGCTGGTCGGGGTGTTCGAGCAGTGCGAAGGTGCCCAGCGCGATCATGTTCGCGGTGGTCTCGTGCCCCGCGACGAGCAGCAGCGTGCTCATGAGGGTCACGTCCTCGGGGGTGAGCGCGCCGGTCCGCACCTGCTGGACGACGAGTTCGGAGAGCAGGTCGTCGCCGGGCTTCTCGTTCTTCGCCTCGATCAGCCGGTCCAGGTACCGGTGGAGGGCGCGCTGGGCGTCGAGAGCCGTGTCCGCCGCCGACCTGCTGTTGATCAGGTTCCGGCTCTGCTGCTGGAAGAAGCCGTGGTCCTCGTAGGGCACACCCAGCAGTTCGCAGATCACGAGCGACGGCACGGCCAGCGCGAACGACTCGACGAGGTCGGCCGGGCGCGGGCCGGCGGCCAGCTCGTCGATCAGACCGTCGACGATCCGCTGGACTCCGGGCCGCATCGCCTCGGCCCGGCGGGCCGTGAACGGGGCGGTGACCATGCGGCGCAGCCGCGCGTGCTCGGGGTTGTCGAAGTTGATGAAGCTGCGTCGCCTGCCCGTCCTGCGGGCCTTGAACGACTCGCTGATGTGCGGGAATCCGGGCAGCGTGACGTCGCAGCTCATCCGGCTGTCGGTCAGTAACTCGCGCTGCGCGGCGTAGCCGGTGACCAGCCACGGCGTGGTGCCGTCCCACAGGCGCACCTTGGTGACCGCGGAGGTGCGGCGCGCCGTGCGCATGCCCGGCGGCGGGTCGAAGGGGCAGCCCTCGGCCCTGGGCATGGGGTAGTCGGGGATGCGGTCGGGACTCTCGGCGAGAAGGCGGGCGGATACGGTCATCACACGCTCCAGGTGTGGCATCGGATACCGAGAGCGTGCCAAGTTCCCCTTGTCGGCTCCTTTCGCTCCGTTCGCGGCGCCTTGCCGGATCCTTGCCGTCGTCCCGGACGCCTGGTCCCGCCGTGGGTCAGGCGGCCGCTTCCACCAGGTCCGCCACCGCGCAGCTGACGTTGTCCGGCCCGCCCGCGCCGTTCGCCTCGGCGACCAGCGCGAGCACCGCCTCCTCGGGGGCCGCGGCCGCGCCGAGCAGTTCCCGCACGCGGTCGTCGGGGACGACCCGGGACAGGCCGTCGGAGCAGAGCAGGAACCGGTCGCCCGGCAGCACGTCGTGCAGCCGCAGGTCGGGCGACGGAGCGGCGCCGGCGGTCAGGGCCTTGGCGAGGAGCATGTGCTGAGGGTGGGCGAAGGCCTCCTCGGCCGTCAGCCGGCCCTCGTCGACCATCGCCTGGACCACGGTGTGGTCACGGGTGATCCGCAGCAGCTCGCTCCCCCGCAGCAGATACGCGCGGGAGTCCCCGATGTGCGCCAGGGCCAGCCCCGAACCCGTCCAGAGCAGAGCGGTCAGTGTGGTCCCGGCGTCCGCACCGCCGTCCGCCGCGTCCCGCACCGCCCGCGACGCCCTGCGCACCGCGTCCTCGAGGAGGCCGAGGACGCCGTCCGCCGCGAGTTCCCCGGTGTCGAGGAGTCCGAGGGCCGCCACGGCGGCGGCGCTCGCGGGCCCGCCCTTTAGACCGAAGCCGTCGGCCACCGCCAGCAGCCGTCCGCCCGCGTAGGCCGCGTCCTGGTTGGCGGGGCGGACGAGACCGGGGTCCGAGTGGGCGGAGCAGCGCAGCTCCAGCACGGTGGCGTCCTCTCCGGGTACGGCCGCGAGGTGATCGACGAGGAACGCGGCGAGGTCCCGTCGTACGGCTGTCTCCGCCTCGACCCCGGCCCAGTAGGCGCGGACCTCCCGGGCGGCGGCCGCCGGTTCGAGGGCGCACACCTGACGTATCCCGGCCAGGGGCATGCCCAGCCGCCGCAGACACGCCACCAGCCGTGCCCGCTCCAGCTGGTGGGGCGCGTAGTAGCGGTACCCGGTGCCCGGATCGACGCGTGCGGGCCGCAGCAGCTCCAGTTCGTCGTACAGCCGCAGCGCCTTCGGTGACAGCCCGCAGGCCTGGGCGAAGGATCCGATGGTCAGCATGTCCGTCGGCACTCGTTCCCCTCCCGTTCCGCCACCGATTGTGGGGCTTCACCGAAGGGGAAGGTCAAGGCGTGAGTCACCAGGGCGTCGGCCGCAGGTGCGGCAGACGGTTGAAGGGCAGTCTGCTGCTGACGTAGGCCTGTTCCCCGCGGGACCTGATCTCCGCGACCGACGAGCGCAGTGTCTCCCGCGCGGCCTCGATCGCCCCGCTGCTGTGCTGGGCGTGCGCCAGCAGGCCCAGATGCAGGGGCATCCGGATGAGGAGACGCCGTTCGCGCAGCTCGGTGACCGTCGACTCCAGGGAGGCGAGTGCGTCGGTCGCGCCGGTCTGCTGCCGTGCCCAGCCGTGGCACACCCGGAGCATGGCGATCCAGTGGGTCAGTCCGTGGGCGCGGGCGATGTCGAGCCCGTGCTCGCTGGAGACCGCGGCCGTGTGGGGATCCTCGGACAGGGCGGCCACCAGGGCGTGGAAGTAGTGGGCGCTGGCCCGGTCCACGGGGGTGCCGTCGCGGGCGGTGGCCCGCAGCAGTTCGTCGCCGAGCGCGAGCGCCTCGTCGGTGGCGCCGAGCAGCCACAGGGTCAGCACCCGGTGGTTCATGGCCAGGAACCGCGGGTCGTGGTGGGAGTGGTGCGTGAGGGCGTCCCGCAGCGCGGAGGGCAGACTCTCGGCCGTCCGCTCCGCCTCGGTCAGGGCGGTCAGCGCGTCGGCGGTCTCACTGGGCAACCGCAGCATGCCGTGGGTGAGACGCTCGTAGAAGCGGACCTCCGGGTCTCCGGACCGCTCGGCCAGGGCGCTCAGTTGCTCGATGTGCCGGGAGCCCTCGGGGGAGCGGCCGGTGACGAGTTCGGCGACGACCTGGTGCAGCAGCAGCGCGGACTGTTTCGCGGGCCCGAGCGTGGTGGCGGGCAGTTCCAGCATCCGCCGGGCCTCGGCCTCGACCTCGTGGTCGCCGTAGCCGCGGGTGACGGTGACGAGTTGCAGGATCCGGGTCCGCAGTTCCAGCGCCTGTTCCGAGGCCGCGGCGCCGTCCCCCAGGTCGGAGAGCAGGGTGTGCGCGCGGTGGAACCATGTTCTCGCGTGCTCGTAACTCCCTTCGGAGGCGGCCTGTTTGCCGGCCCGCAGCAGATACGGCACCACGTCCTCGGTAGGCAGGGCCAGGGCCGCCTGCCAGGCGTGCCGGGCGAGGTGCTCGGTCGTCAGGGGGCGGCTGTCGAGGCGCGCGCCGAGCACGCTGACGGCTCGGGCGTGCAGAGCGGCCCGTTCCCGGCGGCTCATCTCGGCCAGCAGCACGTCCTGGACGATGCCGTGGCGCAGGACGAGACGGTGGGGATGGTCGCGGTCCAACAGGCCGGTCCGCAGGGCCTCTTCGAGGACCTCGTGGTCGGTCTCCCCGCCGTCGAGCACGCGGGTGAGCGTGGTCAGGTCCGACTGGGCACCGAGCACGGCACAGGCCCGAAGAATCCGCACGACACGCGAGGGCAGTCCGGAGATCCGCTGGTGCAGCATGTTGCGGACGCCCGTCGGGACCTCGGTGCGCAGCACGTCGGCCGTGCGCGGGTCGTGCAGCCGCTGTGCGCCGCCGACCTGCACGAGGAGCTGTCCGAGGAGATAGGGATTGCCGGCGCTGCGCTCGTACAGCGCCCTGACGACGGCGGAGTCCACCCCGGGGCCCGCCTGGGCCGTGATCACGGTCCGGACGTGTTCCTCGGACAGGCCGTCCAGATGGACGACCTTGGTGCGGGAGTCGGCCAGGAGTTCCACGAGCGGTCCGTCGGGTTCGGGCCCGGCGCCCAGGCCGGGTTCCCTGGCGGTGATCACCACGCTCAGGGGCCGCCCCTGGGTGCGGCTGGTGAGGAGACCGAGCACGTCGAGCGTGTGCTGGTCCGCGCGGTGCGCATCGTCGAGGACGAGCAGCAGCGCGCGTTGGTCGGCACAGCGCAGAATCGTTTCGCACAGTGCGTCGTGCGCGCGGAAGTGCAGCTCCGTGGCGGAATGGCCGACGGGGCCCTCCTCCTGGCCGGACAACGTTGTCTGACGGGTGAGCATGCACTCGCCCCGGATGTCCTCGCAGGACTCGCCGCGCAGCGCTCCGAGCCGGCGCACCACCTCCTGCCACACCCAGTCGGTGGGCATTCCCCGGGTGCTCCGGCAGCTGACGCGGATCACCTCCGGCTGCACGGCGGGCGGCTCGTCCCCCGCGGTGGCCCGCGCCACCAGTTCGGTCTTGCCGACCCCCGCCTCGCCCACGACGGCGGTGAGGTGTCCGCTGCCCCGCAGGGCGCCGGCGATGAACGACCGCAGTGCCGCCAGGGAGTGTTCGCGTCCCGGGAAGACCGACGATGCCCCCGGCGCCGCGTCCCGCCGCACCTCCTCGGGCCCGCCCGTGCCGCCGTCCCGCTGCCCGAACGCGGCCTGCCCGGCCGGGGGTTCGCCGCGACCGGCGGTCCGCGCCCCGGCGTCGGGCCGGGTGTGCGCCTCGGGGTGTGCCGCTGTTCCCCTGTCACCGAGTTCGTGACGCAGCAGGGCCAGATGGACCCCCTGGAGTTCGAGGCCCGGGGCGACGCCGAGTTCTTCGGACAGGTGGGTGCGCGTGCGGTCGTAGAGGCGGAGTGCCTCGGCCTGCCGGCCCAGGCGGTACAGCCCGGTCATGAGGTCGGCGACCATGCGCTCGTCGGTGGGGTTCCGGTTCACCTCCCGGCGCAGCTCGGCGACGGCGTCCGAGGCCCTGCCGAGGGTGAGCAGCGCTTCGGCGTGGACCGCGGCGGCCGTCGTTCGCAGATGTTGCAGCCGTGTACTCTCCTCCGCCAGCGGGGTGTAGGCCGTGAGGTCCAGATAGGGATCCGCCTGCCACAACGTCAGTGCCTCGTGCAGCGCGTCGCGGGCGGCTTCCGGGTGGCCGTCGGACATCTGCCGCTGTCCGCGCGAGACGAGGCGGTCGAACCGGAAGATGTCGATCGCCTCCGGTTCCAGTGTGAGGACGTAGCCGGGAGCCCGGTAGTGCAGCGGGGCGGCCGTCTTCTCCGGGCCGCGCCCCCAGGTCAGCACGCGGCGCAGATGGGACAGGTAGGTCTGGAGCGTGGCCTGGGGGCGCCTGGGCGGGCGCCCTCCCCACAGCTCGTCGATGAGCTGGTCCGCCGGCACCACCTGTCCCAGGCGTAACAGAAGCAAACCGAGGACCGCTCGGTGTCGTGGTGGGCCGAGGCGCACCTGCTCGCTGCCGCGTCGGGCTCTCATCACTCCGAAGACCTCGAGCGACAGTTCCATCACGGACGTGGGCTGGTGCAGTTCCGCTGTGTACGTCATACCGGGCGCATATGCCTTTCGGTCGTCACACACTGGGTGGCGGGGTGAGCCTATGGCGGGAGCTGTGTTGAAAAAGTGCCGTTCATGTGACGTCCAGAACGCGCCACGACCGGCGGGATGTCGACTTCGGCGGCGCGGGAGACCCGAAGGACGCGGTTACAGTGGAAATCGCCCGTTCGATCGATGGGCGGAAGGCCCGAGGCTTCGGAAGACATGCGTCATCACATAACGTTTGCGGTTCTGGGGCCGGTCAAGGTGCGGCAGGACGGCAGGGAGTTACCGCTCGGGCCGCCCAAGCAGCGCGCTTTGCTGGCGCTACTTCTGTTACAGGCCGGACACCCCATCGGGCTGGACCGGATCGTGGACGTCCTGTGGCACGGCGACCCGCCCGACAGCGCGGTGAACGTGGTCCACCGGCACGTCGGATCGCTGCGGAAACTGCTGGAGCCGGGACTTCCGCCCCGCGCCCCCGGCGAACTGCTGGTGGGCCGTGCCGGAAGCTACCGCCTCGACGCCGACAGCGACACCCTGGATCTGCTGCGCTTCCGGGACCTCGTGAACCGCGCCCGCGAGGCGGGTGCCCGGGGTTCGTCCAGCGGGGCCGCGAAGCTGTACACCGAGTCACTGTCCCTCTGGCGCGGCGAGGCCGCCCAGGGGATCCCGCAGGACATCCGGATGCACCCGGAGTTCTCCGCCGTCGACAGCGAACACCTGGCGGTCCTGGGCGAGGCCGCCGACCTGATGCTGGCACTGGGCACGCCCGAACCGGTCCTGCCGCTTCTGCAAAGGGCCATCGCTCAGCACCCGTTGGACGAGTCGCTGCACGCGCGGCTGATCCGGGCGCTCGCCGGGACGGGCCGCCAGGCGGAGGCCTTCGCCCTGTTCCACGCGACGCGCTCCCGGCTGATGGACCAGCTCGGCATCGACCCGGGCCCCGAACTCCGTGCCGCCCACGCCCGCCTGCTGCGCCAGGCGGAGAACGTCACGACCGACCGCGGCCCCGGCGACGACGACCCCGGGACGGATCCCGTCGCGCCCGCCCTGCCGCGCTCCCTGCCCGGGCGGCCGAACATGCCGACGATCGTGCGCCCCACCCAACTGCCCCCGGACTTACCCACCTTCATCGGCCGTGACGACGAACTCGACCGGATCACCCGCTCCCTGGAGACACTCGACGACGTGCCCGGAGCCGCTTCCGTGGTGATCAGCGCCATCGACGGAATGGCCGGCGTGGGCAAGACGATCCTCGCCGTGCACTTCGCGCACCGCATCGCGCACCGGTTCCCCGACGGCCAGCTCTACGTCAACCTCCGCGGCTTCGACCCGAGCGGCACGAGCGTGACCGCCGCCGAGGCCCTGCGCTCCTTCCTCACCGCGCTCGGCGTCTCCGCGGGACATCTGCCCACCGACCTCGACTCCCAAGTGGCCCTGTACCGCAGCCTCCTGGCGGGCCGCCGGGTGCTGGTCGTCCTCGACAACGCGCGCGACGCCCAGCATGTACGGCCGCTGCTGCCGGGCAGTTCCACGTGCCTGGTCGTCATCACCAGCCGCAACCAGCTGCGCGGCCTCGTCGCCACCCACGGGGCCGTCCCGCTGACCCTCGGCCTGCTGAGCGAGGCCGAGTCCCGTGAGGTGCTGGCGCGTCACCTGGGCCGGGACCGGATCGCCGCGGATCCCGAAGCCGTCGACGCGATCGTCGAGTTGTGCGGCCGGCTCCCGCTGGCCCTGGCGATCACCGCCGCGCTCGCCGCCACCCAGCCCGGACTTCCCCTCGGATCCATCGCCGCCGAGCTCCGCTCCGGCCGCGACAGCCTCGACGCCTTCGCCGGCGACGACCCCTACACCGACCTGCGCTCCGTCTTCTCCTGGTCCCTCGACGGTGTGGGGCCCGAGGCCACACGGCTGCTGCGCCTGCTGTCGCTGCACGCCGGGCCGGAGATCTCCGTTCCCGCCGCGGCGAGCCTCGCCGGGCTGCCGGTCCGCCGGACCGCGGCCCTGCTGGCCGTACTGGCCGGCGCCCATCTGCTGATCCGGGCGGCGCCTTACCACTTCACCTTCCACGACCTGCTGAAGGTCCACGCGTCGGAGCTGAGCCGGGACCAGGACGGCCCGGACATCCGGCGCGCGGCCGTGGAGCGCCTGCTCGATCACTATGTGCACAGCGCCCACGCCGCCGCGACCACGCTGACACCGAACCGCATCGACGCCGCTCCCGCCGCCGGCCCGGATCCCGGCGTCGCGCTCCAGCCGGTCACGGGGCAGGACTCCGCGCTGGCCTGGCTGGAGCGGGAGCTTCCCGTGCTGCTGTCCGCCGTCGGCCAGGCGGAACGCAAGGGGCACCCGGTCCATGCCTGGCTGCTGGCGCAGACCCTGGAACTGCATCTGGACCGCAGGGGCCGCTGGCAGGACCAGGCCGACATCCAGCAGGTCGCGCTGGACTCCGCCGTCCTGCTCGGGGACCCGCTGCGGGAGGCCCAGGCGAGACGGTCCCTGGGATTCGCCCATGTGCGACTCGGCCGGTACGAGCGGGCGGACCAGGAACTCCGGCGGGCGCTAACCCGGTTCACCGAGATCGGTGACGCGAACGGACAGGCCCGGACGCACCGGTCACTGGCCTTCCTGGCCAACATCCAGGGCGGCAACGACGCGGCCCTGCGCCACTACGAGCGGGCCCTGAGCCTGTACCGGAGCACCGACGACATCACCGGACAGGCGCTCGTCCTCAACGAGACGGGATGGACCCACATCCTCCTCGGCGCCTTTCCGCGGGCCGTGACCGAATGCACCCGTGCGGTCGCCCTGCACCAGGGGATCGGTGACACCAACGGCGAGGCGGCGGCCTGGGACAGCCTCGGCTACGCCCACCACCGCATGGGCCGCCACCGGGAGGCCCTGCGGTGCTACGAGCACGCCAGAGAGCTCTACCAGCGCATGAAGGACCGCTACCTGGAGGCGGACACGCTCCTGCACATGGGGGACGCCCACGAAGCGCTGGGCTCCCGGCCCGTCGCCGTGACCCTGTGGCGGCAGGCGGTGCGGATCCTCGACGACCTCGGCCACCCCGAGGCCGAGGAGGCACGCACGCGACTGCGAGGTGAGCCCGCGGACGACTGAGGAGCGCTCCGCCATGGGAACCGCAAGGTAACTCCCAGCGGACGGACGAGGGTTCGGCAAGGCACCCGACGCAGACTCGGGTCACCGGCCGGCCTCCCGACGGTCGTGCCCCCGACCGTCGCGGCCCCTGCCGTCGACCGTGCTCCCGGACTCCAGCGAGGCGATCGTGATTCGAACCAGTGCCGACGTGGCCACGCACACCGAACCACATGTGCACCACACCGGGCTCTCCCTGATCGAACCCGGGGACCTGCGCCGGCTCAATGCCGAGTTGCCGGTCATGAGCGCGTTCACACGCGCCGTGAAAGAGGGCCCGGAGCACGACAAGCAGTACCGTCTCTGGCTGCTGACGGTCTATCAGAACAGCGCGTACACCCCGCAGGCGGACAAGCTTCCGGCGGCCTGGTCCGCACTCGTGGCGGAGGTGACGCGGGACTCGTTCCGCGGTTGGCTCTCCGCCCGCACGGGAGTGGACCTGGAGGGCACGGCACTGGAGGTGAACGTGTCCCTCCGCGAGCCGGGCGACTTCCGGAACGTGCACCGGGGCAAGACGGACCGGGCGATGAACGCCGTGCTGGTGCTGAACGAGCGGTGGCCACAGGACGCCGGCGGGACCTACCAGCTCTGGACGGGCAAGGACGCGGCCGAGCCCGTCCGTCGGATCCATCCCGTTCCCGGAGGCCTGTACACGGTCGTGCCCTCCGCGTCCTCCTGGCATTCCGTCTCGCCGGTGAGCGCGCACGCTCCGGGGCAGCTGCTCACCCTCGCTCTGGGCTACTCCCGGTAAACCACAAGGAGTTGACTTCATGTTGAGGAAAGAAACGCCCTTCGTGCACGTGGACACGCCCTTCACCGTCCACGTCGCACAGGGACTTCTCGACGAGGAGGCGGTGGCCGAGCTGTACGCCACGGCCCCGGTCGACCGCGTCTCCACGATCGACCGCAGCGATCCGGCACACGAGAAGCAGTACCGGATGAACCTGTTCTACCTGATGGTCAACAACCAGCGGAGCAAACGGGCCGCGCAACTGCCGGAGATCTGGCGCTCCTTGCTGGACGACCTGACCGGCGACGCGTTCGTCACCTGGCTCTCGGAGGGCACGGGCCTCGATCTGCACGGCCTCTCCCAGGACGTCGGCGTCTACACGCACGTCGAGGGGGACTACATCTCCGTCCACAAGGACAAACCGGAGAAGGCCATCACCGCCATCCTGTATCTCAACCCCCGGTGGCCCACCGGTGCCGGCGGCGAGTTCGAGATCCGGTTCGGGGGAGACCCCGCGAGCCCCCACGCCTTCCGGCTGCCGCCGCGCCCGGGCCAGCTGCTGGCGTTCCCTCCCACAGAGCGGTCCTGGCACGCGGTGTCCCGGGTCAGCGGGGGCGAGGACCTGACGCGCCTCACCGTGCAGCTGGAGTACTGGTTCGACCATGTCGACCGCTACCGCGCCGACTGAGCGCCGACCCCGGAGCCGACCCCACAGGAGCCGATCACAGGAGATCCGCCATGGCCGACATGAGCCCGGTTTACGCCGAAGTGAACCGTATCCGCAGCGAGATCGCCGGCGAGCGCTCCTCCTTCCGTGACCCCGGGTTCCTCGCGGATCTCGCGGACCGGCTGGAGAAGTCACCCGTCCTGCGGGACCGCCCGGTGGTCGAGGCGCTCGTCTGCGACCTCCGCTCCTTCCGGCCCGGACAGGTGCTGCGGGCGACGAAGGAGCACATCAACAGCCGCCGGGACAACGACATCCTGTCGCTGTTCGACGCCTCGTACTTCCCGTCGCTCTCGCTGGACTACCTGACCTACGAGACGCTGCCGACCGACCCGTACCTGGCCGAGCGGTACGCGAGCAACACCCTGCCGGTGAACATCGCGGGCTCCAGCGAGGGGTTCGGGGCCAGGGTGGTCGTCGCGCTGTTCCCCGAGAACCAGATCGACGGCCATCAGGGGCCGGACGACATGATCTTCTACTTCATCGACAAGTTCGTGGAGCGGCACAACCGGATCACCCGGCGCATGATCCACGAGGTGATGGCGGAGGACAGCTTCCCCCTGCTGCGGGACGCCACCGACGAACAGGTCGAGCAGGCCTCGTCCTGGTGGGTGCGGCTGCACGAATACCACCACCGGCAGGGCGACATGCCCATCCCGGAGTTCCTCCCCGTCAAGAAGCGGAAACCGCTGGCCGGCATGGAGGAACTGCGGGTGGACGTGTCCGGCATCCTCGCCTGCGAGGACGACAAGGGCCTTCCCCGGCAGGAAGCGGAGCTGGCCGCCCAGTTCATCCTCGCCGAACGTCTGCTGCGGTACGCCGTGGAAGGGATCCCCCGGCCGAACTACGACGCGGTGGCGTCGCAGTTGCTCTTCAACTACTGCGCGAGCCACGGCGGAATCCACGTCAAGAACGGCGCCATCCATCTCTCCCCCGACATCTCCGCCGTACTGCGGGAGTTCCTCGGGGAGATCCAGCGGATGGAGAGCCGGATCCACGAGGAGCCGGTGAAGTCCGTGACCGCCCGGATGCTCGCCTTCACCCACACGTACACCGACTACGACGAGCCGGCCCGCGACTACCGGCACATCCCCTTCTTCGCCGAAGTGAAGCAGCGGCTGGGCGTCTAGGGCCTGCCGGTCCAGCCCGAGCCACCGGTCCCGCCGGCCGGTCCGGCCCCATCGACCTGGAGTGAGTGAACATGAACGTCCCAGCCCTTTCCGCCGCGGAACAGGAAGACCTGGACACGCGCGTCGAGAAGGAGATCGACGGCGCGCGGCTGCGGCGTGCGGACAACCCCTTCTTCGGCGTGGCCCGCCAGACCGAGTCGGTCACCCCGCAGGCCGCCCTCGCCATCGCCCACCGCTGGCGGGCCATGACCAAGGCGTTCATGTTCACGACACTCTCGGGCCTCGGGGTCATGGCACGCGACTTCCAGCGTCAGGAGGCGCCCCCGCACGACCTGTTGGCGGCCTTCCAGACGGTCTACCAGGTGATCGGTGACGACCTGGACAACGCGGCACCGGCCTTCCGCGAGGTGGCCCCGAGCGGCCCGGCGGGCATCCACTACGTCTGGTGGGAGCAGAGCGTCCTGGAACCCGTGGCGGCCCATGTGGACGAAGCCGGGCGGCAGTCGGCGACGGCACTGCCGCCGGCGGTCACCGACCTCATGGAGCACATGGACCGGCTGGCCACCGCGCCGCTGGGCGCCGCCGTGCAACTGCGGGTCGTCGAGGCCATCGCCCTGGACATCGCCGTCGGATTCCGCCGGATGTACTCCAAGGTCGAGGTGCCCGGGACCCGTCTGTTCGCCGGTCGCGACGACCTCGCCTGGGTGGACTCCCACATCAAGGCCGAGACGGTGCACGCGGCCCAGGTCAGCGACGAGGACACCGGCATGACGCGCCTGGTGGCCGACCGGGAACGGGCCGAGGAGTTCCTGGCCGAGGTCCGTGAGTACGCCGGGAACTGGTCCCGGGCGCTGGAGACCTTCGCCGTCGCGTTGCAGGGCGGCCACGGCTGAACCGGGACGGCGTGCCCGCGAAAGGAACTCCGTTGTTTCTGGTCCTGAACGACAAGCCCGTCCTGCACCGCCTGCCGGAGTGGTTCCCGCGGGCGGACCGGGACCTCATCGTGGTCAGCACCCGCGGCGCACTGGGTGAGCGGCCCTTCTCCGTCCTCGCGCGCCGCTTCCGCCACCTGCACCTGGTGGGGAACACCGACCGGCCGGACCTGGAGGAGGACCTCGCCAAGCTCTGCCGGCGGTTCGGGGTAAGACGGGTGCTGGCCACCGGTGAACGCGACGTCCTGCGGGCCGCCCGGCTGCGCGAGCAACTGGGGCTGCCCGGCCAGGACGTGGCCTCGGCGACCGCGTACCACGACCCGCGTGTGACGAGGAGCCTGCTCACCGCCGCGGGCATCCCGGTCGCGCCGATCCGGCGCCCGGCCACCGCAGCCGACGCGGACACCCTGGCCGCGACGTACGCGCAGGGGCGCCTGTACCAGGTCAACGGGCTGATGGACGCCGGTCGGCCGGTGCTCGCCCAGCCGTCCCACCAGCCGTATCCGGACTGGTTCTCGGCGGTCTACGGCACACCCGAGACGAGCGGCATGATGCCGGACGGCGACCCGCTCTCCGAGCGGCTGCGGGAGACCGCGGCCCGGGTGCTGGCCGCCCTGCCCGCCGTACCGGGACTCTGCGCCTTCCAGATCGAGCTGTTCCACACCCCGGACGACCGCCTGAGCGTGTCCCGGGCCGCCTGCCGGGCCGGCGGCTCCCTCGTGGTCGAGACCCACGAGGCCACCCTGGGCGTCAACCTGCACGGCGCCGGCCTGCTCGGCCAGGCCGGCCTCGGCGACCGGGTGACGGTCCGCCCGACGGGACGACGGCAGGGGTACGCCCGCTTCCCGGCCGCGCACGGTGTGCTGCGCCGTCTGCCCCGCCACTGCCCCCTGCCCCGGACCGTCAGCTACCGCGCGACCGGCGAGGAGGGCCGCTCCTACACCTCGGAGACGGCCCGCTCAGCCCCGCTCGCCGAGCTCGTGGTCTCGCTGTCCGGCCCGGACACCGCCGCCGAACTCCTCGACCTCGAGACGTGGTGGGAGTCGGCCGTGCGGTGGGAGGACCGGCACGACCGGCTGCCCGAACACCTCACCTCCGACCGCCGCGTCCGCCCGGCGACCCGTGAAAGGGCCTTCCATGTCTGAACCCGTGACCGACACCGCCAGGACCACCGGCGTCCGGGACCTGCCCCGGATCCTGGTCGTCTGGCCGCCCCAGGTCCTCAGCTACTTCAACGCGGGACACCATCTGGCGCTGTACCAGGTGGCCGGGTACCTGCGGGACGCCCTGCCGGGCAGCGAGGTCACCGCCCTCGACGCCAGCGTCCGGCGGATGACCTGGAAGGACATCGGCAACACCCTGTTCCAGCAGCGGTACGACGCGATCGCCGTCATGAACGACTTCGACGGTGTCGACGGGCTGCGGCGCTTCGTCGGCTACGCCCGCTCCCTCAGCCCCGGCACGCCCATCGTCACCTTCGGCCGGCTCAGCGGCGTCAACCCGGGCTACTTCCAGCGGTTCGACGTCGACGCCGTGGCCGAGAACGGCGACTTCGAGGCGGGCGTCCTGGCGGCCCTGGAGGTGTTCCTCGGCCGCGCGACCACCGCCCCGGGAGTACACCTGCGCGACGCCGACGGGAGCTGGCGGGCCCCCGAGAGCCGGGGCCGGGTGCTGCCCTCGGAGGAGTGGTACCTGCCCGAACCCGCCGAGATCCCCTACGCGCACTACGACGAGCTCTACCAGGACGACGCCAACAAGTTCTGCGGCATCCCGCAGCGCCGCGAGCTCGTGGTGCCGGCCGCCCGCGGCTGCCCGATCGGCTGTTCCTACTGCGAGGTCCACCCCATCTTCGGCCGCCGGGAACGCCGGCTGACGGTGGACCGCACCGTCGACTACATCGAACGCTCCTTCCAGACCGCTCCCTTCGAGTACGTCGCCTTCTACGCGCCGACGTTCACCCTCGACCGCCGATGGACCCTCGACCTGTGCGAGCGGTTCACCGCGCGCGGCGCCACCTTCCCCTGGAAGTGCGCCACGACGATGCACCACCTGGACGAGGAACTCGTCGCGGCCATGGGGAAGGCGGGATGCGTCCGGATCAGCGTGGGGCTGGAGACCCTCGACCCGAACGGGCACGGCGCGCTGCCCCGCTCCAAGCACAAGTCGCAGCAGGACCTGGAGGATCTGGTCGGCTGGTGCGCGGCCGCGGGCGTGGAACTGAACTGCTTCGTCATCGTCGGACTGCCGGGGACCAGCGTCAGCGGGGTACGGCACACCATCGCGACGGTCCAGGCGCTCGGCGGCCGGGCCCGTCCCACGGTGTACGCGCCGTGGGAGGCGGCCCGCCCCGACCTGACGGACGATCAGATGGCGGCGTTCAACCGCCAGTTGTTCGTGCCGGGCACCCACGACCTCGGCCCGGCCGAGCTGCGCGAGGCCTACGAGCTGGTCTTCGGCCCGCAGCCGGACGTGACGGCCGTCTTCGAGAACATCCCCTCACGCCGCCAGGACACCGAGGGCGGCCAGGTCCTGCTGGGGGCCTTGTGAACCGCCCCCCGCCCGCCGTCGAACGCCCCGCGCCGGAGGCCGCTCGCCCGCCGGACGGGCACCGGCCACCGCGGCCGGCCGTACCGGGACCCAGGACCGTCGTGCTGCCGGGGCTGCCGAACGTACGCGACAGCGGCGGCCTGCCCGGCCGGCAGGGATCCCGTCTGCGGCCCGGCGTGCTGTACCGGGGCCCGGCGCCCTCCGCGCAGACCGCGCCCGCCCTGGACGACCTGGGCATCCGCACCGTCGTCGACCTGCGCAGCGCCGTCGAGCAGGGCATCGAGGACGGACCTGGGCTGATGCGGGCGCGGCTGCTGCGCCGTCACGTGGGCGGGGACATGTCCCGCATCCGTGGCGTACGGCGTCCGCCGCCCAGCGCCTACCTCGGCAACTACCGCAGCATGCTGAGCCTCGCCGCGCCGGTGGCGGCGGAGATCGTCGGCCTCCTGGCCCAGCCCGGCCAGGCTCCCCTCTACGTCTGCTGCACCGTCGGCAAGGACCGCACCGGAGTGGTCAGCGCGCTGGTCCTGCGCGCTCTCGGGGTCCGGCTCGCGGCCGTCGCGGCCGACTACTCGCTCACCGGCCGCGCCTACCGCTCGCTGCGCCCGCAGGACCCCCGCCCCCAATGGTCCTACGACGGTTCGCTGGAGGAACTCCAGATCAGGACCGCGTCCCCGGCCTGGACCATGCGCGCTCTGCTGACCGGCATCGAGGACGAACACGAGAGCGTCGCCCGCTTTCTGGAGCGGCACGGACTCACGCCACAGACCCGGCGGCGTGCCGCGCTGGAGGTCTTCGAGCGGCACGTCCCCCTGGAGGGAACGACATGTCGTTGATCGACTTCGACGCGCTGGAGAAGACTCCCCTCCAACACGACCCGTACCGGTACGCCGTGGTCCCGCGCTCCTTCCGGGACGACACCACCCCGGGAGCCCTGAGCGACACGTTCGCCGTCGACGGCTTCGTCCGCAGCGCACGGGGGCCCGGAGCGGGGCCGGGCAAGCACTACCTGATGAACAACCGGACCCTGATCAGCGAGGGCCGGCGCCATGAGGAGGCCGTCGCCCCGCTGCCCGAGGTGTGGCGACGACTCGTCGACGACGTCCTGTCCGACGACTACCGGGCCGCCCTCGCCGCGCTGGCCGACACCGACCTCGGCGGCTGCCGCGTCGAGGCCCGGATGACCCGGTACTCCAGCGGCTGCTGGATCGAGCCCCACACCGACCGCCCCGACAAGGCGGTGACCCATCTCTTCTACTTCAACGACGCATGGCGCCCCGAATGGAACGGTGACCTGCACGTGTTGCGCGGGCCGTCGATGGCGGACTGCGCCCGGCGGATCCTTCCCCTGCTCGGCACCTCGGTCGTCCTGGTCCGTTCCGAGTCCTCGTGGCACGGCGTCCCCCCGGTGTCCGAGGACTGCCCCGAGGACCGGCGGGCGCTGCTCGTCCACTTCGTCCGCTCCTGAACCGCCCGCCCCCGCGGCAGCGCAGAAGGGAAACACATGTCCACCCGCCCCACGGCCTCGCTCTCCAGCCCGGTCGACATCACCGGTGACATCGAACGCACGGGATTCTCCGTGATCCCCGGCTCCGACATGACGGTCCCGGAAGCCCTCCAGGACAGTCTCAAGACCCTGGTCACCTCGTACGACGACCTGCCCGTCGACCCGTATCTGCCGGACGGCGGCCGCTACCGCCACCGGCGCCACACCCGCTACACCTACCGCCCCGCGACCGGCGAGCTCCTGGTGGCCGAGAACCCCGGGTACTTCCAGACGCTGGAGAACAACCCCTTCGCCGGCGGGGAGTGGCGCAAGTACGAGGAACTCGTCGACGAGGTGCGCACCGGCGCCTTCCTGCACGCGCTGATCGACTTCAACATCGGCCTGCTGCCGCTGTCCGGCGTCGAGCGATGGGCCGTGCAGGTGCACTGCGTGCGCATCGTCGCCCGCGAGGACGCCCTGGGGCGGCCCACGCCGGAGGGCGTGCACCGCGACGGCTGCACCTACGTCAGCCTGCACATGATCAACCGGCACAACATCAGCGGCGGCACGACCAGCGTCTACACCCCGGAGCACGAGCTGATCACCGAGAAGGTGTTCACCGAGCTGCTCGACTCGTTCTTCGGAGACGATCCGCGGGTCCGGCACGGGGTCGGAGACGTCTCGGTCACCGATCCCGCCCTCGGGGAGGGCACCCGGGACATGCTCCTGATGAGTTACGACCCCATGTAGCGGCCCCGTCCACCCGACGGCACGGTTCCCGGCAGGCACAGACCACACGAGGGATGAGCACACGAGGGATGAGCACATGAGGTGGGGCAAGTGAGCAGTCAGGAGCACGGCACCGTCGTCGTCTCCGGAGCGTCGTCGGGCTTCGGTCTGTGCACCGCCCGGCGACTCGCCGAGCACGGACAGACCGTGGTCGCCGTCGCCCGACGGGGCGACCGGCTGGAGGAACTCGCCCGGAGCACGTCGTCCGGCCGCGTCCTGCCCCTGGTGGCCGACGTGCGCGACCAGGACGACCTGGAGCGGGCACTGGACAAGCAACTGCCCCAGTGTCCGCCGGTCGTGGCCCTGGTCAACAACGCGGGCCTGTCCCGCGGCTTCGGCCCGGTGCAGTCGGCGGACCCGCGCCACTGGCGGGAGATGGTCGACACCAACGTCCACGGCATGCTCAACCTGACCTCGCTCCTGCTGCCGCGACTGATCGACAGCGGCCGGGGTCACATCGTCAACATCGGTTCCATCGCCGCCAGTTACCCGTACGCCGGCGGGAACGTCTACGCCGCGACCAAGGCGTTCGTGCACCAGCTCAGCCTGAGCATGCGCACCGACCTGGAGGGCACCGGCGTGCGGGTCAGCTGCGTCGCCCCCGGCATGGCCCGCACCGAGTTCGCCCTCGTCCGCTACGACGGCGACCGGGAACGGGCGGACCGGCTCTACGACGGCGTCACCCCGCTGTCCGCCGAGGACATCGCGGAGGCCGTCGTGTGGTGTCTGTCGCGACCCGCCCACGTCAACGTCAACATGATCGAGATCATGCCCACGGACCAGCCCTTCGGTCTGGGCTTCGCCCGGCGCCATGCCTGAGGACGTCGTCGTCCGCCCGGCCCTGCCCGGCGACGCCCCGTACCTGGCCCGCCTGTCGGCGCCGTTCGTCGCCGACGACCTGCTCGTCGCCCGTACCACCGCCCAGTTCCGCGGCCGGATCGGGGACTACCTGGCCGCCGTGCGCGGTGTCCGTGTCGTCGGCTGCGTCGGGCTGACCCGGGCCGGCGAGGACCTGCTCCTGTACAACCTCTGCGTCGCCTCCGACCTCCAGGGGCACGGCATCGGCGGCAGGCTGCTGGAGGAGGCGGAGGCCTTCGCCGCCCGCGGGGGCCGCCGGTTCCTGCTCGCCGCGTCCAAGTACAGCGGACGGTGGTTCGCCCGCCACGGCTTCACCGAGGTGGAGCCGCGGCGCATGCCCGAGGCGTGGGCCGGCCTGCTGCCCCGCGGCCGAGGGTCCCGCCTGTACCGGCGCGCCGTGGCCCGGCCACGGAACACCCCCAGCGTTCACCACGACTCGGTCAGGAGCTGAGTATTCATGATCACCTGTGGACTGAAACTGACACATGACGGTGCGGTGGCACTCGTCGACGACGGGCGGCTCGTCTTCAGCGTGGAGATGGAGAAGATCGCCAACAACCCCCGCTACAGCACCGTCTCCGATCTCCGTGTCGTGCCCGGCATCCTCGCCGACCACGGCTACCGGGTGGAGGACGTGGACGCCTGGGTGGTCGACGGCTGGGACGGCGACGAACGCGGCAGCGTGGACACCGCCGACCGCGGCACGCCGCTCGAACTGGCCGTCGGCCCCTACCGGGAATCGCGCACCTCCCCGGACCTGGTGCGCCCCTCGGTGACGGCCTCGTTCACGATCGACGGCCACGCCCGCGAGTACACCAGCCACACCCACGCGGCGGGACACGTCCTGAGCACGTACTGCACCAGCGCCTTCGCCCGGCGCGGCGAGCCCGCCTTCGTGCTGGTCTGGGACGGCGGCATGTTCCCGCGCCTGTACTGGGTGGACCCGCGGACCGGGGTGGAGAACTGCGGTTCCCTCTTCCCCCTGATCGGACACACCTACGCCACCGCGGGCCACCACTTCGGCCCGTTCCGCCGCACCGAGCAGTCCGCCAACGTCGACGACCTGTCCGTGGCGGGCAAGCTGATGGCCTACATCGCGCTGGGCAAGCCCAGCGAGGAGGTGGTGGCCGTACTGCGCTCGGTGTTCCACGACCGGTTCGAGAACGAGGCCTCCGAGGCGGCCGTGGAACACAGCCGGACCGTCGGGGGGTTCGGCAGCCTCTTCGAGCCCTCCATGCCGCCGCTGCACGACTACTTCCGCGCCGTGCGGGAGGAGGTCCAGCCGCTCGGCGTCTCCGACGAGGACGTACTGGCCAGCGTGCACGAGTTCCTCCAGGGCCTGCTCACCGAGCGCCTGGACGCCAGGATCCGCGAGTGGAAGGGTGCGGGCTCCTGGAACCTGTGCTTCGCGGGCGGGTGCGCGCTCAACATCAAGTGGAACAGCGCTCTTCGTGCCCTGCCCGCGGTCCGGGAGATGTGGGTGCCGCCCTTTCCCAACGACGCGGGATCCGCCATCGGGGCAGCCGTCCTCGCCACCATCGACGGCGGGCGCATACCGGCCCTGGAGTGGCACCCCAGGCTGGGCCCCGCGCTGCTCCCCGCTCCCGCGACGCCCGCGGGCTGGTCGACCCGGCCCTGCTCCACCGACGAACTCGCCTCGCTCCTGCACACGTCCCAGGAGCCGGTGGTGGTCCTCAACGGACGCGCCGAACTCGGTCCGCGCGCCCTCGGCGGCCGCAGCATCCTCGCGGCGCCGACCCAGGCAGGGATGAAGGACACCCTCAACCGGATCAAGGGCCGCGAGTTCTACCGCCCCGTCGCCCCGATCTGCCTGGTGGAGGAGGCACCGAAGATCTTCTCCCCGGGCACGCCCGACCCCCACATGCTCTTCGACCACGAGGTACGGCCCGGCTGGACCGCCCGCATCCCCGCGGTCGTACACCTCGACGGGACCGCACGGCTCCAGACCGTCGGCCGGGACGACGACCCGGTACTGCACGACATCCTGACCGCCTACCACCGGCTCAGCGGCATCCCGGTGCTGTGCAACACGAGCGCCAACCTCAACGGCAGCGGGTTCTTCCCCGACGTCGCCTCGGCCCTGGCCTGGGGCAGGGTGGACCGCGTCTGGAGCGAGGGCGTGCTCTACGAGCGCACCGCCCCGGCCACCTCCGCGTGACCGCGCGCCGGGCAGCGCCGCTCGCGGGCACGACCGTGCTCGTCAAGTGCGGCGGCAGCGTGCTCGACGTCCCCGACGTCGCCCGTTCCTTCGCCGAGGACGTGATCTTCCTGCGGGACGCGGGAGCGCGGCCGGTCGTCGTGCACGGCGGCGGCCCGCAGATCGACGCCCACCTGGCCCGGCTCGGCATCCGGCCGGTCTTCACCCACGGACTGCGGGTCACCACCCCGCCGACCATGGACGTGGTCCGGATGGTCCTCGCCGGCCAGGTGCAGCGCCGCCTGGTCGGCCTCCTCAACCGGGACCGCCCCCTGGCGGTCGGGCTGACCGGGGAGGACGCCCACACCTTCACCGCCGTCGACCGGCCCGTGTACCGGGACGGCGAGCCGATCGACCTCGGGCTGGTCGGCGAGATCACCGACGTGGACGACGGGCTGCTGCGCATGCTCCTCGACGCCGGGCTCGTCCCGGTCGTCTCCAGCATCGCCCGGTCCGCCGACGGCCGAGGCGTGCGCAACGTCAACGCCGACCTCGCCGCGGGGGCGCTGGCCGCCGCGCTGCGCGTGGACAAGCTGCTGCTCCTCACCGACGTGGAGGGGCTGTACCCCGGCCGGCCCGGGCAGGGAGAGGTGATCAGCCGGCTGACCGCGGCGGAGGCGGACGCACTGCTGCCCGGACTGAACGGCGGCATGGTGCCCAAGGTCGAGGCCTGCAACCGGGCGGTCAAGGCGGGTGTTCCGATCGCGCAGATCATCGACGGCCGTGTCCCGCACGCCCTTCGGGAGCATCTGCTGGGCCGGCGGCTGGGCACCACGGTGAGCCCGTGACCCCTCGGCCCCCGCCCCGCCGTATTCGCCCGCCCCGCCCGCCCGCCGACCCGCGGCCGTCGTGCGACAGCACCGCCGGACTCCCTGGACCCCCCATGCACCCAGCCCCGCCCCGCCCACGACGCCCTCCCACCACCGGCCGCCGACGCACCGAACGGTGGTATCTGGCGGCCCTCTTCATCGACTCCGTCGGCACCGGGCTGTGGACGCCCCTGGCGCTGATCTTCTTCACCCGCGCCCAGCACCTGCCGCTGGACGCGACCGGCGGGGCACTGACCGCCGGTGGGCTGGTCGGCCTGCTCACCGGCCCGATCAGCGGCATCCTGGTCGACCGGTGGGGGGCGCTGCCCCTCGTCATGATCAGCAACGTGGCGCGGGCGGCCGTCTTCCTGGCCTACCCGCTGGTCACCTCGGTATGGCAACTCGCGTTGCTGGCCGCGGTGTTCTCCGCCTGCGAGCGCCTGTTCTGGACCGCCAACACGCCGGCCCTGGAGAAGCTGGTCGCGGAGGGGGAACTGCTGCGCGCCTACGGTCTGCAGAACATGCTGCGGACCGTCGGCTGGCTGGTGGGCGCCGGTCTGGCCGCGGTCCTGAGCGCGGCCCTGTTCGCCCGTCCCGAGCGCATGCACCTGGTCGCCTGGCTCAACGGGCTGACCTTCCTCGTCGCGGCCCTGATGATGACGGCCGTACGGTCGCCTCGCCGGCCTCCGGAGCCGAAGCCCGCCGGACCACTCACCGCCGACCCGGCGGCACGGTCGGCCTGGAAGGACATCCTCACCGACCGCACCTTCCTGACGATCTGTTCGGTGCACCTGGCGTTCGCGCTGATGTCGGACAGCCTGACGGTGATGCTGCCGCTGGTGGCGCTCGACGTCCTGCACGGTCCGTCCTGGCTTCCCGGCGCGGCACTGATCGCCGGCTCCCTGTCGCTGCTGCTGGTCCAGAAACGGGCCGTACGGTACGGCCACCGTTCCCCGCTGCGCGCGCTGCGGCTGGCCTGTGCGGCCTTCGCGCTCGCCTTCGCCGTCCTGGCCCCCGCCGGCGGTGCGGCCGCGGGGTGGGCGGTGCCGGTGGTGCTGGGTGCCGCCCTGGTGGGTACCACCGGCGACGCCCTGTTCGCGCCGGTGACGACCGTCCTCGCCAACGACGCGGCACCCGCGGCACTGAAGGGCCGCTACAGCGCCACGTTCCAGCTGGCCTGGGGAGCCGCGGCCGTCCTCGCTCCCGCGGTGGGCGCCGTCCTGCTGACCGCGGGCAACACCGTCCTGTGGTCGGCCCTCGCCGTCCTGAGCGCTGTGACCGCCGTGCTGACCCGCCTGCTGCCGGGGGACTACCGGAGATGACGTACGAGACGCGACCGCGCCGGATCGTGATCGCCGGGATCTCCGGAGCCGGCAAGACCTCGCTCGCCGCCGCCCTGTCGCGCCGGCTCGGCATCCCGCACATCGAGATGGACGCCCTGTACCACGGCCCGGGCTGGACCAGGAGAGCCGAATTCGAGGCGGACGTCGAGCGGTTCACCGCCTCCGACACCTGGGTCTGCGACGCCCAGTACCACTGGATCGTCGGCGATGTGCTGGCCGGGCGCGCCGACACCTTCGTCTGGCTCGACCTGCCCCGGCACACCGTCATGCACCGGGTGATCCGCCGGTCGCTGGTCCGCGTGCTCCTGCGCCGCCCCCTGTGGCACGACAACACCGAGACCCTGCGGGCCCTGCTGTTCTCCCCCCGCCACCCGGTCCACTGGGCCTGGTCCCAGCACACGGCCCGCCGGGCGGAGACCGCGGCGTACTTCGCCCGGCACGCCCGGGTCACGGTCGTCCGGCTGCGCACCGCGCGACAGGCGCGGCGATGGCTGCGCTCGCTGCCGGCGGTGCCCGCCGCGGAAGTGACCTAGGACCGCCGCCCGCTCCGCGAGAACGGCCCCCCGGTATTCACCCGGGGGGCCGTTCTCGCGGAGCGGGGCGTCTCAGCTCGCGTCGGCGGCGGGCACGGCGTACACGTCCGCGCCCAGCGACCGGAGGTCACCGACGATGTCGCGGTAGCCGCGGTCGAGATGGTGGGTGTCGCGCAACACGGTGCGGCCCGGTACCGCCAGTGCCGCCAGCAACAGCACGGCGGCCGCGCGCAGATCGGTCGCGGACAGGTCCTGTCCTGCGATGTGCGGCGGACGGACGCCGTCGATCCGCAGGGCGTTCCCGTCCTGGGTGGTGCTCATACCGAGGGCGGCCAGCCCCGGTACATAGCGGAAGCGGTGCTCCCACACGGCCTCGTTGACGAGTGTCGCCCCCTCGGCATAGGCGGCCAGCAACGCGAAGAAGGGCTGGCTGTCGCTGAAGACACCGCGGGAGGCGGCCAGGATCTCCACCGGGCGCAGCGGCCGGTCGGCGGGGTGCGCCGTCACCGTGTCCTCGTCCTGGTCCGTCTCGACACCCATCCGCCGCAGTACGTCGAACTCGGGCGCCAGCGCCGCCACCGTCCGGGACATGCCCGGGCCGGTGATGCGCACCGGTCCCTCGCCCAGGGTGACGGCGGCGCAGATCCAGGTGACGACCTCGATCAGATCCGGCGGCAGGGTGTAGCGGGTGTCCTGTCGCAGGGTGCCGGCGCCACGGCCCCGGACGACCAGTGTCTCCGGGCCGGTCCACGTCATCTCGGCGCCGAGGCCCCGCAGCACGTCCATCAGAGCCGTGACGTCCGGTTTGGGGTACAGGTGGTGCAGGGTGGTGACGCCTTCGCCCGCCGCCGCGGCGAGCAGCGCCGTCTTGGTGGCCCCGCCGTACAGCGGCCCGCTCATGAGCGCCTTGTTGCGCGTGTAGTCGAGCAGGTCGATCTCGCAGGCCGTGAGCCGCTCGGCCCGGACCTCCAGCCCGCCGTCGGCGGTCACCCGGCCGGTGGCCCCGAACCGTCGCAGCACGTCGAGGATGTGTCCCACCGGGCGGCCCTGTGGCCCTTCCCCGATGCGGCAGCCGCCACTGGCGGGCAGCTGCACCGACCCCAGACGGGCGACGAGACCGGGCACCAGATAGAGCGAGCCGTGGATCGATCCCACCAGCTCGGAGGGGAGTTCGGTGCTGTCGATGGCGCTTCCGTCGAGGGTCAGGGTGCCCTCGGCGAAGGTGGCTCGTCCGCCGAGCGCCGTGAAAACGCGCGTCAGGACGTCCGTCTCGACGATGTCGGGGCAGTTGTCGAGGGTCACGGTGGCGTCCGCCACGACCGCGGCCGCGGCCGATGTGACCAGGGAGTGCTTGAAACCGGAGGTGCGGACCGATCCGGCGATCCGCTTGCCACCGTTGACTTCGAGCACGGACTCCTCCTGGAGGGGGCTGAGGGAATGACTCGGGGGGTGCGGGTGACGGAACGGAGCAGCCGTCACGGGCTGACACGGCCGAACGCCGTGAACGCCTCGTGCGTGAGGGGCATGAGCCTGGCCCACGCCGCTTCCATCTGCTCCGCGACGATCTCGATCTCACGCTGCGGATGGGAGACGTATGCCGCGTCCGGGCGGTGGGTCCGCAGACTGAGGAAGTGCATCAGCGCGCGGGCGTTGCACGTGGCGTACAGCACGCTGTAGGTGGAGACCGGCAGCACCATGCGGGCCACCTCCCGGGCGATGCCGCTGTCCAACAGCCGCTGGTACTCGTCGAAGGCCGTCTGGTAGGCCCGGGTGGTGGACCTGAGCAGTTGCTCCCGGTCCGCCGCGCTGCCGCGCACATAGCGGTAGTCGCCCGGCTTGCCCTCCTGGCGCAGCAGGCGGGTCTCGTCGGGTACGTAGAAGGCCGCCCCGACCTCCCGGTAACGGGCGCTCTCCTCGTTGAAGGACCAGGTCCGATGTCGCATCAGATGGCGCACGGTGAAGATCGGGGCCTGGATCAGGAACGTCATGGAGTTGTGCTCGAACGGGCTCCCGTGGCGGCTGCGCATCAGGTAGCGGATGAGGCCGCGCGTGGAACCCTCCTCGCGCCGCTCCCCGTCGGCCGCTCCGCCGGCGGTCGAGACCCGCGCCGCCTTCACCACGGCGAGGTCGCCCGCGGCACTGTCGATCAACTCGACCGGGATGTCGCTGCGCAGAGTGATCCGGGGTGTCTCGATCACCCCGACGGATCCGGCTCGCGCGGCTGAAGTGACCACGTGGTATTCGGTCATGCCGTATCCCTCGTCTCCTCGGCTCCGCACGCCGAAGCCGACCCGTTGCCGATGCGACGAGTGTGCTGCCCGCTCCCTGCCGTGCCCTTGCCGTGCCCTGTCGTCCTGCTCGCCGTGTGCCTTGCAGCGCACTCCGCCCGGCCCGGCGCAAGCCCCCCTCACCCGTAGAGGCGGCAAATCCCCGAACCCGGCATCCCGTAGGCACCCGGTGCCTACCCTGCGGGGGACAGCAGCGCGTACGGGGAGACAGCGGAGGGCGTGACCGGTCGTGGGTGGGTCAGAGTCGCGGCGCACCACCGGATTCCCGGTGGAGCTGACGAGCTTCGTGGGGCGGCGGGAGGAGTCGGCGGAGGTCAGGAGGCTGCTGTCGGCCGGCAGGCTGCTGACGCTGACGGGACCGGGAGGGGTGGGCAAGACCCGGCTCGCCGGGCAGGTGGCGGGGCAGGTCGCGCGGGCCTTTCCCGACGGGGTGTGGCAGGTCGCGCTGGCCGCGCAGCAGGACGAGACGTTCGTACCGCACGCCGTGATCGACGCGCTCGGGGTGCGCACCGAGAGCGTACGGCGGCCGCTGGACGTCCTCGTCGAGCATCTGCGGGAGCGCCGGCTGCTGATCGTGCTCGACAACTGCGAGCATCTGCTGCGCAGTTGTGCCGTCCTCGCGGCCACCGTGCTGGCCGGCACCGAGGGCATACGGATCCTCGCCACCAGCCGGCACCGGCTCGGACTGCTCGGCGAACGGCTCTTCGAGGTACCGCCCCTGTCCGCACCCGCCCCGGACGAGCTGGTCCCGGGTGCGGACGCCGCCGAACGGTTCCCGGCGCTACGGCTGTTCGCCGACCGTGCGGCGGCCGTCGTACCGGGATTCACGCTCGGCGACTCCAACCAGCAGGCGGTGGCCCGGCTGTGCCGCAGGCTCGACGGACTCCCGCTCGCCATCGAACTCGCGGCGGTACGGGTGCGCGCGCTCGGCGTGGACCAGCTCGTCGAACGGCTCGACGACCGCTACCAGTTGCTCACCGGCGGCAGCCCGGTCTCGGCGCCCCGGCACCGGACCCTGCGCTCCGCCGTCGACTGGTCCTACGAACTGTGCACTCCCCAGGAGCAGTTGGTGTGGTCCTGGCTGTCGGTGTTCGTCGGCGGCTTCGACCTGGCCGCGGCCGAGGCCGTGTGCGGCGGGGAGGGCCCCGACTCCCTTGACTCGCTGGACGTGTTGGACGCCGTCGCCGGACTGGTCGACAAGTCCGTGCTGCTCCGGGAGGAGGACGGCGGTCAGGTGCGCTACCGGCTGCTGGTCTCCCTGCGCGACTACGGGCGGGAGAAACTGGCGGAGTCGGGTGGGGCGACCGCCGCGCGGCGCCGGCACCGGGACCACTTCGCGCGGCTGGCCGGTGCGTACGAGCGCGGCTGGTTCGGGCCCGACCAGGCGGAGATCACCCACCGGCTGCGCACCGACCGGGACAACCACCGGGCCGCGCTGGACTTCTGCCTCACCACACCCGGCGAGGCCCAGCACGGACTGCGGCTGGCCTCCTCCCTGTGGTTCCACTGGGTCGCGGACGGCATGTGGGGCGAGGGTCGGCACTGGATGGACGGGGCGCTGCGGGCGGGGGCGCGTCCGGACGTGGGGCTGACCCGGGCGCTGTGGGGCGGGGCGCTGATGTCGCTGGTCCACACCCGTTCGGCGGCGGTGCTGGCCGGTGGAGGGACCTCCCGTACGGCGGCCCCGGACGAGGAGTCGCCGGTGCCGACTCCGCCGCCCGTGCCGGTCGAGGGCCGCGCCTCCGCCACGCTGGCCTGCTTCACCGTCCTCACCCGGGTGGAGCTGGCCTGCACGCTCGTCTCCCGGGGGCGGGCCGAGGAGGCGGTGCCGTTGTGCACCGAGGCCGTCGCGCTGTGCGAGGCGCACGGTGAACAGTGGACGCGGGCCTGGGCGTTGCGCACGCTCGCGCTGGCGCACTGGTCGATGGGGGAGTACGGGAGCGCGGCCTCGTACGCCCGCGCGTCTCTGCGGCTGCCGTACACCGGGATGCAGCAGCAGAGCCTCGCCCGGAGTCTCGACCTGCTCGCGGCGGCGGAGGCGATGGCGGGGCGGGACGCGTGCACGCGGGCGGCCGTGCTGCGGGGCGCGGTCGACCGGATATGGCGGGACATCGGCGGCAACCCCGGTGAACTGGGTGGTCCTGGCCGGCCGCGCACGTCGGAGCGCCAGGCCCGCAGCGCGCTGGGCGATCCCGCCTACGACCAGGCCCACCGCCGTGGCGCCGGGCTCACCCGGGAGGAGGCGGTCGCGTACGCCCTCGGTACGGCGGACCCCGACAGGGCCCGGACGCCTCCCGCTTCTCCCGCTTCTCCGGCTTCGGCGGGCGAGACCCTGCTGACCCGACGCGAGCTCCAGGTCGCCGCGTTGGTCGCGGAGGGCCGCACCAACCAGCAGATCGCCGACACCCTGGTCATCGCCCGGCGCACGGCCGAGGGACATGTGGAACGGATCCTGGTGAAGCTGGGCTTCAACAACCGCAGCCAGGTGGCGGCTTGGTTCAGCGCGCGAGGAAGGTAGGAGGGCTCAGCCGGCCGCCGCCGGCACCCGTACCGTCAACGCCGCCGTGGTCCCCCGTCGTTCCGCCCCGCTGCGCAGTTCGAGGCGGCCGGTCAGGGACTCGGCGAGGCGCAGGCCGAGGCCCGTCGCCTCGGGGACGGCACGGCGGGGGAGCCCCGGGCCGTCGTCGGTGACCTCGCAGCGCAACTCGCCGTCCAGCAGGGCGAGTTCGATCGTGCCGTGACCACCGCCGTGCACCACCGCGTTCGCCGCGATCTCCAACGCGGCCTGGACGAAGGCCCCGTTCGCGGAGCCGGACAGGCCCGCCCGGATCCCGCTCTCCGTGACCATGCAGCGCACCAGAGGAAGGTCGGCCCGGCCGAACACCATCCGCAGCAGACGGTCCTCGCTCACCGGGCGGGCTCCTCTTCCTCGACCGCGAGCACCAGTTGGGGCACCTCGTCCGCGCCGAGCTGTCGCAGCACCATCCCGAGCAGTTCCCCGCACCGCACGGTGACCTCGCTGCCGGCCGGCAACGACCCCGCGAGCCCGATCAACTGCCAGGCGCAGTGCGCCTCCATGAAGCACAGGTCCCGCAGATCGAGCACGAGACGGCTGGGCCCGGGGGTGTTGCGGCGCTCCAGAGCCTCCCGCAGACTCTCCACGAACTCCGCCCGCGTCCCGAGCTCCGCCGCCCCGGCGATCCGGGTGCCGTCCGAAGTCTCGCTGACATCAAGGGAGTCGAGCCGCTCCAGCACCCGCAGGGGATGGACCTTGCGCATGCCGTCGATCAGTTCGTCGCCGCACTCCTCCTGGTCGTACCAGCAGATCGCGGTGAACAAGGGGTCCGCGAACAGCGGGGCCACCGAGGCCTCGTAGTCCAGCAGCCGTTCGCTGTCGAGTCCCGCGCGCGGTCCCCAGCTCATGTCGGCGGTCAGTCGCATTCCCGACCAGCCGTCGCTGTAGGCGCCGTTGACCTCGGCGGTGTACAGCTCGATCGTGCGGGCCTGGTCGAAGCGGCCGTCCGGGACGTACATCTCCGTGGTGCGCTTGAGGGAGAGCTGGCCGGTGTCCCTCGCCTGGGCGGCGACTCCGTTGCCGGCGTCCAGGAGGGCGACCACGTCGTCGTCGTTCATGTCGTCCGGGTTCATGACGAGCAGGACTTTCTCCCTGCGGGCCAGGCTGGTGCGGGTGTAGGCGGTGAAGACCTTCCACGGCGACTGGCCGGGGTGCAGGGCCATGCAGGCGTGGTCGCCCTTCTTCAGCCGGTCTACGGGTACGGTCCGTTCGGTCATGCCGGTCACGGTAGGGGTGTGGGGGGTCGCACTCGGGGGATGGGCGGGAATTGCCGAGGTCGGGACCGGTAATGAGCGAGTACGCCTAGGTGAGGGGGGTTTGGGATCGCTTCAAAGTGGCGGCCGGTGGGGGCTGGTCGCGCAGTTCCCCGCGCCCCTGAAAGGCCTCAGCGGACCGCCCACCTTTGCAGCAAGCCCCACGTGAACTCCGCCACCACCTCCCGCCGTACCCCCTCCCCGTCCGGAGCCGTGAACGTCAGGCCCCAGCGGGTCGGGGCCGTGCCCTCCAGGGGGCGGGCCGGGGCGAAGGCGCGAGCGGCCTCGTCGACCGTGCAGGACCAGGGGGTGAGGTCGTCGAGGGTGTGCAAGGCAGGGCCCTCCGCTCCTGGCGCCCTGATCAGCCACTCGTTCCAGACCGTCGAGCCGTTCGGGGCCAGGAGTACCTCGAAGCGGAGGTCGGGCCAGAGGGGGATCGGCCAGAGCCACGCCTCGCACTCCAGGGCGCCGACCTTGCGGGTGAGGACGGTCTCGGGGGCGCCGA
>Ga0307508_10001208_pt1 | contig 29649 bp, 31 predicted proteins | sample 9_EM_MG_FD_203089 | JGI IMG/M metagenome (GOLD analysis project Ga0307508, IMG submission 203089) | Populus trichocarpa ectomycorrhiza microbial communities from riparian zone in the Pacific Northwest, United States - 9_EM | ecosystem: Host-associated > Plants > Roots > Unclassified | place...
GCTAACTCGCTGTCGCAGTCGCCGGCATGGTCGTGCCCGCCATCCTCCTTATCGACATCTACCCGTCACGTCTTACTCGCCATCGTACTTGCCGCCAGGGTACTGACCACCATTGTCCTCATCGACAGCGTGCTCACAGGATCTCACTCGTCATCATAATCGTCTCGTCGTATGGCACAAGATCCCACTGTTTCTGACACTCGGAGAGCTGCGCTTACATCCCGAAGATCACCAACATAGTCGTCGCAGTTTACTCGCTGTCTTAGTCGCCGGCTTGGTCGTGCCCACCATCCTCCTTATCGATATCTACCTGTCACATCTTACTCGCCATCGTACTTGCCGCCAGGGTACTGACCACCATTGTCCTCATTGACAGCATGCTCACAGTATCTCACTCGTCATCATAATCGTCTCGCCGTATAGCACAACATCCCACTGATTCTGACACTCTGAGAGCTGCACTTACATCCTGAAGATCGCCAACATAGTCGTCGCAGTTTACTTGCTGTCGTAGTCGCCAGCATGGTCGTACCCACCATCCTCCTTATCGACATCTACCCGTCACGTCTTACTCGCCATCATACTTGCTGCCAGGGTACTGACCACCATTGTCCTCATCGACTGCGTGCTCGTAGTATCTCACTTGTCATCATAATTGTCTCGTCGTATGGCACACCATTCCACTGCGACTGACACTCTGAGAGCTGCACTTACATCCCGAAGATCACCAACATAGTCATCGCAGTTTACTCGCTATCGTAGTCGCCAGCATGGTCGTGCCGGCCATTCTCCTTATCAACATCTACCCATCACGTCTTACTCGCTATCGTACTTGCCGCCTGGGTACTGACCACCATTGTCCTCATCAACAGCGTGCTCGCAGTATCTCACTCGTCATCACAATCATCTTGTCGTATGGCACAACATCCCACTGTTTCTGACACTCTGAGAACTGCGCTTACTTCCCAAAGATCGCCAACATAGTTGTTGCAGTTTACTCACTGTCGTAGTCGCCGGCATGGTCGTGCCCACCATCCTCCTTATTGACATCTAGCCATCACGTCTTACTTGCCATCGTACTCGCCGCATCTTACTCGCTGTCGTTCTTGCCAGCTGGGTCGTACCCGCCATCCTCCTCATCGATATCTTCCCGTCACATCTTACTCGCTATCGTACTTGCTGCCAGGGTACTGACCACCATTGTCCTCATCAACAGCGTGCTCGCAGTATCTCACTCGTCATCATAATCGTCTCGTTGTATGGCACAACCCTCCACTGTTTCTGACACTCTGAGAACTGCGCTTACTCTCCAAAGATCACCAACATAGTCGTCGCATCTTACTCACTATCGTATTCGCCGGCATGGCCACCACCTTATCAACATCTACCCATCACGTCTTACTCGCCATCATATTCGTCACATCTTATTCGCTGTCGTTCTTGCCAGCTGGGTCGTGTCCGCCATCCCCTTCATCAGCATCATACTCATAGTATCTTACTTGTCATCACGCTCGTCTCGTTGTATGGCACAACATCCCGCTGTTTCTGACACTCTGAGAGCTGCGCTTACATCCTAAAGATCGCTAACATAGTCACATCTTACTTGCTGTCGTAGTCGCCAGCATGGTCCTGCTCACCATCCTTCTTATCGACATCCTGTCACGTCTTACTCGCCATCGCACCCGCCGCATCTTACTCACTGTCGTACTTGCCGTCTGGGTCGTGCCCGCCATCCCTCTCATCGGCATCATTCGCGTCTTGCTTGCCATCATACTCGCTGCCAGGGTACTGACCACCATTCTCCTCATCGACAGCGTACTCGCAATATCTCTCTTATCTTCATATTCGTCTCGTCGTATGGCACAACATCCCGCTGTTTCTGACACTCTGAGAGCTGCGCTTACATCCCGAAGGTCACCAACATGGTCGTTGCAGCTAACTCGCTGTCATAGTTGCCAGCATGGTCGTGCCCGCCATCCTCCCCATCGGCATCATACCTGTAGCGGCTTACTCGCCATCGTGCTTGCCACCTGGGTCCTGCCCGCCATCCTCCTTATCGACATGTAACCGCCGCATCTTACTCGCTGTCGTAGTCCCCGGCATGGCCACCTCCTCATCGACATCATACCCGTCGCGGCTTATTCACCATCGTACTTGCCACCTGGGTCCAGACCGCCATCCTCATCGACATCGTGCTCGACACGTCTTTCTTGCCGTCGTACTCGTCTGGTCGTATTGTGCAACTTCCCATTGTTTCTGACACAGAGCTGTGCTAACAACGTCATGCTCGCCAACATACTCATCGCGTCTTGCTAGCTGGCATACTCGATGGTTTATACTTGTCAGCTTCCAACTGTTGACACTTGTAGAGGTATGATTAGCACGTTAAGAACAGCGTATGCAGGCCGTGATACTTGCAAGCGATAAACGCGGCGGTTGGTGCAGCGTTGGACACGGTGGTGCGTGCGGCACTGGGTGCTCGCGCTGGGTGCTTTGTGAGATAGAGTATATAGCTGTATGTTAGGTATAATGAATACAACTGGAGTAAGTCGCTACCCCTAGAATGCGGATGTGATTTAAGGCTTCGCTGCGATTTTCAGTGCTGTGACAGCTGCATCTGAATGCAGTCGTATTGACAGCTGCATCTGGACGTGTGGTGCCGTGACAGGCATTGTCCGGTCGCTGTTCGCCATGATATTCTTCGTCCGGATGACGCTCGCTGCGTCCAGATGGCAGATGCCCTGACACTTCTCGTCCGGAAGGCATATGCCGTGGCAGTTGCGTCCGAACGCAGTCGCCTTGACAGCTGCATCCAGAAGGCAAATGCCCTGACACTCCTCGTCCGGAGGGCATATGCCGTGGCAGTTGCGTCCAAACGCAGTTGCCTTGACAGCTGCGTCCAAACGCAGTTGCCTTGACAGCTGCGTCCAAACGCAGTTGCCTTGACAGCTGCGTCCAAACGCAGTTGCCTTGACAGCTGCGTCCAGAAGGCAAATGCCCTGACACTCCTCGTCCGGAAGGCATATACCGTGGCGGTTGCGTCCGAATGCAGTCGTCTTGCCAGCTGTGTCCGGACGTATGGTGCTGTGGCGAACTCCGTCTGAGTGCACGGTGCCATGGCACGCACCGTCCGAGTTAAGCAGGTTGCGTCCGAAACGTCTAGAGCGTCTAGTGCGTCCGGACACTCAGGACGCAATTTTTTTTTTTCCTGATGTGGATGCCCAGGAGATTAAATCAGTCATTACATGGCTGGTTAATGATTTTCGGTTCATGCATCAAGATTGCTTTGTACGTACTGTGGCTACAACCCCAACGGTTGCTAATATGACTCTAGAAGCGGGATCTGCCATTCTTGAATGCTGCAATCGTCGAAGTTCTATACCAATCACTGTTTCTACGCCTCCCCAGGAGGCCATCCAAGGTAAATGACTTGGACCTCCTGCTTGGGAATCTTGGGAAAGCCGGCGTGCTGCTTGCAGTTACTGCGATGTTGTTTGCATTGCAATCATGTTTGCTGGAGCATGACCAAGGGGTTAAGGTCAACTTCACCTGGGACGCTATCGGAGGTATGTTAGAACTGACAAGCCTTACCTGCCACCCTCAGAATTGCGTATACCATCTCTAGAACTGAGCTAATTATTGGCAGCAGATTATCAAAAATTGTCAGTGCTTTGGGATGCACTGAATGGAACAGACACCATCCTCTTGAAAATTCGGAAAGCTATTGCGGCGAAGATTTCCACGGTCAAGGGGAAACTGCCAGTATCCAGCATTGTCTTTGGGCCAGAGGATCTCGCGCAGTACAGTGCCGTGATCGATAGGCTGTCTTCCGATGATGAGGAAAGTAGTTGACCTGGAAGGACCGACAAGTGCAGAAACAGAGGCGCGGTCAGCTCTGGTGGTCAGGCTGCCAACCCTGACAGTTGGGACCCCAACGAAAGGATGGATGCCAGCCAGTTTACTGCCAGCAAGAACCTTCCATCGCCGCTGCCAGCCCTAGCCCGTAGATGGCCCAGCAGCTCTCAGCTTGGGCAGAACAACCCAGAGAGTGGGTCTTCCCCTATAGTTGTTCACCGCCGGCAGAGATGCGAGGTTTCAACGACTCCAGTTCGAAACAAACACAGTCGAACAGCAAGAATGAATGTTTCACGTACACCCATTCTGGACAGTGAAGCCGCCATCAATGAGCGGTCTCATGACGATACCGGAGAGTCACGTTATGGTGATATACTGAGTAGCGAACGGTACGACCAGAAGGAACGGGTGCGTTTGGAGTCGGAGTTGGGGTCGGAGTCGGAGTTGGAGTTGGAGCGGGACTCGGGTCATTGGTGAAAGCTGGTATCTTCGAATGAAGAGCACAATCCTCAGCCCGAGAGGTGGTCGGCAGTTGTGTTGGAGTTATATAGCGAATAAACTCTATACTTCTCACAACTACAACCATACATCCCAATAGCGATCTTCTCAGTCACGACGGCACCTGACCAACATTCGTAGACGGTGCCCAGTTTGCACTAATCCTCCTCACTGGCCTACCGGTAGAACACACTGCTGACCTACATTCGTACGCGTTTCAGAACCTCGTTGGGACACACCAGTGTACTACATTCATATGCGCGGCTAGCCTACTGCCAACACCAACGACTAACAATCATACGCGTTGCAAAACGGCGCTCCTACACACCTAAGACCTACACTCCCCATACTACACAACTGCCACCATTACCACTGACTGCATTCATACGCGCTGCCCGTCTGACGTCAACATCGTCAACCTGCGTTTGTACGCATTGCAAAACCTCATTGCTAACCACTACTGTCCTGCATTAGTACATGCTGCGCGTCAGCCACCATTACCGCTGGCTACATTCGTACGCACGGCTCGTATGCCGTCAACATCGCTGACCTGCGTTAGTACGCGTTGCAGAGCTTCGTTTGTGCGCACGACTGTCCTACATTCATACGCACTGCTTGTCTGCCATCAACATCGTCGACCTGTGTTCGTACGCGTTGCAGAGCCTAGCTGGTAGCCATGGCTGTCCTACATTAGTACGCATTGCTCATCTGCTGTCAACATCGTTGACCAGCGTTCGTACGCATTGCAGAACCTCGATGGTACCCACTGCTGTCCTATATTAGTACATGCTGCTCGTCTGCCGGCAACATCGTCGACCTGTGTTCGTACGCGTTGCAGAACCTCGATGGTACCCACTGCTGTCCTACACTAGTACGTGCTGCTTGTCTGCCGTCAATATTGTCGACCTGCATTCGTACGCATTGCAGAACCTCGTGGGTACGCACCGCTTTCCTACATTTGTACATACTGCATGCCTGCCACCGTTATCGCTGGCTACATTCGTACGTGCTGCTTGTCTGCAGTCAACATCGCCAACCTGAGTTCCTACGCATTGCAGATCTTCATTGGTATGCACTGCTCTCCTGCACTCCTACACGCTGCCCGTCTGACGTTAACATCGTCAACCTGCGTTCATACGCGTTGCAAAACCTCATTGCTAACCACTGCTGTCCTACATTAGCACATGCTGCACATCAGCCGCCATTACCGCTGGCTACATTCGTACGCACCGCTCATATGCTGTCAACATCACCAACCTGCATTAGTACATGTTGCAGAGCTTCCTTTGTACACATGACTGTCCTACATTCGTACGCGCTGCTCGTCTGCCATCAACATCGTCGACCTGTGCTCGTACCTGTTGCAGAGCCTCGCTGGTAGCCACTGCTGTCCTACATTCGCATCTGCTACGCATCTGCTGCCATTACTGCTAACAACATTTGTACGTGCACCTCATCTGCTGTCAACATCGTCGTCCTGCGTCCGTACGTGTTGCAGAGCTTCATTGGTACCCACAGCTGTCCTTCTTTCATACGCGCTGCTGGTATTCAGTCAACATCACTGACCTGCACTTGTACGTGTTGCAGAACCTCGTTGGTACCCACTGCTGTCCTACATTAGTACGTGCTGCTCGTCTGCCGTCAACATTGTCGACCTGCATTCGTACGTGTTGCAGAACCTGATTGGTACAGCCCGCTGCTGTCTTACGTTCGTACGCACTGCTCATCTGCCGTCAACATCGCCAACCTGCATTCGTACGTATTGCAGAACCTCATTGGTACCCACTGCTGTCCTACATTAGTACGTGCTGCTCATTTGCCGTCAACACCGCTGACCTGTGTTCGTACGCATTGCAGAACTTCGTTGGTACATACTGCTGTCCTACATTAGTACATGCTGCGCGTCAGCTGCCATTACTGCTGGCTACATTCGTACGTGCTGCTCGTCTGCCGTCAAAATCGTCGACCTGCATTCCTACACGTTAAAACCTCGTTGGTATGCACTGCTGCTCTACATTCGTACGCGCAGCTCGTATGCAGTCAACACCGCTGACCTGCGTTCGTACGCGTTGCAGAACCTCGTTGGTACGCACAGCTGTACTATATTCGGACATGCAGCGCGTCTGCCACCATTACCGCTGGCTACATTCATATGTGCTGCTCGTCTGCCGTCAAAATCGTCGACCTGCGTTCCTACGCATTGAGCAACCTCATTGGTAAGTACAGCGGTCCTACATTCGTACATGCTGCTCGTCTGCTGTCTACATCGTCGACCTGCGTTCGTACGCATTGCAGAACCTCGTTGGTATGCACCACTGTACTACATTTGGACATGCTGCGCGTCTGCTGCCATTACCACTGGTTACATTCGTATCTGCTGCTCATCTGCTGTCAAAATCGTCGACCTGTGTTCCTACGCGTTAGAACCTCGTTGGTACGTACTGCTGCTCTCCATTCGTACGCGCTGGTCATATGCTGTCAACATCGCAGACCTGCGTTTGTACGCGTTGCAGAACCTCGTTGGTACCCACTCCTGTCCTTCATTCATACTCGCTGCTCGTGTGCAGTCTACAACGTCGACCTGCTTTCGCACGCGTTGCAGAGCTTCTTTGCTACCCACTGCTCTCCTACATTCGTACTCGCTGCTCGTATGCCGTCAACATCCCTGACCTGCATTTATGTGTTGCAGAACCTCATTGGTACCTGCTGCTGTCCTACATTCGTAGGTGCTGCTCGTATGCCGTCAACACCGCTGACCTGCGTTCGCACGTGTTCCAGAGGCTCGCTGGTACCCACTGCTGTTCTACATTCGCACCTGCTGTGCGTCTGCCGCCATTATTGCTGGCTACATTAGTACACGCTGCTCGTCTGCCGTCAACATCGTCGACCTGCATGGGTACGCAGTGCAGAACCTCGTTGGTACCCACTGCTGTCCTACCTCCATACGCGCTGCTCCTCTGCCGTCTACATCGTCGACCTGCGTTCGCTTGCAGAGCTTCTTTGGTACCCACTACTGTGCTACATTCGTATGCGCTGCTCGTATGCTGTCTACATCGTCGACCTGCTTTCGTACGCGTTGCAGAGTCTCACTGGTGCCCACTGCTATTCTACATTCACCCCTGCTGCGCGTCTGCCGCCATTGCCGCTGGCTACATCCGTACACGCTACTCGTCTGCCGTCTACATCGTTGACCTGCGTTCGCACGCATTGCAGAGCTTCGTTGCCACCCACTGCTGTCCTACATTCGTACGCGCTGCTCGTCTGCTGTCAACATCGTCGACCTGCATGGATATACGTTGCAGAACCTCGTCGCTACGCACGGCTGTCCTACATTCCTACATGCTGCGTGTCTGCCGCCTTTGCTGCTGGCTACAGCCGTACGCACTGCTCGTCTGCCGTCTACATCGTCGACCTGCGTTCGCTTGCAGAGCTTCTTTGGTACCCACTGCTGTCCTACATTCGTACGGGCTGCTCGTCTGCCGTCAACATCGTCGACCTGCATGGATACGTGTTGTAGAACGTCGTTGCTACGCACGGCTGTCCTACATTCCTTCATGCTGTGTGTCTGCAGCCTTTGCTGCTGGCTACATCCGTATGCGCTGCTCGTCTGCCGTCTACATCGTTGACCTGCGTTCGCTTGCAGAGCTTCTTTGGTACCCACTGCTCTCCTACATTCGTACGCACTGCCCGTATGCCGTCAACATCGCTGACCTGCGTTCGTGTGTTGCAGAACCTCGTTGGTACCTGCTGCTGTCCTACATTCATACGTGCTGCTCGTATGCCATCAACACCGCTGACCTGCGTTCGCACGTGTTGCAGGGCCTCACTGGTTCCACTGCTGTTCTACATTCGCACCTGCTGCGCGTCTGCTGCCATTGCCGCTGGCTACATCCATACACGCTGCTCGTCTGCTGTCTACATCGTCAACCTGTGTTCACTTGCAGAGCTTCTTTGGTACCCACTGCTGTCCTACATTCGTACGTGCTGCTCATCTGCCGTCAACATCGTCAACCTGCGTGGATACGCATTGCAGAACCTCGTTGCTACGCACGGCTGTCCTACATTCCTACATGCTGCGTGTCTGCTGCCTTTGCCGCTGGCTACATCCGTACGCGCTGCTCATCTGCTGTCTACATCGTCGACCTGCGTTCGTACGCGTTGCAGTGCTTTGTTGCTACCCACTGCTGCCCTATATTCCTACGCGCTGCTTGTATGCCATCAACATCGCTGTCCTGCATTTGTGTGTTGCAGAACCTTGTTGGTACCTGCTGCAGTCCTACATTCGTATGCGCTGCTCGTATGCTGTCAACACCGCTGACCTGCGTTCGCACGCGTTGCAGAGCCTCGCTGGTGCCCACTGCTGTTCTACATTCGCACATGCTGCACGTCTGCCGCCATTACCACTGGTCACATCCATAGGTGCTGCTCGTATGCCATCAACATCGTCGACCTGTGTTCGCACGCATTGCAGAGCCTTGCTGGTGCTCACTGCTGTTCTACATTCGCACCTGCTGCATGTCTGCCGCCATTATTGCTGGCTACATTCGTACCCGCTGCTCGTCTGCCCTCTACATCGTCGACCTGCGTTCGCACGCGTTGCAGAGCTTCGTTGCTACCCACTGCTGTCCTACATTCGTACGCGCTGCTCGTATGCCGTCATCATCGCTGACCTGCGTTCGTGTGTTGCAGAACCTCGTTGGTATCTGCTGCTGTCCTACATTCGTACGCGCTGCTCGTAGGCCGTCAACATTGTCGACCTACGTTCGCACACGTTGCAGAGCCTCGCTGGTACCCACTGCTGTCCTACATTCGCACCTGCTGCCAGTCTGCCACCATTACCGTTGGCTACATTCGTATGCTCTGCTCGTCTGCCGTCAACATCGTCGACCTGCGTTCCTACGCGTTGGATAACCTCATTGGTATGCACTGCTCTCCTTCATTCGTACGTGCTGCTCGTATGCTGTCAACACTGCTGATCTGCGTTCGTACACGTTGCAGAACCTCGCTGGTACGCACTGCTGTCCTATATTCCTACATGCTGCACGTCTGCCGCCATTACCGCTAGCTACATTCGTATTCACTGCTCGTGTACTATAGCCATCGCTGACATACGTTTGTACGCATATCAGAACCGCGCTGTTATGTTTAGATAGTTTACATTTATTTGCGTTGAGTCGTCTGCCCTTATCCGTCACTGTAGCCAACAGGGTTTGAGACGTTGGACTTCGTGGTGTAATATAGATTTTAAATATAATAATAATTATTTTGTGATTGAAGAGCGTTGTCAACTGTGTGTAGTAGCATTGTAACTGTAGTAATTGCGGGTACGAAACTGCTCCCAGTGTACACTTGTTGCTCCTGTATGCTTCCCTAGCTCCCGTAAGGGGTGGTTGTGTCGGTAAGATAGTAGTTGTGTCGGTAAGGTTGGTGGTTGCGTTGGTAAGGTTGGTGATTGCGTCGGTAAGCTGGTGGTTGCGTCCGTAGCTTTCCTAGCTTCCCTAGCTTTTCTAGCCTCCCTTGCTCCCCTGAGGTGGTGGGCTCATCGGTAAGGTGGTAGTAGCATCCGTAGCTTCCCTAGCCTATCGAAGGACAAAGTTATATTTCACTCCCAGTGCTCCAGTAAGCTTCGCTAGCTCCGGTAGCTCCGGTAAGAATTAAATTTTTTGCTGATGCCGATGGGGGCTCACCGCCACTCTTTCGCCACTACTGTAGTACGTGATGAAGTGCGGTAACCATGTAAATAATAAGAGTAGGAGGCTGCTCATCGAGCAACCAGTTGTAATGTCCCGGTTGTTGAACGTAACGTTTGTTGAAGAAGTGTAGGCAGATGAATCGTGGGATTTGACTCGCAAAAAATGCAGTTATACGCCGCTAGGAATTGTGTCAGACAGTTTGAGTGCCAAGGATGATAGACGGGGAATGGTAGCCACTACCGCAGGCGATAATTCTCAATCACTGTCACTGTAGATGAATGTATAGTTTTGCAGCAATGTATTGACCATGGCTAACCGCTCAGTAGCGCTCAAATGTGTGTTCAATTCGAACAAGTCGGCAATGTTACGTGCGGTGAAAATACAACTGGATTGCATACTGTGGTAGGTATTCTTCATCTGTAGAAACTGCACCCAACACATGCTATTAGCAGCTTATCCAATACCCCATAACATATCAAGGGAGAGTGAATCATTATATACATATCTGAGGTTATGCACCTGCAACAAGTTGAAGTCGATATCGAATCCTTTCTGCCTGTTGGCCTCCGGCCACAGATTGGTAATAATCTAAAACACGTGCATGTCAGCATGAATAGTGAACACAATGCCTGAAGTCTCATTCAACACTGACATCTAACATATCCTTGCTGGAAACAATAAACGGGGATACTCTGTAGCAACGCCGCTCTAGTAGTTGCTTTGCTGCTTCCAGCATGCTGGCCAATTCCAAACTTCCTGAATGTAGTGCACTTCGCAGTCCTGAACCTGTACAGGATACCACTGAACCTAGTTCCAATGATTGCAAAGGCGCAGGAAAAGATGTATTAGAAGTAGTGGTAGACGGTGGAGAAGAGCGGTCATGAATATGACCTCCTCTCAGGGAATTGGAGGTTACCCCAACAGCCGGAACTGGTGGGTTCGAGGGCTGATTTAACAGCAGAAGCCCTTCCTGGGATGATCGAACACCTTGTCGCAAGGTTGAAGCTATTCCAGTAGCAACGTCTGGCACTTTCCTAATCTTTTTGCAAGATTTGTCATTGCTTAACGTCAAACCAGTTCTCTTACTGATTTGTGAATTGGGGCCCATGGCTAGGGACTTCTCCGTACCACCCGATTTGACACCGCGGTGAGAAGTCGGCATACTAATCGAAATACAAAGTAACAAGACCTGAACAAGTCAATGGGCGATGTGAGAGGTACGGATGGAAGAATGAACGTTACGCTCAAAGTGGTGTTTCCTCTTCCGAGTCAAATACGAGGCTACTGTAATTTGAGTTGACTGGTGGTGGGTGACGTGGAGAAGAAAAGAGACAGTAGGTGATGTGGAGAAGAAAAGAGAAGAGATGGTAAATGATGTGAAGGAGAAAAGAGAAGAGACAGTGGGTGATGTGGAGAAGGATAGTATCTGACATAAGAAAGAAAAGAGAAGAGACAGTGGGTGATGTAGAGAAGAGAAGAGAAGCACACATTGACTTCTTTTAATAGTGGGGAAAAAGCCTTAGTAACCACTGTAGCTTTTGGCTAGCCTCACCACGAACACCCATCAACTGTCTAGATCTTACTTCGTGGTAATCTTCCTCACACCTGGCATGGTGTTGGTAGTCTTTACGTCTTGCGCGGCATTGTTGTCTTCACAGCAGTCTTCAGTACGTCTGACGTGTCATCGAGTTCTTCGAGGCAGTCTTCCTTACACCTGGCGTGGTATTCGTGGTCTTCACATCTTCAGTAGGTAGTAGGTGGTATCCAAAAATAATCAAATTAAATAACACACATGAAATAGTGAAAGCAGCGGTCAAAATTTCTATTCCTGTCACAACGTACGGTATTGTGCCCCATATAAAATACAATTCAAATAAGTCTCCTTCCTAACCCAAGCTGCTGCCGCTGTGTTCTTCGCCACCCTTCTCTCCTGCAATGTCGTCATGTACCCTGCTCTGATCGTTGTCACTCTTCACGGTAGCGTTTCCATTTGGCCAAGACCCTTAGACACTTCCATACATGCACGGACAGAGGATCCTCTTCGAGACCAAGGTCGCTGGCCACATCGTCTAATGCCCTGAGCTCCTCCTCCATCTGCCATCTGAGACGTTCGACACGGTCGATGGCGGCTATCATGTCATGCCTCGAGTCCAGAGCAGCCCTCAATCGAGCAGGTAGCTGGGGTGCCACAACCACTGTATCCTGAGGACCCAAGGTTACCTGCAGATCTCATGGAGGGGTATCACCTCTCCCATGGGTGGGGTTTTGGCGGAGGATCACGAGTACCCATGGCGGTGTTTCAACACTGTCAAAGAAGGATTTCACAGTCCTGTCGGACCATAGAAGAGTGGTGTCATCATCTTCCAACACATACGTCTGGCCCTGATCACGTACCCTCTGCTCTTGGATGGAATCTGCTATGCCGTCCATGTCCACCATTCCTGTTGGGTTGCGGGGTTGGACCAGACGTCTGTATATCGTACAGGGCTCCCGGTCGGGTGACAGTGTCTTCACCACCTGGAAAAGCACCAGGAGGGTGAGACTGCCAACATTTGAGAAAATCCGGCTTGCAGCCGGGCCAAATGCATCATACAGATCATATATGCCGTTGCCTGAGCTGTGGTCGCATCTGTCTGGGTCAACGATGACTGCCATAAAAGTGTGTGGGCTGCTCCCACTTCCCCCAGGCATACCGGTTCCCTGCGGAGCATCGTCTCGGAATGAATAATGGCCCCTGCCTCCAACAGGCACAAGGTTAATCGATGGTGGCAGCGGCCACAGAGGCAGTGCATCAGTATCCTGAGCCGCCGTGGTACTATTCTTTGCACAGCCTTTGCCCTTGTCGACGAAAGGATCAGGACGCTGTTCCTGGAAATCCACTTCTTCTAATGTAGTGTAGCGTGACATTACTTCTTTTCCCGCTTCGTCACTAAACCGCTTCGTAGGGGTAAAGCCAGACTTCTCTATCTGGGTCTTTGCCTTCGAGAAGCAGTTACGAAGGAACAATCGGAAGGCAGTCCACCATTCCGCCCATGGATCTCCTACCATTGCGCTCAACATCTGGAACTCCCACATTCCCTAGAATTGTCGGAAGTGCAGAAGGGTCGTTGTGTCGCCAAAGAGGATGGTGTACATAAGTTCATGGGCACTTTTGTGCTTTACTCCTATGCATCCAGACTGCCGTATCAATGTCCGGATGAGCTCTGCCTGCAGGGCACAGGCCTTTGTACTATCGAACCTTAGGATCATATAAATCCTTGCCGTCTCGGTTAATGTTCCATCCCTCCTGATGCCACGGGTATTGGGTGTCTTCATCTCCTTTTGTGGCGTCTGTGGGACCTTTGGCGGCACTGGCGGCTGCGGTGACCCTGACAATTCGGACGACTCCGATGACTCTGACACTTGTAGGTCACTCAACCTCTACTTTTGAGCCATGGCTGACGGTAGGGCTGGTGTATTGGATGGGATTTGGAAAGCAGCATTGATTACTTTGGAAGAAGTGGAGGTTGGTGTTCGTATCGACGGCTTATGTAGAGCAATAGAGGTAGTTGATTTCATATCGGACTTGGATGAAGTAGGAATGGCAGGACACATCTGCGGGGTTTATATAAGATAGATGGTGTCACGAGTCAAGTTGAATGGATGCTCTTCAAGGCGTACGGAACAGCACCTCTCCAGTGCCCTATCAGGAGTGTCATGTTAAATGGATGCTCTTCAAGGCGTACCGAACAGCACTTCTCCAGTGGCGTCGGCAGCAAACTGTACCGTATTGGGAGTGTCATGTTGGATGAATGCTATTCAAGGCGTATGGAATAGCACTTCTCCGTCGTTGGCAGCAAACTGCATGGTAAGTGTCGTGTTGAAGGGGTACTATTACATGGAAGTGCACCTGCTATCCAGTATCGGAAATCATGATCCTTTCAGGCACTGTGCTTTACCGAGCAAGCTACCCCACGTGTCAGAAACATATTGAATAAAGGAATTCAAAACGCCTAAAATAGCACCTGTCATGTTTCGGAAATCGGAATCCTTTGTCCAGCATCGGCATTATTCTCGGAGCTTTATCCTACTGGGCAAACTGCATGTCATGGGAGTCATACCGAATGGATGCTCTTCAAAGCGTATGGAATAGCACCTGTCCTGTAGGATACGTTCATGGTGGAGAGGTGTGGGTATCGTACAGTTGTAAGTAAGGTCTTACTTTCATAGTCCCATCGTGTCCGGCGACATCTAACTACCTAACTGCCAAGCTATCTATACTTATCTAATCCGCCATACCCTACTTGTACATGTATCCCCACATGTCCGGCATCGGAAATCGGGATCCTTTCTGGCGCACTTCCCGGCACTGTGCTTGACCGAGCAAGCTGTGCTGCATATCGAAAACATATTGAATAAACGGATTCAAAACGCCTAAAATAGCACCTATCATGTTTGGGAAATCAGGATTCTTTGTCCGGCATCGGTATTATTCTCAGAGCTTTATCCTACTGGGCAAACTGCATGTCTCGGGAGTAATACCGAATGGATGCTCTTCAAGGCGTTTGGAATAGCACCTGTCCAGTGTCGGAAATCGGGATCCTTTCCACCACACTTCCCGGCATTGTGCTTGACTGAGCAAGCTGCCCTGCGTATTGGAAACATATTCAATAAAGGGATTCAAAATGCCTAATATAGTACCTGTCATGTTTGGGAAATCAGGATTCTTTGTCTGGCATCAGTAATATTCTTGCCGCAATGTCTGGCAATTGTTCAGCATTATCAGCATATCTGGTGACAAGTGACGTAGTTTGATACAGATTACCCACTTAGTCAGTTGGTAATTATGCTTTCACTGTCTCATCATCCCACTTCGACAGGAGAACTAGCCACTTCTCCACACATCCTCAACACTCTCCCCTCAACCGTGGCTACCTATCCAAGTATCACAAACCATCTTCGGCACTCACCTTTCACGCCAGAGTTATTTCTCAGAAAGGTATTGCGAATCTACTGTGTACATACTGTTTTAGATTCTTTACACAGCTCTCATGGCTCCACAAACACATCGCCAATGAGCATCCAGAATACTGGTTGCAACACCACGTCTCAAAAAAGCGTGCCGCCAGCTCTAAACAGGACAAAGATCAGCCCACGAAGTATATACACTCTTCCTCCCGTTCCTTCCCCAGGGATAGCAGTTCTAGTTGTGAAGCTGATGACAATGATGGCACTCAACCTGCAAATGAACCCGCGAACGAGCTAGTTAATGCCACCCCGACCATCTGCACATACCCCAATGCCAGCCTTCCCTGTGCTTACGTCCCTCGACCTGACAAGGGCACACATGCCAGCTGTGATCCATACTTTCCATATGCCAACGAAGAAGAGTTCAACTTTGCAGAGATGGTGATAGTCAAGAAGTTCAGTGTGAAGAGCATCGACAAGGTACTGAAGAACAGTGTTGGGGTCAAGGATGAGATAAAGGCTTTGCTAAAGTCCAATTACTGCTTACGGCAGAAGATCGGTCATATGGAGGATGGACTTGAAGCTTCCTCCTGGCGGATAAACCACTTGGAAAATTTCGTTTGGAACGCACAGCATGCCAAAGAGCCAATCAAATTCTGGCATCGAGATATTATCGAGTGTGCGAAGTGGCTTCTCAAGCAACCAGCATATGCGGAACACCTTTCATACACTCCTCAGCAGCGGTTTGAAGACGAGGGAAGGCGTATTTATGGCGAGATGCACACTGCAGACTGGTGGTGGGAATGGCAGGTTGGAACCCATCCTAGTAATCAGTACTACTCTCGGAGGTGTGTATGGGTTTCTGAAAATTGTACAGATTTTTTTTTTTTTTTTTTTTGTTTACTCATTACTTGTGTGCGACCTATCTAGATCATGACGAAGGGTGCGCGCCCATATGTACAGTCCGGTTCCCCGCTGCAGTCCGCGTGTAGTGGCATGGTGCAAGCTTCCCTCTGCCCTCCGCCCAGGTCTGTCCCAAGAAAGTATAGAGCGCACCAAGGAAATGGCGAAGGAAGATGACAAATGAAATGACAAAGGAACCAAGAACCACGACCGCCCACTACTCCTCTCCTGCTGATGCCATGAACAGGGGGGTAGGGAGGAACAGCCACTGTTCATCCCTGACGTCGCCCTCGTCCTCGGCACCCAGCGCTTCCGCCTCCGCCTCCCTCTCCTCTTCCTGCTCCCTCCTCTCCTGGAGCTCCCATTCTGATGCCTCACTCCCCACGTCATCCACTTCCACAGCCAGCACCGTCTTTCCTACGTCCGTCGAGGTGAGGAAATTCAAAACCGTCTGACTGCACTCACTCTCGGTGAAGGGCTTGTGGGCTTTCCACCACCACCTCCCCCTGCCCGTCTCCTTGTACACCTCCTCCCACAAGGTCCGCTGCTCCTCCTTCCATCACGGGCACCTCTTCAAGAGGTGATCTCTTGTCTGCCTGGGGCATCGGCACCACCAGCACTGGGGATTTGGATGCGATTTCGTCCAGTGCAGGTATTCGCCTGTGAGGCAGTGCCCCATCTTCAGCTGGTAGAACCTCGTGGCAAGCCGCTTGGTGCTCCCAGCAACCGTGCCGTTGGGCTTTTGGCTCTTCAGTATTTTATACTTCTTTTTGGAGGTCCGGCCTCCAGCCCACTATCATGCCTCTGCCCACTTCTTCTCCGAGATCTCCCGTCTGATGTTTGCAAGGGACCTGGGGTGTGCTTCGTCCGGCCATTCCACCCCCAGGGTGTCTGGCTCCTCTGCCGCGAGCTTGGCCCATTTGTCGGCCTGCTCATTTCCTTCCACCCTTTTATGCGCCAGGCACCACCTGATCTCGATAGTGATGCCCGGTGCTTTTCTCTGTAGCTCAGCGATGTGCTGCCTCACTTCCAATGCATATTTCTGCCCCGGCCCCAGCTCGTCCGATGACATTCTCTTAATCGCCGCCTGTGTGTCGGTGAAGATGGTGACATGGTTCAGTGTTGGGACTCGCTTCGTCACGGTCTCCAGTGCACGTGCGAGCGCTGCGTATTCCGTATCGTAGGCCTCCTGGTTGTACCCCATTTGGGTCTTGATTCCTTCGCAGGTTTGCCCGTTCTTCCATGCCACCGCGTATCCGGCAGCCTCACTCTCCAGCCGTGACCCGTCTGTGAACATGACAAGCCCCGGTCTCTCCTTTTCCGTCTCCTTCTTGGCTTCCTCCCGTTCCTCCTGGATCAGCTCTCCATTGAATGACTCCGGGTCTTCGAGCAGGACTGTTTCCTCCGTCGCTAGCCATCTGCGTTCCAGGGCAGTGGATAGTCTCTTGCCGATCGTCATTTGCACCCTGACGATGTCTTGTGCTGCACTCCCCTGTGGTAGGCTGAGAAGCCACGCCCCAAATCTTTGTTGCCTATTTTCCAGCTGGTTTGATACTGGCCTGAGCCCGGATTCCATCGACAGCGCGCCCAGATTGGTGGTCCGGAAGGCTCCCATTGTTGCCCGCGCTTGTTGGTTGACCAGCAGCTGGAGTTCTTCCACACAGCCCGTGGTGCCGCGTACATTGCCTCCCTTCCACCACAACTCTGCTCCGAACATGGTGACGGACTGAACGCACGCTGTCATGATTCTTCTGCAGTTCATGGGGGAGAGGCCCATCTTTCCCGTCAGCCGGCGCAGCCGGGTCGTGGCGTTTCTTCCGCTCTTCAGCCTGGTGGCATGGTGCTCCTTGAGTGTGAGTTGCGAGTCCAGCCACACCCCTAGCCACCTCGTTGCCTCCTTGTTGAAGGGGATTTCCTTGTCCCCCACCTTCACCTTGGCCGACGTCTCCGTTCCCTTCCTTTTCTTCCTCCAGAAGAGTGGTGCCTCTATCTTTCCGTGGTCAAAGGCCACTCTGTTCCCCGCCACCCATTCCATCGCCGCTGCTGCCGCCTGCGACAGCTTTGCCGCTACCTCTTGATCTCTGTTCCCCTCCGCCCACCACCCAATATCGTCTATGAACGACAGCCCACTTATGTCAGGGACTGCTCACTCGACTGCCTCGAAAATCCCCGACAGGTACATGATGAACAGGATCGGCGCTGCCGGAGAGCCTTGCGGGATGCCAGTGTCTACTGCATTGGGTTCTCCCACTTCGCCGTCCAGCACAAGCTTGACCCGTCCATCAGACATGAAGCTCATTGTCCACCTGATGAGATCTGCTTCCATCCCCAGCTCCTCCATTCGCTTTCCCAGGAACATCTTGTCGACGTTATTGAATGCCAATTTGACATCCATGAAGAGCGCACCCGCAATTTTCCTTCGCTCCCAAGCCTGCTGAGTGTGATTCATCAAGATTGCGATCGCGTCGATGCAGGACCTCCGCTTGCAGCCGCTGAACTGACCCCCGTGAAGCCCCCGTTTTCGCTCCAGGTGGTCGGCGATCAGGTTGGCTGCTGTCCTTTCCAGAAGCTTGCTGATGACGTCCAGTAACGATATTACCCGATATGCCCGTACCTTGGTATAGTCTGGCTTTCCCGGCTTTGGGATCACCACCCCTTTCGCTGTTTTCCATATGCCTGGATGGAATCCCAGCCGGATACAAGCTCAGACCAGCTGGGTAATCCGCTGTTCGTCCCATTGCCAGAACACCTTGATAATTTCCACCGATATCCGGTCGTCCCCTGGGGCTGAGGTGTTGGCTGCCACTTTTAGAAGCGATTCAACTAGCGGAGCATCCACCCTCTGATAAGCCCGCCCCCCCTCCGCTGGCGCCCTGTAGTTCCCCGGTGGCCCCGGTGGGAAGTGTGCCTGGAGGATCGGTTGTTCCCGCTCATGGTGGCCTTCCGCAATGGTCCCGTCCTCCCGGACTAGTGCCTAACCAGTCTTATCGATCCGTGGTGTCGTATACCTTGCTGCTGTCCACACCTTGTTCCCGTCTACCTCCTGCAAGAACCGGTTCCAACAGTCCCTCTTCGCTTTTCTTATTGCCCGCCGGAATTCCCGTCTCGCCGCTTTTACCCGCGAAATCCCGGCTACCCTCCATTTCCTCCTTGCCCTTCCTAGCTCCTTTCTCAACTCCTGCATGTCCTCACACCACCATGGCTTTGACCATGAGCACTACCTCTTTTTCTTTGCATGCGCATCCAACGTCACGGTCATCACCTCCCTGAGCGACCCCGCCGCCTCCACCACTTGCTCCTTCGTGCTATCATCAGACAGGATGGGGGTTCTCCCCACCCCCTCCAGGTAGCACTCCCTTGCCTTCCTCCGCCGCTCTTCCGCCTTCATCTTGTCTTCCTCCTCGCTTTCCATTGTGGGATCCCACCCGCTGATGTCCCACCCGGTGGTTTCCGTGCTCGTGTCGGCTCTCGAGTTGCAGGTGTCCTGCACCTCCCATGCGATGAGCTCGTGGTCCGATCCAGTTGCCTCTTCACCAAGCAGGCTCCAATTCAGCTCCACATTTGCCGAGGACAGGGTGAGATCGATGATCGAGTGGTTCTCAGCCCCCAGTCCTATCCTCGTAGCCTCCTGTGTTCCACACAAACAGACTTTTGTTTTCTATGAGCTGCTCCCAGAAGATGTGGTTTCTGTTGCGTGTCATCATGGGGTTCCACATCTTGCTGTGAGCATTCATATCGCCGGCCACAATGACTCACCGGTGTCTGGTGGTTTCGGTCCAGGCTGTGTGCTGCGCTGGTCTGTTCACCTCACTTCCTTCATGCTGGTCATACACGTTGGCGACGATAATGGCTTCCCCGTCCGGGGGGACCACCTCCACCACCTGCACATGATTCCGGCACTCTCTTGCCAATTCTTTTAACCCCGTCACCCGACACCTCGATGCTCAGTTGACAGCTATCCAGCACTTTACAGCCACGCCCTCTTCCCCTTTAATGAATGTGATGCTGGGGTGGGAGCGTGTTCCGTCCTTCTCTTTCTCACCTCTGGGCTCTTGGATGAGTACCAGGTCCGCTCCTCATTTGACCGCTGACTCCAACGCTGCTTCCATCACCTGTCCGCCTCGTGCGCAGTTGTGCTGCAGCGCCTTCAGCAGCACTGGGGGTTCCGTAGGGCCCGCCATTAGACGGCTACGGGTGGGATGGTGCCACTGGGTTCCTCGCCAGTCGTATTGACCTCCATCACTGTGTCCAGCTCCTCTTGATCTTTACGACAATTTGCTGCCGGGACGCTCGCCAGCGCACGTCGAGTGGCTTCCAAGACCGGCCTTATTTCGTCCGCAGGCACCGTGGGGGGCCACGGCGCAGGGGTGCACTGCTGGGGCTGCCGAGGTGTCTGTGCTGCCACTCGCACTTCTGTTTATCGGTTTTCCGGCTGGCGGATTCCGTTTCTCAAGCCTCTGGCGATGGCAATGGCATTCAGCTTTGCTGGGCACCGTGCGTCATTTGCCAGATGATTCTGCCCACACCCTGGGCACTTCATCATCGCGTGTGGGCAGGCCCGCCCAATCGCTCTACACATTGCCACCTCACACCGATATCCTGCTGTGAAGTGGTTTCCTGAGCAAATTCCGCACACCAGCGCCGCCTTCTGGCAGCGGAATTCCGAGTGGCCCCACTCTGAGCACCTGCCGTACAGGGTGTCTGCCCTGTTTGGGACTTATGGTTGGGCCTTGAACTTGTACCCTGCGACCCAGATTTCTTCCTTCAGCTTTTGCCCTTCCGCCTTGCCTGGGACCTTGAATACCACCAAGGCTGCCCCAGCCGGGAGGCTTTCTCGCTGGTGGTGGTGTTCGATGGTCTTCTTGCTCCTCATCCACCTCTTAGACTTGGGGGGGATAACAACCCCTGCGTTTTCCACTTCTATCTGCTCCCTCAGGTCTGCGAGCCCCTCAGGATGCCGGTACCTGGTGTACGGGACGAGGATCTTGAACTCAACCCAGTTCTCATTGGCCCCCACATCAATGATGCTGCTGTCTGCTTTCCTTGCGGCCTCGATGATTTCCTGCCGAAAGCGCAGGAGCATCGCTGCCAACGAGCCCTCACGGGTCTTCGTTGACAGTCTTCCCCGCATCGAAATTTTCCCAATTGTGGTCCGGACGTGCGGTGGTGCCACCTTGCTGAGGGCGATGTTCACCTGTGCCATCATGCTGGTTGCTATCGCCGGACTGATTTGCAGGGCATCTGCCGCCCGCTCGATTACAATCATCCTCTCGTCCCATGGGAGTGAGCGCTTGATGGGCTCCAGTCCGGTGGGTTTCTTTTCGGTTTTGCTGTTCCGTCCGACTTTGGTGAAGTCAGTCTGCGGGCGTGCCACCGTGGCCGCCGCCCGTTGCGCATAAGACGCCACCTCCAGCACCTGCCTCGGCTGCTGCAGCCCCTGTTGTTGCTGTTGCTGCTGTCGGTGAGGCTGGCGCTGCGGGGGGTTGCGTCTGGCACTGCTGCTTGGCGTTCCGGGGACACGACGTCACCGGGGGCACGTTTGCCTCACTGTACCTTCACTCCCACCGCTCTTCCACTGCCCTGATTCCAGCCTTGTGGGCGACCCGCTGGATGACTGCAGTGCCCTCTATTGTGTCCTCTTCGTATAATAAGGCTTTAATAGGGCCAGCTGCCTCGTCGTATTTCCGCCGCTCCATCTCAGTTATCTTGTCCCAGTCCTCCCATCTCTTCCTTGCCACCTCCTTCTCCTCCGCCTTTTTCCTCGCCTTCACCTCCTTTGCCTCTTTCGCTGCTTTCTCTTTTACCACCTTCCCTGCTGCCACCGTTTCCGGGCACTTGAGGATCGTCCGCGGAGCTGTCGGCTCCGGTTCTCCCATCGTCGGCGCGTGTGGCGACGTATACAGGCCCCCCCGCTCGACACCCTCCATGTCGCTCCAGTCCTCGACCGGGTCCTCCTGTTCAGGGGGAGGTGGGGCCATGGCAACCACACCCTCCATCTTCTCTGGCTGCAGCTCAGCTTTGTCAACCCTGGCGGTCACCTCATTGGCGGCCGCCTGGTGATACTGCTGGTGCACCGACCCTCTTGGCTTCTTCCCCTCTCACGGGACCGCTGGGACCACTGCCAGCGGAGGCGCTGCCAGTGGGCAAGGAATGGGGGCCCGCTGTGTAGGGGCTGCCACCCTCGGGCCTGGGTGACTCACCCCAGCGTCCCCAAGTCGCTGTGCCAACCCGTCCACCACCTTCTTGACTGCCCCAATCTCCTTCTTCCTCTCTCTCAGCCGTTCCCCAAGTTCCTCCCACCGCTGGTTCTCGCACTGCGCCCGCTGGAGCAATTCCAACTCAATTCCCTCCGTCGCAAGAAGCTTCACGGCCACCCTCTTCTCCCTCTCTTCCGCATCTGCCTGCGGCTGTAGCCGGCCCTCCGCGTCAGCCGACAAAGCTGCCATGCCTTCCACCATTTTCCGTTCCAGGGCCACGATCCTCTCCTCCATCCTGTACGTCAACCGCGCCTCTGCTGCGGCTATAGCCGCCATTACCTCCCCTAGGGCCGCCCCACTCGTCCACCCCTGGGATGGAATTCCCACCTGTCGCCAGGGAGGCAATACCACTTGCTGGGGCCTGGGGGTACCAACTGCCACTGCCCTCCTCTTGCTGCCCCTGGTGGGTGTGACTGGAACTGGGGTCGGGGTCGCCCAGCGCGCTGGGGTGGGGGAGGGGGGGGTGGCCAGCCTGTCCGGTTCCGCCATGCTCTCTATTCCTTCTTCCTCCTTCTGATTGGTTGCCCCTGCCCAATCCATCGCCGCCTCTTCCCTTCCCCGCTCAATCGTCGCCATGTCCATTCCTTCCGCCCCCTTGCTTCCCCCCTCCTGGACCTCCTCACCCAGGTCCTTGGCCCCTTTCAGGGTCTGAGCCATCCCCACCTGCTGTGGGCTGCCCGCTGCCGCCGAGAGAGAGTGAGCGAGCGCTCCCCTCATGATCTGCTTGTTCAGCTCTGAGAAGATATCGTCGCACAAACTGTCGTTTCCTCGCCGGAAGAATTCCTGCGTGCTTTGTTGCTGTCCAGCGCCAGGAGCAGCGCGCCTGAAGTTCAGCCTCCCATGGTCCTTTCCCTCCCACTCCTCCTCCACCTCACTCTCCAGCTCCGAAAGGCCGCTGCTGGCCTTACTACCCGCATCCCCCATATCCACCTCCCTGTAGTCCCCTGCATCTCCCACAAGTTCCCTCAGTAGAGAACTCTCGCTTTGGCTGGCCTCCACAGCCACCAACGGGGCTGTCTCGTCCGGTACGGTCTCTCCGCCAGACATCGTGATGTCTGTCAAGTCTCGGTCTCACTAGATTTTTGGTGTGTCGGGCGGAAGTCTTGGTGTTTTTAGGTGTTGAGTTTCGTCTGGGGTGTGTTGGTGGGAAAATTGTACAGAGCTGCCTAGACGATGACGATACGGTTGTCACGAACCTGGCGCGACAGGCTCCTTGGTGCCGGTGCCGGTGCCACTCTCACCCTTGTCGCCCTGTGGCTCGTCCTCGTTTCCGCTGCCGCAGCCGCGGTCATCCGCCGCGCTTAGGCGCCTCGACTGATCTCCGCCATATTGCTCCGGTAGCGATATCCCTGACCGCTGGCCGGTCTAGACCTTTCTCCTTCGTCTCCGTTATGTTACTTGTGCATCCTTCTCCTGTCATCGTTACGTATGTCGTTTCCTGTTGATTATGCTTGCGCGTCCTTTCTCCTGTCCGCTACGTTTGTTGTCTCCCGTTGATGAAGCTTGCACGTCCTGTTCCCTGTTCCCTACCTTTACTGCTTACGCGTCCTTTCTCCTGTCCGCTACATTTGTTGTCTCCCATTGATTGAGCTTGCGTGTCCTTCTCCCATGTTCGTTACGAGTATTGTTTTCCCTTGATTAAGTTGTACGTCAGTCTTCCTTTCCTTTACTGTTACTGCTTGTGCGTCCTTTCTCCTGTTGCTGCGAGTAGAGTGTTGGCCGCGTGGCGGCTGAGCGCGATCATGTGTTTTCCTTGGGCGCGGCGATCGAGTCATGATGTTAGACGGAGGAACTGTGTCAGTCTTGCGGGCAAGCTGTGATTCCACAGAGGGAAGGAAAAGTATAAAGGAAGGGTGCGGTAGCTAGTCTGGAGATTCTTCTCCATGCAATATATTATCTATACACCTGGACCTACCTTCACACATCTCTGAGCAGCATGACGAAACCAGTGCTGGGATCACGGATCACTTGCGCCGATGACCACTGGGTCATCCGGCAGCGTGACGAAGTGATCCGGGATCGCCTACGACGAACAACATCGAGATACGATTATTTATCTACCTTGACCTACCTTCACACATCTCTGAGCAGCGTGACGAAACCAGCGCCGGGATCACAGATCACTTGCGCCGATAACCACTGGGTTATCCGGCAGCACGATGAAGTGATGCGGGATCATCTACGACGAACGACATCAAGATACGATTATCTATCTACCTTGACCTACCATCACACATCTCTGAGCGGCGTGACGAAACCAGCGACATGATCTCGGATCACTTGCGCCGATGACCACCGGGTCATCCGGCAGCGCGACGAAGTGATCTGGGATCGCCTACGACGAACGACATCGAGATACGATTATCTATCTACCTTGACCTACCTTCACACATCTCTGAGCGGTGTGACGAGAGCAGCACCGGGATCTCAGATCACTCGCGCCGATGATCACCGAGTCATCCGGCAGAGCGACGAGTGATCCGGGACCACCTATGACGGACCCGCAACACCGTCGCGCACACTGGACCGCGCCAGACAGAACGGAACCCCGCCGCGCATACCAGGCCGCGCCAGACAGAACGGAACACCACCGCATATGCCGTACCGGGCAGAACGGGAGACCGCCGCATATGCCGCCCCGGGCGGAACGGAAGAACGCCGCGCATGCCGTGCCGAGCACAACGGATGAACGCCGTGGGTGCCGCGCCGGGCAGAACGGAGGACCGCCACGCACACCGGGCCGCGCCAGACAGAACGGAACACCTATGCCGCGCCGGGTAGAACGGAACACCGCAGCACACACCGGGCCGCACCAGACAGAACGGAACACCGCTGCGCATACCGGGCCGCGCCAGACAGGATGGAAGACCTCCACATATGCCGCACCGGGCGGAACGGAAGACCACCGTGCATGCCGCCCCGGGTGGAAAGGAAGAGCGCCGCGCATGCCGCGTCGAGCAGAACGGAAGACCGCCGCACATACCGAAGGCCGCACCGGACAGGACGGAAGACAACCGCGCATGCCGCGCCGGGCAGAACGGAAGACCGCCGCACATACCGAAGGCCGCACTGGACAGGATGGAAGACCGCCGCCCATGAGGGAAGGCTGTGGCGCATACCGCAGGCCACACCGGGCAGGAAGGAAGATGACAACGACGATGCCACACTGGGCATGAAGAAAGACGACAACCACGATGCCATGTCGGGCATGAAGGAGGACGAGCACGACGCGTGAGTGGGAATCACTTGTGCCAAACGACACCGAGACATGAGTAGCGATCCGAGATTGCTCAAGAACAACGCGAGAATGATACTGTGCTACAGTAAAGACCACCGGGTGGCAGTAGATGAAGACCGCGTAAGACCTAGCACGGCCATACGGAAGACTGGGAGCACAACGCCTCGCCAGTGAGAAAGGCACGCCGAGGAGCTACGTTGCCTGTCGAGCCCAAGACAGAGAATGGAAGTCGGGGTTAGGTTTTTTGACAACGGTCGTACTGATGATTTTCTTATCTGATGCAACCCACCTAACAAATTTTTCCAGTGACAAAAATACGTGGCCAGTATATATTATGATCGGAAACCTATCCACCACTATCAGAATGGCACCTAGCTACCATGGCATCTTGTTAATCACTCTTCTACCGATTCCGATTAAGATGCGCGATGTTCCCCTGTCTGAATATAATGCTCAGAAGGAGCACAATCGAATGATACCGCAACACGTCTTACATCATATACTTGGACCCTTAATAGATACGGACCGCCACGTATTCTACGCCCAATATGCCAAAGACTACTTCAGGCACTGTGTTGCATCGCCTGCCGTCTGGATCGCAGACTACCCAGAATAACGAGATCTTTACAACATCAAGAATGTCATTTGCTACTGGTGCGAATGCCTACACAATGAAAGGGGCGAATTTTCCATCAAACCTTATGAGCGTCGGGACCACACACTGTACAGAATGCTCAGCGATATGAATAGCACAGCGGCAAAGGCACATCTTACATGCCACAGGGTGCACCAAGGTTCAAATGTTCTCTGGTATCTCGACTGCATTGTCAGTGACCTCCTGAAACCCGACTTGTTGCATACAATGCAGCTGGGAATGTTGAAGCACCTACTAGGATGGCTGCAGGACTTCCTCAAGTAGCATAAATGTCTCGAGGTGTTCAATAACATCTGGCTGTTGGTATCACCATACCTCAATATGGCGCAACCTCAGAAGGCATATGGGGAGGTATCGAGTTGGCAGGGCAAGGAGATCAAAACCATGTCTCGGTTTCTTGTTGGGGTGTTACGCTGTGCTCTACGAAATCCATCCTCTTCCCAACATGGCATTTTCAATGAAGCAATCGAGTGCTGCTGAGCTCTTGTGGAGTTCTACTTGTATGCTCAATACAAATCCCACGATGAAGAGACCTTGGGACTCATGGACGAGGCACTGAAACACTTTCACACCTTCAAGCATGTCTTTCGCCAATTCCGGGTTACTAAGAAGGTAACCAACCAGGGCAAGGAGTGTCGGAAGGTGTTGATGGAGCAGCAAGGTACAGCGATGCAAGGAAAGCGGGTACCAAGCAGGAAAGGCTGTGCAAGGAGTGGCAGACATTTATCAACGCTGAAATGGTTGAGTACCATGAGAAAGGTAGTGATTTCAACTTTCCCAAGATACATCAGCTGCTTCATTTTGGGGAGCAGATATGACACTATGGATCTCTCTAGCAATGGTCTACTGAGACAGAAGAAAGTTCACACCGTACTCAACTAAAGGATCCATACAACAAGTCGAACTGGTCTGGCAATATCTACACGTAGATGATCAAATACTACCAACAGAGCAATGTATTTACGATATGGAGGCTCAATATTGCAGGGATGAGAGGTGACAATGTCGAGAGTGGTAGAGTCGCCATCAAAGATTCTTTAGCTGGCGTGAAATTTACTTCCAAGCAAAGCTCCTCCGGGCAGGCAAAATTCATTACCTTCGCTGTGCTACTCGAATCTGTACGTGACGACTACCTTCAGAATGAGCTACACCACAGCACAAATTGCTTCCTTCTTTCCCGCAAGATCCAAATTAGTCCCAAAGACCTGCTTTAGTGTGGGGTAAACATCTATCATGGAATACAAATCACGTTCAGCAATATGTATGGTGAGCAGTTGACCCAATTGCGTTCGATGCACTGGAGAAAAGTCCTGGTACAGTCAACCAGCATGCCACTACTGGGTATGGGTCAAGGCTTCCAACCAACGTGAGGATCAAAAACCAGCATATGGACCGCTTCAGGGACGTCTGCCGTACCATCTTTTAAAGCTGTTCAAGCTTTCTGCTGAAAGAGAACCCTTTTGGTGTGTGTTCATCCAAACAAGGACTCTAGCAGCGGGTGGTACGTCTGAAAGAGTATCCAGCATGGTGAAAGTGATCAAACCTATGACAGGTAGTGGCTATGCTGTGATCAGCGGTGATAAAATTGGGGGTACAGCGCATCTGATTCTGGAGAAGCCAGACTGCTCCGGAATAAAGAATAAAGGATGGTTGGCGAGCAGCCACATTGATTTAGCTACATGGAATGAGGTTTACTAGCCACGGGAGGGTATTTCTCCTCGTGTTCAAAGATTGCCAAGTTTTGTATGTTCATAGTGAACATCTTGTGTTGTACTACATCCGTATAACTACGTAACGCTTAATGCCATACATCGAGTATTAACTTAAAGGTGGAGAGTTGCATATTGCCGGAATGACAGAGTGAGCATATGTGAAGCGAATGATTCGTTCTGTTTTCTACGTTCGAACGAAAGTTGTTTATGAACGCCACGTTGATAGTAGACACCCCGCTAGACGTAGCATTCGAACAGAAGTTGCAAAGATTCTCTGTGTGGATAGTAGGCACCCCGCCAGACATAGTATCCGAATGGAAGTTATGATGGTACTTTACGTGGATAGTAGATGACATGCCAGAGCTATCGTCTGAATGGAAGTTGCGAAGATTCTCTGCTTGGATAGTAGAGGCCCCGCCAAACATAGTGTTCGAACGGAAGTTGTGAAGATTCTCTGCATGGATAGTAGATACCCCACCAGACGTAGCGTTCAAACGGAAGTTGTGAAGGTACTCTGTATGGATAGTGGACGACACGCCAGAGCTATCGTCTGAACAGAAATTGCGAAGATTCTCTACGTGGATAGTAGACGCCCCGTCAAACATAGTGTTCGAACGGAAGTTGCGAAGATTCTCTGCGTGGATAATAGAGGCCCTGCCAGATGTAGTGTTCGAATGGACCTCCTGCGTAGAGAAGATATTACTTTCTCTTTTCTACGTTCCAACAGAAGTAACAAACATACTCTGCGTGGATAGTAGACACCATGCCAAACATAACGTTCGAACGGAAGTTGCAAAAGTACTCTGCGTGAATAGTAGACGCCATGCCAGACGTAGTATCCGAATGGAAGTTGCGATAGTACTTGGTGTGAAGAGTAGAGGCCCCGCTGGAGGTTGCGTTCCAATGGAACTACTGTGTGGAAAAGAGAATACCTTCTCTTTTCAACGTTCTGACAGAACTAACAGACTTACTTTGCATGTATAGTAGACACCCCGCCAGACGTAGCGTTCAAACGGAAGTTGCGAAGATTCACTGCATGGATAGTACACGCCCCACCAGATATAGTGTTCGAACAGAAGTTGCGATGGTATATTGCATGGATAGTGGACGTCATGCCAGACGTAGCATCCAAACAGAAGTTGCGAAGATTCTCTGCATGGATAGTAGACACCGTGCCAGACGTAGTGTAACACTCAGGTGTTTCACCAATGGCACAATCGCCCAGGTGGTCACCAACAGTCTATCACCCTTGAGCGGGCAACACTTATATGATGGCAGCAGAGCGACTGTGTAGTTCCAAAGGATTCGCACGGGAGTGGGTGGGAAAGTTCACTAAGAGATTCACGTTCGAAATATCACTAGAGAGTTGATCCCAGAAACAATGTAATATTGTTAAGGCTCAACTTCCGACTGATCATTGCTGATACCTCTCTACGTAGGAAACTGGTGCTCTTTAAATGTCGCGCCGACTCTTAGGCCATCCTCCCTCGGGCTGACTCGGAAAGCGCAATACCTCGGTATTACACAGCAGCGTCTCTCCTCGTCTGAGTGAGATTTGGTTGATTGGGAAGTGGCACTAATTGATAGGTATAGACCCAGAAGATCTTCGATCTGAGCGCTTGCGAACAATCTTCATTTGCACCCCCTTGTAGGCGCTGTCACCCTCGTCCTCCTGATCGCAGCCCTTACTGGCTAAATGCTTCTCAGGTGCATCCGTGGTCACAATCTATGAGTCTAGATGCTTCCAGGAATGTCTGGTGCCGTTGGTACAAGTGCCGCAGCAATCGCAGTTAACTGAAGAATACGTCTCTGTAACTTAACAAGTTAAGGTCCGATCTTCTTCAAACAACTGACAGATGGTCTGGCTCCCCTCATATACCCACCGGACCCG
>Ga0307508_10001209_pt1 | contig 29623 bp, 41 predicted proteins | sample 9_EM_MG_FD_203089 | JGI IMG/M metagenome (GOLD analysis project Ga0307508, IMG submission 203089) | Populus trichocarpa ectomycorrhiza microbial communities from riparian zone in the Pacific Northwest, United States - 9_EM | ecosystem: Host-associated > Plants > Roots > Unclassified | place...
GGGCGGGCCTTCACGGGCGCGTGGCCAACATGCATTGGCCGCCGCCTACGCGGGGTCAGTCCTGGAGTCAAACCTTTTGTGATTTATCTTGTCCCTAGCCATAGCCAAGAATAGTCACTTGTTTGCGGGTTGTATTTGGGAGGTGGGAGTGATTTCATTACCATCTGAACCGATCAATAAACATGAGACCAAGTCGGCTTTTGCTTCTCAGTACGTACCGGATATTCGTCAACATCATCCGCTCTCACACGCTCGAGCTTCTCGCATCGCTTGCACAAATCCTTGATGGCCGTGTCAGAGCAGCGCATTCCTATGACCCAGAACTGGCGGAGCGTCGTATCGTGTAAAGCAGCGAATCTCTGAACGAAGTTGTCATCTACGACAAATGGGTCTAATGAGTGGTTCGATTCTTCCGACGCTGCCTCTCTCCGAGGAAACCTGAGCCCAAGTCTCACTAAAACGTCGAAGAGACTGGACGTTGTGCCGCGGAGATTCCTGGTATGATCAGTAAACCTTGAGTCCACGTCGTTCAGTGATACGATCGCGTCGTCTACTGTATCATGCACTGACAGAAAGGCATGCACAAAAGGGAAAGGGAGCGTCGACCGGGATGACACGGGCGATAAAACCGTTCCCCACGGCTCCGACGCTGTATCATTGAATGGCCCACGATTATTCTCTCCAATGGTGCTCCAGCGTATGATATGAAATGTCTCAATTGGAGCACAAGCCAACAGCCTCTGAGCGTGCAACCAGAAAGCGAGAGAGTTCTCCCAGTGAATTGACACCCTTCGCAGGTACAGGAACGTTGGAGGCGGCATACGGTCCTCAGGGAACACAAGCTCTGCGATTTTCTGTTGACAAGAACCCAATCTTGAGTGCTGAGTGGGTCAAAGTCTTGAAGGAAAGCTGAACTCACCACCCCGACAAGGCCAAGATATAGACTCTCGAGGTTCGTGGCGCTGCGAAGAAGGGGGAGAATACCAGCCGCCGTTAACGATGGACAATCATGCAAGGTCAGTGCCTTGAGTTTGGAGAGGTGAATGCGCTGGAAGAGACTATCGTCCAACCATGAGCCGCCCTGAACGGTCAAAGCACACACAGAACATTAATCCAGAGGGGAAATTAGGGTGGGATACACACGTTACCTCTATATGCAATTGCCTCAATGTTCCACGTATGGTGTCTATCCAGCGCACCAAAATAGATCGAAGGCTTGGATCAGGTGCAAGCAAGCTGAGCTCCTCCAATAATTGTCCACCCGCCAGGGCATTTATCTGTCTGGGGGAGGAAATTGAATCTGCTGGTATGGATAAACAACGGAGTCTCCTCTTTGTTGATAGGCCCATTATTATCGAAGGTGGGAGTGGTAGGCTGGACCGCCATCGAAACTCTTCGACATCCGAACATTTGGCAAAAGCCGCTTCCCATAGGTCATCGAAGCGTTCGTGTGGAGGCGGTATGTACGGTACGACTACAACATTCTGTGTCATTAGGCGCAACAAAATAAGTTTGCCCGATACATACTAAACGTTCTCACACGACAAGCCAGGCGTGGCTGGCGGCTCAGGACTCCTAGAAGCTTCGCATACTGAGGTTGAGAGCTGTACAATAGGTCTTATCGCAGCGTCGCAGTTGGAGGGCGATCACTCACGCGACGATAGTCATCCCGACGTGAGCCGAATGTCGCACCAACGAACAGTGTCCCGTCATACAGCCGATTGCTCGCATAGTAGGCCACACTGCGACTCGTTAGACACAGATTGAAGAGATCGAAAGTCTGATGTATGTGATCGAGGATGTTGGGCAATACGTCCAGTGTTAACGATATAGCGTGGGTCGAGTCCGGGGATTCCGGCAAGCAGTGGCCACCATTCATTTGAACAGGATCCTCGAGAACGAGTAGAAATCCGCAATATTGCTCAACCCGATGGCAAGGGTAGGGTCGTGAGGTGAAAGCGCTGACCGGAGCTCCAAGTCTCTGCACGTGCCACCGTGACGACGTCGGCTGTGACATCACCGTGACCCCATGCCCAAGTTCCTCACTCTGGTGGGTAGAAATTCACGGGCGTACACTATACACGCACGCCGGACTCTCCGCTTAGCGTGTAGCATCTCGAATGCCCCGATTTCGACCGATGATGATGTGCGAGAGGCTTTGCGCACTCTGCTTCAACACACAGCGCAACCAGTGAGCGTGCTCACAGTGAAATGCCTGTCCGGTGACGAGCCGTATCACGGCGCCACGCTCTCTTCTTTTTCCTCTGTAGCCTTTCATCCATTCCCTATTGTTTCCTTCGCGTTACAGCTCCCTTCTAGAAGCGCGGATGCTCTCCAACCCCACTTAGCGCATACTTCGACTCAGACCCTCTCCGACGTTGATAATGACAAACCAACACCGAATTTTGCCATCAACATTCTCGCAGCATCTCAGTCTGATACTGCCATTCGTTTCTCGAGGCCAGACCTGTATCCAAAACCTTTTTCAGATTTCGAAAGCCGTTACACAATATCCCGTGGAGTCCCAGTGTTGCGCGGCTCGCTTGGGGCATTGCCGTGTGTTCTCCTTGCGTCTTTCCCTCTCCGCGAAGCCGGAGACCGGACAAAATTGGCAGCAGCAATGAAGGACCCAGCGTCGTGGTCTGGGGAAAACTCCCGACTGGGCCCTTCGTCATCGGTGCTGTACCTCGCGAGAGTGTTGCACGTCGAAAATTTTGGGTACACGGGATCGATGCACGATACTGATGGAAAAGAAGTCAAGGAGAGTTGTGATGGTGTATGGCCACCACCTCTTGTATATCATCGGAGAAGTTACGGGACGGTGCAACGTTTGGAACAAGCATAAGTGCAATACTATTATGGTATGACTGACACCTTGTGCAACACCCCTATGTTTCCACTTAATTAAATGTTCAAATTTTAGACCGGTGAATAGGATCGTGCAGAAATTACTTTTATATTACAATGCAAAGAGCCTACAGAGATTACACGTTGGGCAGGTCACAAGTAATAGGTCTGACCGGGGCGGATGTACCAGAGGCGTGCTACGACACGCATCCTTTTGCGGCGTGTAAATCTATATTAAACCGCCATGAAGGAAAACAAATTTGACAAGTCGACCCAACGTCTTCCAGAGCGCTCGAGATGTTTAGCCACCGCCGCGCTCAGTTGGCTCAGGAGAGGGAGATTAGAGTCCAAGAGTTGTATGATATCATCTATTAATTAGCCCAATGGTAGTCTTAACGGAGTGTTTGATGCCCAACAATGGTGCACGTACTTTGTCTCACAGTGCTCTCCGCTGCCACGCGAATCTTGTGCTCGTCGAATAAGGAAGCAATGTATAGCAGTTGAGTGTACAACATAGCATCGGAATACTGCCGTTATCCAACATGAGCGGGAATCAGATAGTATGATCTACTTCAGGCGTACCTCAAAGCTAACAGCGCCAAAGCAACCTTGCCTAAGGCATTTCCTCGGCACAACACTCATTCTGCGAGTGCGCATACCACAGGTGGGATCATCGCATACCATCCACCCTTCGTAATACCGCGCAACATGCTGGTGAATGTGTAATTCAAGCTGCAGTTCAAGGCTACTTGACGAAATAGCGCCCTTGCATGATGGACAAGCAGGGGCGCCAAGAGTAAGAAACAATGGCTGATTTATAGGGTTAGCAGTTTCCCCGAGTGATCCGTGTCAGAGAACATGTACCTTATCTTCATCCAACCGTGAGAACGGAGTGACGACAGCGCAAGCCGCGCATCGGATGTTAAATTGCTCAGCATCGCGGTAGCGTTCTGAGTCCGGGATTTGTGAGTCCAACACCCCCAGTTGACGCTCCCTAGGGCCAGTGGAGGTCACGGATGCATATTGGTCGGGGCTCAGCCCTTCATTATCACCGCAGAATCAGAACCATTGGAACAATGCAAATCAGTTTGCATAGCGCACCTAAGCATTCGGCAAGTCTCGACCTATCGGTACCTTCAATGGGCTCACATAAGCGGGTGATGGGGGGTAGCACTTGCGATGCGAGATAAAATTCGAAATCTGAATAGCCGCGTTATCAATCAATCCACACCCTTTCGCTCGAGTCAATCACAACTTGCCAATTCTCAAATCACCCTTGGATTTGCGGAGTTCCTCTGGATGATACGCGCGATCTGCCTGGCCAGACTTAGAGGATTCGCCATTCGAACTCAAGCAAAATATGTATGGTATAACGTCCCCCCCACGAGCGCTCCCTCCTCGATTCTTCATGCGCAGCGCCACTTGTACATGGGGTTGAGTTTTGGCATCTGGGTATTTTTCGGGGTCTTTGCCAAGCCGCTGAAATGAGTAGCGTTAGCCGGTATCAATGATCGAGCGGGGTTGATCCATTACTTTGTTAATAATGAAATCTTCAGGTGTCAACTTCCCCTCCCGGATGTCCACGGAGATGGTCCTTAGGTAATCGTGGATAGCCTCAACTACGGTTTCTGCTGCCTCGCCAGAGAGGATTTGCCGTAGGACGTAGCTGTAGAGTGAGACTCATTAGGTCAACAATTACGAACAAATGGAGTGCCTTACTCAGAGGCAGTTTTCGACAATGGAGAGAATTCTCGTCGCTTCATGTCAAGACCCTTGATTTCCATAGAAGTTTTACCGCCATCATCAACCTTCATCGCGGCATACTTCTTTTTCTGCAAGAGAAGCAAGCGCTGGAAAATTCCGTCGAGGTCTATTTCCAGGAGCTTATACCGTTCATTGACGAGTCTCTTGAATTGATTCGCGGTCTTGAGGGCCTCGGCAAGGTCTGTGACGTTTGAATTCACGAATACCGAATCAGTGTCCCCGTACACGACCTGGACGTAGGGTATGTCAATGCCGGACGTAATAATTAGTAAAAAAAAAAAAACTACTTGCATCCAAATTCATGCTCTCCGCTAACTCTCTTGTGTGAGTAAGAATTTCACGGCCCTTGTAGGTGGTCAACGCGGCGAGGGGGCGAGCATAGAATCGTGACCCCGTAAAGCCAAGGCAGCCGTACATGCTATTGGCTGTGAGTTTTAGGGCCTGCTGCTTGATGTTCCACTGCGACGCAAGGCGAAATACATGAGCTAGTCGCTGGTCGTATGTTGCAATCATAGTTGGCAACAAACCTGCATGATTTGCGCCGGGGTAGCGCCACGATCCTTCATGAGATTCTTCACTTGCTTACGGCGGTTTACGAGCGTTGCAATGAGACGGGGGAGCACACCTTGACCGAGTTCAGATGGCGGGACCTCTGGGATTTCATCCTGTTGCAATATCAGCCCGTATCAAACAGCCAAGTCTGGGGCGGACGCTTACTTCATCTCCCGCTCGAGCGATCGTCGTGAAATCTATGTTGTACTCCTGGATGATACTGGGATAAAGACTGTTGAAGTCCATGACAAGAATATATCTGTCCCATAAACCACGCTTTGGCTCGAAGACAAGGCCGCCTTTATACTTGTCCTTTGATTTTCCTTTGCCTTTCTTTCCCTCGACTGCCGTGGCTTCAGGGTCAAGTTCTTCAGCTTCAGCCTGCGCTATCGCTGCGGAGTCGCGCTGGCGTCCCCATGATTTATCAGGACAAACATATTTGAGCCGATGAAATTCGTGCAATAAAATGTACTCGTTCCGCTCAGACCGGGCCCCTGTCAGTGTTTTTCCCCTGAGAAGTCGCATCGTCATACAATCTGATAACGCCAATGAATGAGTGGCTCACCAAGAGTTTCCTGCGAGATTCGTCAGCTGTCGTGTTAGGGGAAGAATTTGTATCTTTGTGGCGATCGCCATATGAAAGAACGCATCCATCTCGCAATGTTGCACAAAAAGTAGCATGCGATCAGGTCCTGACAGCGTTGGATCGAGACGCTCAGGGATGTCTTCTGGGTCTATATCTTCTCGTGATATTTTTAATTGACTGGCACACATTTCCGTCAGAGACCATGTGGTTGAGGATATCATTCCCTATACGCCAGATAAGGATCCTGGTCAACTCGGAGAGTTGAAAGAACGAACGCACTTTTGCAGCATCACTTGTTAAGTCACAAACCAGCCTACCCATAACGAGGCGAACATTTGTACCCTGCTTCCCCAACGGCACGCTCTTGCTCCTTCTCAGACGCCCCACGCGTGACCAGTGTTCGATCTTCAGCTCTTTCAGGCGCTGGAGAATTACTTCCATGTGATCACCAATGAGGTCATGGCCCACGAAAACATCCGGATCATATCTCAGTATCAGACCTATGGATGGAGTGTAAGAGGGGGGAGTGTCTTGATGCACTGTGTATTAGGATTAGGAAACAGACCAAGTACTTGGCCGAGAAGCGCCCGCTCATTGGGTGCGGGTACGATCCTCGTTCGCGTCTGGGCACGTGCCCTGCTCTCAAAGCCAGGAGGATATTTCCCGATAGGTCGAACGAACGTGTGCGACGAGGAAGGCTGCTGCTCGGGTGGCGTGGTATTGTCAATTGCCACTAAGTGGGAAGAGGAAGCCTCGAGTCAAGTCAGTCGCAAAATGACAAAGAAGTCACGAACCGTTTTCCCAAATTCGTAGGCTAATGGTGACAATCTCACGTTTGTTCAACTCGTGATTGACTACCGAGCGCAAGGCGAGGCTCATCATCGTCAAAGGAGGCGTGTCGCGGGGAGCTCGGCTGTCGCTATCGGCAAACGGCTTGACAAGTTTTGGGTCTTTGACGAGGAATTCGGCCTTGCACCATGATACCTGACGCCAAGCTTTTCGTCCATCATACCGCTCCATGTCGCCACGAATGCACTAGGACTTACGATCCCGGTTGACACGCGTTCACCACGTTCGACACGAAGCCAGCAAGGTCCCATTATCTTCCTTTTCAGCACAAACAATTCGAATGCACTTGTTTGCGTTCCAAAGATGTGGGCGATGTTCCCTGAATTAAGCCCTACTGGCAAGGCGGGTTCTATGTTTTGTGATATCTGGTGAATCTATGACCGGGGATTCAAGTGGAAATAATGCAACGAACCATGGAAATCGTACACAACTTTGAGATAGTCTGATTCGCCTTCGGGCACATCATCCGCACCAAAGGCATATTTTCGTTTAACCCATTTAGTGCTGATACTCTTAATACCGAATTCACGTCTCATACGGTTGAAATCGTCTTGCACATCTTGTCGTGACGGCACTTCATCTGTAGTATGACCGTTCACTAGGGTGTATGGTGATCAGCATCTGGGGCTTGAACTTGTTGCCTTAAGGCTAAAGACATACCGAACACTTTGTCTCGAGGCACCACGAAAAGATTCCGCTCTAAGCCGTCAATACCAAGGCAGCAACTGACATATTTTTTCGAACTTTTATCGAGGACCTTCCCAATGAGGTACAATTTCCCCTGTATCTCGGTGAAGTCGAGCCAGTACAGCTGCAGCGAACCGTCCGTCTCGATCGCGTCTACATTTCCAGATGCTGAAGTACCAGAAGCATCAAGACCCTCTTCGGGCGCAGCAGGGGCGGCAAGCAGCGAGGAATGCAACGCGAGCCACGATTGCACCTCCTTTGGGACAGCGGGGGCGGAAGGCTCCGGGGAACTGGCTGGCTTCACGTCAAAATTGACCTCAATATCTAAATCCAAATCATCCACATAATAATCATCCATCACGATGTCCTCGATCCTGTCTTCGACTTTGAGTTCGGAGACCTTGCCTTCGAGTTCAGGGTCGAACTTTGCTCGTTTTTGAGCACGAGGCGGCGAAGAGTCATGATGGCCATACTGTTCCGACTCACCGAGCGGCGGTGGCGGGCGAGAAGCGCTCTTGCTCCCTTTCTTGGAGAGGGTAGGAGGGCCTAGATTATGAGATTCGCCGTCCGATGACGTCTCAAGTACAGGACTAGATTTCCGCTTACGCGGTGCTGGGCGCTGTTTGCGCATCTGAGGCTTGGAGACAGTGGTTTTAGCTGTATCCATTGTAGACAGCAAATTGTTTATAAAATCGTCTTCCTTTTCCGCCGTCACAGGCTTCCTATACGCTGCCATTGACTTTGACTCCTTCACCGCAGGGACAGGCCGAGCCACCCGAGATCCCGAGGTAGATGCCTTGTTCTTCTCTTCAGTGCGAAACCAGTCAGAAGGCTCGGACGCAAAGCCTGCAATGATATAGAATTGCTGGACCCACTTCGCCGTGCATCATCGCTATCCTCCTCGTCCGTATAGTGTCTATCTTCGTCACATGGGTCCATTCCATTGTCGGCGTATCCGCCACCATCATCGTCTTCAATGAAATCGTCCTGCTGGAGACGTCCCCGCACAATGGTCTTATAGGTAACCTCGTCGACTTCATCATATAGATCATCGTCTTGTGCTTCCTGTTAAGAGTGTAGAAGGTCAGTTTGCTAACGAGACGCAACGAAGTAAACAACGCGCTTTGTACTGCTTGGTGCGAGATTGCCCTTGTCGTGCTGCCTTGAGCGCGGCGAATCTGTCGCTAGGCGCACCCGTTGCGCGTCTCCCGCGCTCCATCAAGCCCTCTTTGTAAACGTGTGCACGAGGACGCGAGGAAACTTGAACGCGTGAACAATGTCGCGTCGGAGGCACGTGACCTGTCCTCTTGACACACCCGATCCATCGCACCCGGTGCATTCCAAGGGCGTCTTGCGCCGCGAAACCAGTTATTTACACTGGAAACCTTGGGGCCTCCCGGTGAAGTGCAGGAATTGAACAGGCGCAATGGTGGCTCAGACGCGTACCGTGCCCGCTCTTCAAAGTCTCAAGTTCAAGGACAAGCTTGTTGGGAAGACACAGTCAAGCGATGCGCTTCTGAAGAAAGTCAAAGCAAGTCATTCGCTCTGCTGCCTATCGCTTCTTCCATTGTCCAACCTTAACATGAACCTGTCTGCCGATTAGGCCTTGCATTCAGAACTTTCCATGATGGACCAAGAAACTGTTGACACGCGCTCACTCGCCACCGTTAGCAAGGATTTGATTCATCAATCTATATTTCTTCATCGCGACAAAGGCGTCAAGGCGTATGCAGCATGTTGCATGGCCGACCTTCTTCGCTTGTATGCACCTGACGCACCATACACTGCCCTCGAGCTTAAGGTGAAGTTCTAGTAGCTTGGTCCAGTGGCGCCACTCAGTTTATACTGTTGACTCCAGGATATGTTTCAATTCTTCTTCCGCCAACTATCGACTGGTTTGAAAGGAGCAGACGCGCCGTGGTTCACCGAGTATGTTTATCTCCTTGAATCAATGGCAACCATCAAGACTGTCTGCCTCATCCCGGATTTGCCGCATGGCGATGAACTCACTGCGGAAATATTTCGTGATTTTTTTGATCTCGTCAAGTGAAGTGTTATTACCAAAGCTGCGAAATCGGCGAACTAATCCTATGACTGAAACCATAGATTGGACTTGTCCAAAAAAGTTGAGCTTTTCATGGCTGATATACTTGTGGCGCTCGTGGAGGAAAGCCCAGGACTGCCGTCTGGAGTGCTTGACATCCTATTGTCACAATTCGGCTCAAAGAGCGCGGTACGTTGCGCCACACCTCGCAGAATCTCGCGGACTGATAGAATAACCCTGGATCCCCTAGCGTATGGATCATCCTGCGTACCGTCTGGCGGTAGATGTCTGCAAAGCAACGTCAGATAAGCTTCAAGGTCCTGTCGCCCAATATTTCACCGACATAATATCACAACATCGACCGGATGAGGATTCAGATGAGGAGCTCGATGACATCAAGGCATCACACGACCTCGTTATACAGCTGCACCGGTCCGTTCCGGCTCTCCTCAATGCCGTTGTTCCCCAGCTTGGTGAGGAACTTGGTGTGGATAACGAACAGATGCGAATTTTGGCGACGCGGACCTTGGGCACTATGTTCGCGTTTGAGCCTCATGTTGCTTCTAAATATCATACGACCTGGAAGTCATGGGTAACAAGATCGAGGGATAAGAGTGCAAACGTGAGAGTCACTTTCGTGGAGGAACTCCGCAATTTGATCTCGAAGCATAACTCTCTCAGTACAGAGGTAGAGCGTAAGCTGCCCACGCTCATTTCATATTTTTCTGCATGTCCATACCTGAGTGATCTTATCGCAGAGGCACTGGAAGCGAAAATGCTTGATGGCGACGACAAAGTGCGCGCTGCGGCCTGCAAGGTGTACGCACATTTGGACTACGAGGCTACGCTCCACCATGTAAGCACGGAACAACTCAGGCGGTTGGCGGAACGGATGCTTGATACCAAGGTATGGTTCGCCAGGTGACTTTGTCGAGTGAGAGCTGTACTCAGGTGGTGCCCCTTATTCAGCATACTGTAAGGAACGAAGCATTCACCGCCATTGGCAAACTGTATCGTCTGGCGTATCCTGAGATGTCGGTCCTACCTCATTTGCCATTGATATACTATTCACGTCGGGGTGCACAGCGAAGCGAATGACCCAGCTGCCATCAAACATTTTGCTTGGATCCCCGGCCAGATTATCCACGTCACTTCTACGACTGTTGATCCGGATGTTCGGTAAGCTCCATCCCAAAACGACCCTGGTTAGACTACACTAATTCGTGTCAAATCTAGCTCAACAGCCGAGCAAATTTTGTCAAGATACATCCTCCCACTACCTACCAAGGGTGACGATGAAGTGGCTTGGACAGAACAGCTGCTTGTGACAACACGCCATCTCGAACCGTCGAGACTTTCCTCTCTAATCGTTCTTTCTAATATTGGCCTCTCGTACGACGCTTGGGCTTCTTTGGATGCCGATTATCATCTTTACCCCATCTATCTCACAGTTATCCCACTCTTCTGGAGAAGTATGTTCAATGTTGCGTGGCCTATAACGTGAGTTCCAAATCGTCTCGATGTCTGTGAATGCTGTTTCAACGCACGGTGCTAGGGAGGCGTCATCGACGGAGACGAGAAGCAAGTGACTACCGCTTACAACAGTATAATAGCTCAGTTATCCCGTGCGTTATTTCTTGTCGTACATGTGGTTGTCTGGCCCTTACTCGTGCACGTAGGTCGATTTCCAAATCATGCAAAGGCCTCAGAGGACATGCAAGCATTCGGCAAATTAAACGAAGCTCGATTGTATAAGCTTATGACGACCTGTATGGACCCGCAGGTCGACCTGAAGACGCTTTCCAAATGCATGGTAAGGTTCACCGGCCAAGCTCCGATTAAGAGATTTGTTGATATGTGCACAGAATGAATTCTCGCGGCGTCTCGAACAAAGTTCTTCAGATATTCATACAACAATGATGGGGTTACTTCGGCGGAACAGTCTGCATATCATCAACACTTCTTCAGTGCCGACACTTGTAAAACACATTCAGCGACAAGACAATCACGACCCGCGTGCTGCGAACTCTGCACGTGCTATTCTCGTCGCGGTCGCTAAGCAGTGCCCTGCTATCTTCAGAAGCCACATTGCAGAATTTAGCAGGGCATTATCGGAAGAGAGTAACGCCCCTCTCGTGGAAGTTTCATTGCAAGCGCTCGCTGCTGTCGCACAGTGGGACGAGAACGGGGCTCCAAACGACAGGTGAGTGGACAATGGACTTGAGCAATGTCCCTTCATAACTTGAACAATTTAGGCGTACTCTGGACCGCGTGGCTCGCTTCGCTCGGTCCGACAACGCTGCATACTCCAAATTTTCAACTCGACTTTTGGCTCATTCAAAGAAGAAAGACGAGTACTGTGGTACACTTTGCAAGGTGGATATTCTTCCCCCATGGCCGTTCCGTGTAAACTCATATTCGCCCCATTCCACAGGATATCACATCTGAGCTCGATACTGATGATGAACACTTGTTGGAAGCTCACCTTTCCTGTGTTGCTGAGCTAGCAAAATCGGCACCCGATTCCTTCGAAGAATCCAGTGACCAGATTATAACTTTCTTGCTGAAGGATGTGCTGTCTATCAGTCCTGATGAGGTAAGGACGCGCAGGTGCAATAGTGAGAATGCCCTCGTAACCCTCGTTCCCAATAGGTCATCGAGGAAGAGGAATGGGAAGAAAATGACGAGGTGCCATATGACGCCAGGCTAAAGATTCTCGCCCTCAAGACTTGCGTCAATCGATGTATATCGCACGCCAGGCTGCCATCCGCCGAAGACGTCTTCAAGCCAGTGATGCGTATGCTGTTCGCCATATTGGATAATATGGGATCTCCCAAACCGGATTTTGTCGACCAGTGAGTCTGCGGAGCCCAAGAATTTTCCATTGGAAGCTAATTGCCATGATTTCGCGACTTCAGCGCCCAAGTCAAGGCACGACTTCGCTTACGTGCAGCAACGTCACTCTTGAAATTGTCGACGAATCGAAATTTCTCCCGTCTGATCACACCCAACTTCCCCCAACTTGCACTAATGATTCAGGATCAGTCATTCCAAGTGCGGTCAAATTTTCTGAACAAACTTATCGGACACCTGCAGAACCGCCAACTGGATCCCCGCTATAATATGGTATTGTTTATGACGGCACTGGACCCCGAGGACGAAATCCGGACAAAAGTGATGAACTAAGTTCTATTGGCGTTTGCAATGGACTTCCTGACAAATGATTCGTCGCTGAAGGCATCGGGCTACGTCAAAATGATGATGAGCAGGCTCCCCCCAGGTATGTAATGCGCACATGACCCCCCCTCTTCAGAATTAACTAGTTATCACCAGAACTTCGGCTGGTTCAATTCGAAATGCCCTTACCCAGGCTTCTGCACCTGCTTGCCATCCATCCGGACTTCTCCCTTGAGCTAGAAGCGTTAAAGGATATCTCTGAGTGAGTCTGATCAGCATTAGCTGTCTGCTCTCTAAACAATAGATTTGATGCAGCTACATTGACCTGTATATGGACCTGGTGTTGACGTCGGAGAACATCCACTTACTCACTTTCCTTACTCAGAAGACAAAGAGCATCCGAGTGATTGATTCACACACGCTTAGCGAGGTGCGTCGGTTGTCTCCACAGTCTGACCTCTACATTAGCTCATCCCGCGAGCAGAACCTATATGCTATCAGTGAGCTGGCGCAACACAAAATTCGGACACGGGCTGTGCGCCACGGTTGGGCCACAAACGCGTACCCTGGGCAGATCACACTTCCGAGTGATATCTTCAAGACACTTCCGAGTCCCGAGGTTGCGAACAAGGTTCACGAACGAGCGTCACAAGCCTGCGTTTTGTTGATGACTCACCTCCTTCGTAGATTCAGCGCACTGTTTACCTATCGGAAGACAAAATACAATGGCTCGATCAACACGCAAAAGTCTCCTCCAAACCAACGAAAGCATCCAAGGTGTGGGCCTTTGAATTGAGATATGCATTGTACTAATGTGAGCATCTCAAGCCACGGAAACCGCGCGCCGCTGCCGGGTCACGGAAACGCAAATCTCCAAGTGTCAAACGGCGGTAGGGTCAACTTGATCCGATTATTGTTCTCTTCCAAGCGACTTAGTGCTATATTCTCAGTCGGCAAAGAAAACGCAGGAAAGCCGCCGATGATGATGAATCTGACGAAGATGATACTTCGGACGATGACCCTATCGAGGACGACGAGGGCCCAATCCGTTCCCCATCGTCGGCACGCACCATTGAGGAGGACGATGTAGACATGCAATCCTCTGATGGTGAAGCAGAACATCGGCGTCGCAACGCGCCCCGCAGTGCTCGGGTAAGCCTGATTTCTATGAGAGCTTATATGTTATTTATGTCCTTGCGAAAGCCTCGTGCAGCGAAGAAAAAGCGTGTTAGTTGAACTATTTGGACATCTCATCTGCTGTATCCTCGTGCTATGCTGTTATCTCTGTCCGCTAAAGATATAATCTTATTAGTCTCCGCAACAATAACTAATTCTTGCCTGTTTTGATTCAATCACATTTTCCAATTTACATAAGCTGCTTTCTGTCGACATGTCTCCTTCAATCCCTCGCGTAGGGGGGTATATTGGTGAATACATCTCCAAGATCTGCTCGAGCCCATTAACCGAATACTCTACTATGAAAAGACTGGTCTTTATATGGAGGCGCTGAATCGTTAGATGGCGTACCCCGACACCGGACTGCCAAAGCAGATGATAATCAGCAAGAATGTCTGCCAGCTCCTCCCAGAGACCCTTCAGACTTCCTGTGGACTATGACCGAGGAACCGCATCGTTCCCGTCGGATGGCCATCCTCAAAGCCCACCCAGAGGTCACAATGCGCGGTGTGCGCCAGAGGCTCTCCGGCTGACTTGTTCTCTGCCAGGTCACCAAACTGATGGGCTACGAGCCTCTCACGAAGTGGGTTGTACTTCTAGTATTATTTATTCAGATAGGCACGGCATATGTACTACGCAACACGCCTCCAACAGCGACGGCTTTTGTAGTTGTGGCGTATGTCATAGGGGCAACGGCGAATCACAACCTCTTCCTAGCTATCCACGAGATCACGCACAACCTTGCCTTCCAAGGTGTCAAGCAAAACAAGTTTTTCTCAATTATTGCCAATCTCCCTATAGGCATTCCCTATGCGATGGCTTTTAAAGTGCGCCTCATATTCATTCTCGATAACTTGGCGCCAGCTCATAGTATCTCCAGCGTTACCACCTAGAGCACCATAAGCAACTGGGCGAGGACGGGATCGACACAGACATCCCCTCTCGTCTTGAGGCCATCTGCCTAAGCAATGTTGCTGGAAAGGCGTTCTTTGCGTGAGTTCATGGCAACCTGAACCAAGGATCACTCTGAATTAACCAAAGGCATTGCCCAGAACCTTTCAGATTCTCTTTTACGCGTTCCGACCTGGGTTTGTGCGATCTCAGAAGCTCACTTGGTGGCACGGGGCCAATCTTGTCATTCAACTCATGTTCAATTTGTTGGTTTGGCAAACCATGGGACCCCGAGCATTGATCTACTTCGTGATGTCTTCCTTCTTCTCTGGAAGTCTCCATCCATTAGCGGGACATTTCATCGCTGAACACTACGTATGGAGCGGAACCGAGCAAGAGACATACTCGTATTATGGGCCGCTAAATATATTGGCATACAACGTGAGCCAGTTGTATCTATGGCGACTCACATCCGACTCACATCCTCATGGTATTCACGCTCATAGGTCGGATACCACAATGAACACCATGACTTCCCTTCGGTGCCATGGACGCGCCTGCCACGATTGCGTGCCACAGTACCCGAAGTCTACGATACAATACCCTCGCATCCATCTTGGCCGAGGGTGATTTTCAACTTTATATTTGATCGCGACGTGAGCCTTTTCTCTCGCGTGAAACGACCATCGAAATCGAGCGTTTCTCCAAAATCCCTACGCGAATGCGGTTCTCGGAGCGCCGATGACGCTTTGACTGCGCGTGGTTACGCGGACTCAGATATATGAAGGTAGACTGATGTTGTGTAATGTTCGTTTTTGGCAACACCAGAACATATGGCCTGCAGACAAATGGGTTGTCTATACATCGAATTCGTGCTGGAAGAGGCGCTAACTTGAGTCAAATGCGGTGACGCCCGCTTTCTTGATTGTAGAGCAAATGAATACCTGGTTCGAAATAGCATATTCTATTGGGGCCAAAACGCAAGTAGGCGTGGGGTGCTTTTCGTGGAACTCCGGCGGAAAAGGAGGACGGAAGCCCAAGGAAAGAGGGTCTGGAGGCTAGCTATGCCAAGGTCTGTTTCAAGGAAGACACAAGACACTTCTCTTTCTAAAACACTCGGCCAGTGAACGCCGGCGCGAAGCACGAAAGGTGTGAATGATGCATTGCTGTACGTTTTGAACCCTTGCAAACGAAAATCTGCAAAACAATCCTAATGCGCTGTCACTGGCAATACCAACGGCCTTGCAGCAGTTTGTGCCATCTCACAAGACTCAACTCTCCGATTGCATTTTCCTCCCTCACGACCTGACTGCCACATTTCCGTCACATTTCCGTTGCGTTGTCGGAATGCATCCCAAGCAGCCGGCGCCGTTGCCAAGTCGTCCCTGACTCATATATATATATATATACATGTATATCGGTGAAACTCTATGTCAAGTTTCCATACACCTCAAACCATTTCAGTGATCGATTTTACTTGCAATGAACTTCGCTCCCCAATATTCCCTCACATCTGATGTGCCCATTTCCCTTGCCATCTACAGTATATGCCACAAATCACAAGAACTGAACTAGTGCGCCCTGTGGCGGATCCCGATGACTCCCACTACGCTATGCTAGCCAACATGCCGGTGCCTGTTAGAGTTGATAGCTCATGAACTGGAACATCACGGCAGAAGCAATCCGCAGAGAGTCATGAGAAAGCACCGAGGAGCAGCTGATAAATGTACATATGTTACTATATGAGTTTGCAGAATGAAATGCACAGATCGTGGACGCATGTAGGAACATAAATTGGTATTTTTCCTATTTTCCTGATTTTTTTTTTTGCCTTTTCGTAAGTTACCGGAGGTCCGATTGGGCCGCCGGAAATTTTCGGGAGGTTCGAGGCAAAAGGGGCGTTCGCACCCCTGGTGTCAACTAAAAAGAGAGCGCAAAATATGGGCCCTACTTGAACTACCTGATAAATGGCGCGCCCCGTGACGGCAAAAAATAAATTGAGTGACAACAATGTAAAACAACGTTCTTTTCTACGGCGGCAGACAGACAGTCCAGCATTTTCGATAGGCCCGATCATGTTTCCATCGGCGGCTCCTATGCATTGGATTAATACTGGGGAGACTGACGGTTGTGTGCGGTCTTTGTCTTATGCATTTGTCGTGAACTCCCATGTGCCATCTGGGCCCCACCTGCGATTTTCACCCTTGCCTGTCGTTATGGATATTTGTCAAAAAAAGATGTTCATTCAGCACCGAAGCCGCCCGAATATTCCAGGAGGACTGGTTTGAGGCTCGAATGAGCTCGAGCGGACCCGGCCCAGCAAGATAGAGAATCAGAATCTGATTGTATATATGCGTTGCTATGATCAGGATCCGAACAATCAGGCTGCCTCGTGCTGGGTGGCTGGGTTTCGCTCATATATTCTGTGCTGCGCGGCGCCACGGCGATCTACAATTCGAATTCGTGGGGAAAGACGATCGTCGAGCTTCCCCACCCCTTGGCAAGCTGACGGAGAGCAGTGCGATAAGGGAAGAAGAACACTACTGCATCATGCAGTAATATCCTCTTCCTCTTCGCGATCATGCATTAATCTACTCGCCATTGTCGCCACTGGCGGGCATTTGCGCCAGCGATACAATTCCAATGTCGCTCATTTTCGGGCTGTCGGCGGCGTTCAAATATGCCGATCATACGGGACTTCCTGCAGAATTTCTGATAGTCTCATAACTCAATCACGCAGAGAGCGCAGGCGTGGTCATCTGGACATAGTGACTAGGGCTTTCTTGTCGCAAGTGGCAACCCCAGCCATCCCCCTTTGGGGAGCCACACGTCACCTGTGCATTTGCATCGATGCACTGCTTTAATTATCTATTTGACCCCACTCCTCAGCGGAGCTGTGGCCTGCGACCGTTTCCGAGAATTTGGGGCCTTTTTTCGTACCCCAAACGAGGAGCTGTTCCGAAGCAAGTTCTAGACAGTCGAGAACCGCAGTGATAGTGGTCTGCCACCTTTGTGGCCGTAAATCATCTTTTCGAGACCAGCCCCACTTCTCGTGTCACATCCTTTGTTCGATATGTTCACGAAAACGGCATCTAACCCGGACTCGTAACGATTACCACGACCCTGTTGGAGCGGTTCGGAGAACCTCGCCGCTGGAACTATTAGAACAATAAGGTGTTGTAACGCTATTAAGATTATCTGGGCCGGTTTCCTCCGCCCCCGCGGCATTTCCCAGCCTTGCACTGGTGGTGGGATTCAGGTCCCGGGGATTTATTCAGGGCTTTCAGGGTTCCAGGTCTAGTTCCTTGCTCCCTGTGGTGACTCAACGTCGCAAGGGTTATAAGTATTCTCCTCCAGTTATCGTTCATTGCTGTTAATTGTGCCCAGCCCAGGGGGAACTTTCGACATCGTTCTGCCGTTCGTCTCTGCCCAGCACTTGATAGCTCATTCCGAAAGGTCCACAGGCTCCACGTAGGTGCGTAGACAATCTCTCTTATCAACGGTCAAGATTGTTTGACGATAGTTCCGATCGTGTCCAAGACGCCACAACAACTTCAAGAGACAGTTTCTGTGTTACGACATTTCCATGTCTGACAGGCTCCCAGTGAGTTTCTTGGAAACTCACAGGTCTCGCTAGTGTCTACGTGGATATTGTAATGAACACGGCGCCATTTCGCCCCGCAGCAACATCCCCTTCCCGGGCACCATCTATACCTACGAATGCAGGGAAACGTCTGGACGATGGTGTATGTACTTGCCGTCGCCTTCGTAGTCCCAGTAAGCCCCAAGCTACGGAGTTGTGCACACACTGGTCTTATTTCGATTTCCAGACGACTACATTCGAATTGCACTTCGAGACCGAGCATGGCACACATACTTGCACCATTGGTCCCGAAGACATGTGGACTGGTTCGGAACCCCCGCCGGAACGCCAACGCCATGACTGGTTCCGACGCTAGGGCCTCGTTCACGACGCACGGGTGGTGGGAATGAAATTTCATTCCCCCATTCATTTTTTCATTCCATTCATTCCGGAATTGCTTCGGCGGCATTGTATGTGGCGCGCCGACATACCGATCAGAAACTTTTGTATTGATTAGATAGAACTGTCACATAAGAAATGGATATTTCCAATGAACGCCATTTCCAGGGAATGAAACCCATCTATTGCCATTGCAAGAGAAGCCTGCAAATCCAAGCAGTTCTGATGTGTGATATACTAGGACACCGTGCGGTAGCATAGTGCAAAGCAGCAGAGCCTGCCGGGGCAACAACAACCATAGCCGTGACAGCAACTGCCCGACGGCGTCGACGCGAGGGCTGATGCGGATGGATGCGGCTCATGTGGATGTGGGGACTGGATTGGGATGGAATGCTGTGGAATGGAAGGGTGGGAAGACGATTTGGGACCGTTTTTGATTGGATTCCAATAGGACTGAAATCGCACTCCCATTGGCCGAACAGGGCCTAATGGTACCTATCGACGCAATCTTGTGAGCAGATTGGACGGCGGTTTTGATGACGGCGTTGAGCGCTTGAATATAGTCATATTGCCAAAGTAAACACGCAACTGACTACCCACATCACCAACCAGCATCCTCGCGAGGGTGTTGAACGCCGCCAGGGGACTCGGGGGTTGGGGGACACAGCAGCATTCTCACTGCGATGGATGGAGGGTTTGGGCGTCGCAACATCGTTATCCTGAAAATTTAAAGTAATTTCAACCCCATATCCGAGGACAGATACAGCTGGTCGGACAGTTGTGTCCACCAGAGTTATCACCACTGGAGAGGGGTGATTAAAAGCAGTTGTCCACCTCGCAGAGCTCGTAGGGTGCTGAGATGGAATAGATTATAAAAAACGCTTGTTCCCGACAAGTCTGGGGTATCAGATGTTTGGATCCTTGCTGTATAGTGTACACCCAGTGGGCAACCAATCATTGACAGCCACAAGGAGGACGAGACGCGGCACGAGAGGGAGTCAGGATGGTCGTGCCACGCCCGTGGGATAGCTCCGTTATATTTGCAATCATAACTTTCCGAGAACATGCTCAAGAAGGGTTGATGATTAATCGATTGGAGTGCAGTGTGTTACGATCACGCGTGATGAGAGTTGACGAGAGTCAGAAAAACAAATAGATGATGAAGGATGATATGTGAAATTTCAGCGAGGCGGAGGGAGAAAGGCAATAATCTGAAATGGAAATTTCACTTGGCACTCGTCTTCATTCCCATGGCTATCTTGATTTGTTTGATGAAGACCTGTACATGTACATTCATATCGTGCAGGGGTGGATGCCCGTATTCATGCGGTGGATACCACTGTAAGCAAGGCCCCCACGAGCCAAGAGAATCAGACTATTTCCATTTCGGCGGCAATCTACAGTTTCACAGTGGCTTCTCCACATCACAGTGTTCACGCTCCCGGTTCTCAAACTCTTCATCATATGCCCTCTTGACCTAATGAACGGGCGTGATAATCGTTGCATACTTATTTGGGCCAGCCTCAGGCCCAACATGCTCACTGACCTTGATGCAGAACCTTTCATCCGTCACGATACGCAATCCGGTGACAGCGATGCCTTTTGCAACGTTCAGAGTTATGGCATGTGCTTCCGGTGCCCTAGCAGCTTCTGCAAACGCGCGAGTGTGGTTTCCCCCATTTGGAACAGTGGGTATTGCTGAAATCAAGAAATTTTGCGCTTCAGTTTGAGTCAACGTAGACGGATACATTTCCGACATACCGTAGGATGGGTGGAGGGCCGGTAATTCTATATTACAACAGTAAGAAGTTGAACAATGGCAGACGTTGCTACCTGCCATAAGTGACATTGCCCTGTTCGGAGCTCATCAGTCCTGTTACTGTCTTGCTTCTCGCGCAATTGGAAACTCACAAAATCTGTGGAGCCACCCACTGCGCCTTCGGCCTTGATGTCGGTGTATCCGTATCGATTCATATGCACGTCGAATTCACCCGCTGAGAAGAATTCATATAATACATTTACCGCGATGTTCGCATCGGAAATACTCGAATAAAGCGCGCACCAAGGGTTCGATTCTGTCTGAGGTCATATAAGGTATCTTCCGCGATGTCAATCTTTACGGTGCAACCTGTAGCCAGCGCGGCGGCCCTATGAAGATAGTTAGCAAGTGACGGCGCGAGGACGAGGATAAAGCGACATTATTACTCGAAGCACTTCTTCACTCGTTCACTTAGCACGATGGCCTCGTCTGCTGTAGGGCCGCGAACAAGATATTTCAGACGCGCGTAGTCCGGAATGACTGCAGCGAGGAATGTAGTGTCAGCATTGTGCATCCCGACGTGCACTGTTTCTCGGAATTATCACTCACCATTTGGAGCCCAGTCTCGGCCCTCAATTATTCCGTGCACTCGATGATCTGGCTTTACAGATAGCGAGCCGATTCTAAGAAAGAGCCGTTGACATCAAAGTGGAAACGGAAGTACCTTGATCTGCTGACGAAGAGCAGAGATGGATGAGTATGCAAGAACGGCAGCGTCCAGCGCGTTTTTGCCTTCCCAAGGAGACGCTGATGCATGGGCACTGAGTTATATCTCAGTCTCTGTTGTATGTATGTGAGGAAGTTAAATGATGCTCACGTTTTGCCAAAGTATTCTGCTTTCATCCTTCGAATTGCAAGAGATGAACCAGTACCAACGGTATGTCTTGGCCCGGGCGAAGGATGCATCCTATGCGAGATACTCAACGAGGATTGTAACAGAAGCATGGGACACCAATGACAAACATCAAGCAGGCTTGCATCGGCTTGTATGCACCCTTTTCAATGAGACGAATTTTTCCATTTCCTCCTTCCTCGGCTAGGTGGTACGTCCATGAGCCAAAGTTATATATGAGGATACCCTTACTAACCAGGAGTGCCAAGGAGAATGATGGTGCCAGGAACACCAGATTTTTCGAGAGCGGCCCGCACGCCAAGAGCTGCAGCAACACCGCCAATGGCTATGAGGTTGTGTCCACAAGCGTGTCCAATGCCAGGAAGGGCGTCCATCTCGCTATTGAATCCAATGGTGCGGCCACCTTCTCCTTGTTTCCATGTTGCACGCCAGGCAGTGTCGAGGCCGAGGTAATGGGGGTGGACTTCGAAGCCATGCTTGCGCATGAAATCGGTGAGTATTTGGTGCGCGTATCTGAGGATCGGAGAAACAGATTAGGTAAATGTTGATCGGTGCCCAAATAGCCCAATTCACTTCTCTTCATATCCAAGTTCGGGATGATCTGCACATCCAAAGAGTTTAATAAGCGTTGCTGATCATTTTTTTTTGATAAGAAAAGTCACTCGCCATGAATTTGGACACTTAAATCACGAAGTTCAGCATCAAGTGAATCGATACACTCTTCTACAGCTTTGATCCCTTCAGCGTCCCATACGTCATTCAGACTGTGCACCGGAAGCGTGGGGCCCGTAGGCAAGTTTTCGGCTAACTGAGCCATTCGAATTGGTAATAGCGCTCGCAGGTTTCACTGTCTGTTTTGGTCAAGTCACATATAAGGATACGAAGTTTACAAGATGTTGAACGCGCTCACAGTGGTGATAACCTCGCTCTTATTCGGCGAGGGGCCAAACTTTTTCCCCGTAGGTCACGCCTGCGCCAGTGAGGCAAAATGCAACCCATGACAACTCCCCGGGCCGGGTTCGAGGAAGCCAGATGTCACACGTGACAGTTCGGACGTCAGCGCAACGCCGCAACCGCGTTTTGAGGTGCGAGACTTGATCGTGCAACTAGGAGTTGCACTAAAACATCCCTTGACCGACATAGATAGGTCATTAGAGTCGCTCTTATTGTTGAGCGAGTCAGTGATTCAGTCATTGTACTCGTGGTGGTCATTTGTAAACGGTGAATCAAACATCCACAAGCCTAGCGGGCCAGATGCTGTAATGACTTGTCAGATAACATGATATGACCCAAGCCACACTAACGGCTCGTTTATCGTAGGGATTTATCGCCTTGGACTCAGAAATTAATGGCGTGATTAACGGTTGCTTAGGGCGTCTTTCGGACCCGAAACTCTCTTGCGATGGCACTGTTCCTTGGGCTTGACCTGTCAACGCAGAGCCTAAAAAGCACCGTCTCAAATATCACCCGCGATGTGATCTGTGAGAAGACCGTCAATTTCGATCGCGACTTACCCAAATATCGCACCCAGAATGGCGCGATCGTTGGACCAGATGATGGCGAGATGTCTGCGCCAATTGCGCTATGGATTGAAAGCGTTGACATTGTAATGAGCGCTCTCAAGTCAGCTGGAGTCGATTTTCGAGCAGTTGCTGCTATATCGGGCGCTGCCCAGGTTCGCATATCAGCCTGCCCCTCCGTCTGAATACTAATTATTCGCGTTTGGTAGCAACATGGTAGCATATACTGGGCCGATGAATCAGTTCCATTGTTCGAAAAATTAGATCCTGCTCGCAATCTTCTGGAACAGCTACACCCGAACGCATTTGCTTTGCCAAACGCTCCGATCTGGCAAGATTCGTCTACGACCTACGAATGCCGTCAGCTGGAGGCCGCAGCAGGGGGCGCGCAAGCTCTTGCGGACTTGACAGGCAGTCGTGCATATGAGCGATTCACCGCTAGTCAAATTGCGAAGGTAGGTGGTCAAGCTGACTTGGATGCTTGGTCATCGACCCAATTTTGCATTAGGTTAGGACGAAGAAACCCGAGGCGTATGCAGCCGTAAGTTATAGCCCCACCACCGGCGAGCCGGATTCAATCGATGATTTGTAGACTCGACACATATCGCTAGTTTCCTCCTTCCTTGCAACGCTTTTCCTATGTCGTGTTGCGCCCATCGAATGTTCCGATGCCAGTGGAATGAATTTGATGTCTCTCAAGACTTTAAAATGGGACGAGACTTTGTTGTCTGCATGTGGTGGTCCAGACCTGAAGAACAAGCTTGCAGGTGAACCTGTCCCAGGCGGAACTATCCTTGGACCCATTGGGAGATGGTGGGTAGAGCGGTATAATTTCTCCCCAGGTGCGTGGATAATTTTTTCGCCATTTCCGTGGACGCTCGATCGGTTGTGGACCAGACTGCATTGTTGCGCCATTCACCGGAGACAACCCGTCGACAATTGTTACTCTGTCGTCCCCAGGCGATGCAATTCTTTCTTTGGGGACATCCACGACGCTGCTTGTATCGATGCCCCCTCCGTCGCAAACTGTTCCCCCGCCATCCTGCTCCATATCATCGCACATCCTTGCGCATCCAACTACTCCAGGTGGAAGTATCTATATGCTTTGCTACAAGGTAGGTTTGCAGTCAGATCCGATGGTGTATGAACTCATTTCTGCTACAAGAACGGTGCCCTCCCTCGAGATACAATCCGCGACGTCTACTCCGAAAAGTCGTGGCAAAAGTTTAGCCGACAAATTGAGTCGCGACCTGCTGGAAACAACGGGCTATTTGGGTTTTATTTCCCTCTGAAAGAAATCATACCTGACGGGGTAGAGGGTGCACATTTCTTCTCGAACGGAGAGAGGATACCGCCCAATGAGTTCCCGCCAGATGCGCATGCTCGGGCTGTCGTGGAATCACAGCTGCTTTCCGTCCGTGCGCGACTTATCGATACCTTGCATGGTGCGGCGCAAAGAAAACCATCAGAGGGCGGCGCCCAAACTTATGCATCGGCGGCAGGACTCAAACGCTGCATTATCACCGGTGGGGGGTCACGCAATCATGTTCTTCAACAACTTGCTGCCGACATACTTGGGTTGCCTGTCTTCACCGCCGTGTCTGGGAGCGACTCAGCTGTGAGTGGTGGAGCCTTGCTCGCCAAATACGCATGGTGGAAGCGAAATGTAGAAAACAACGCTCCGACGACCCACGGTGTGCCGCCAAACGATGGCGAGGAAGGGGCGTCTCCATCATCCACGAAGCGCGGCGGCACGTCGTTCGAAGACATGTGCGAGGAATTTGGAGGGCCTGTCTTGAATCTTGTTGCGGAAACTAACACCTCTAACGAACATTTGTATGAGAGTATGCTGGATGTGTTCAGGCGCTGCGAGCAAGTCATTGTGAATGACTTCTGTAGGAAGTGATCTTTGATTATTGTATCAACTCAGCCAGTACTGGTACGTGTACACACGGGTAGGTATGCAAATCACAGCATTTATTGTTGTGCGGATAAAAACGTGGGGCGCGAGTCTGCGTCAAGGGTGGCATGTTTATAAGACTTCTTGCCTGGGCCCACTCCGTACTCCGATGCAATATGCCCCTGTGCATTGTCATTGCTCACAAGCACATACTTGTATATGACGAGGCCCTCGAGTCCCACAGGGCCCCGTGCATGTATCCTGCCAGTGCTGATGCCTACCTCCGTCCCAAAACCGTAGCGAAACCCATCGGCAAATCGTGTGCTGGCATTGACAAAGGTCCCCGCGCTGTCGACTGCTCGGCAAAATAACTCGCCATTCGCGGCAGTCTCAGTAACAATGGCATCTGTGTGATGTGACGAGTGGGCGTTGATGAAGCTGATGGCTTCCGAAACGGAAGGCACCGTCCGTACGGCGAGGATGAGGTCAAGGAATTCGGTATCAAAATCAACCGAAGGGTCAGCGGGAAGAATGAGACTAGGAGATGGAAGCGAGCTCATTGCAGGCGAGAGGACGGAAAGCGAAGCGGGGTCACAACGAAGCTGAACTCCTTTCGATAACAGGGAGGAGGCCACTGCGATCCAAATTTCGTGAGGGAGTTTCTCATGGAGGAGGATAATTTCGGCGGCATTGCATGCAGCGGGATAATCGACCTGGTTCAGAGAATTGCATGTGAGCCGGGGGAAAAAAGCACATCAATCACGAGAGAAAACTTACTTTCGAGTCGGTCACAACCCTCACAGCTTTTTCCAGTTTCGCTGTCTCATCTAGAAAAACTGTACACAGTCCGTCGGCGTGGCCCATGACAGGTATTCTTGATGACTTCTGGATATTTGAAACCAAGGCGTTGCTCCCTCTCGGGATAACAAGGTCAATGTACTTGTCCAGTTCAAGCAGTGAAGATATCTCTTCGCGAGACTGAACGGTCTGAATGTATTGTTTGTCGAGTCGACTCTGCCCGAGTGCATCTTGAATCGCGCGCGAAATTTCGGCTGTAGTTTGTGCAGATTCTTTGCCCCCTTTCAAGATCGCGGCATTGCCTACACATGGATGAAAGATAAATATTACAATAAACAAAATGCACAGAGATTCACACCCGATTTTATCGCCAGCGCAGTTATATTAACGACTACCTCTGGTCGTGACTCGAAAATAACAAGGAGAACTCCGATCGGGCATGATATACGGTGAAGACGGAGCCCATCGTCTAGATCCTTCGCGTAAGATACCTGACCATTGGGATCAGGTAAAGCCGCTACGTCCAATATCCCTTGAAGCATGGATTCCCATTTATCGCCTTTGGAAAGGTTAAGGCGACTTAGGAGCGGGGCACCCATACGACCAGCATTCACTTCAATTTGGGCCGCCTGACGTAGATTAGATAGTTTAAGGGGTTGATATGGAGTATAACATCTACGCACCTCTATATCTCGACGATTTGCTGAAAGAATTGAATCTTTATGACGTATGAGGCTATTACGGATTTCACCCAGCGCGCTAACGCGCTCCTCATGGCCAATTAGTTGTGAAGTTTCAAACGCTTTTTTGGCATTCTGAGCGATCTCAGAAGGGGTCATACTTCGAAGTGTTTGAGTATATTGACATCGACGACCAAGCCGCCAGTTTCAGCCCGCCCCGCCAAAGAAACCCGTGATAATGAGACCACCCACATATCCCTTCTTGTCATATATCCTGATGCTTGGCGGCTTTACATAGCTACCACACGTTGGGAGCCTCCGACCTGCCGGACTGGTACCAACCGTCATCCGCATTCCCGTGGTTGCTCCATAAAACCCATGCCGATAGCTTGGTTAAGTATCGGTCCCAATGTTTTCCTCCTATCATGAGTTTCTGTTTCATCCCATCGATAAGGGGAGGGTTGTTCTCGTGCGTTTCCTCTGAATGCACCCGTCTTGGCCTTTCTAATGGCTGGCGTCAGCTGAATCGTGTATCGAGCGGGTCATTCGGAATAGTCTATACTGCCCTTGGCCCCCTTGATCCAACAGCTTTCAAACAGCCGCATAGGCACAATGGCACTTGTTTGCGCATGGAGCAGCTCTGCATTTATGCCGTCAAGAAGCTACCCAGAACTCAGAGGTGTCCATACGAAAAGGAGACTCTTTGCCATCAAATTGTTGCCATGTGTCCCGGCGTAGTGACATTGCACCATGTCGTGGAGGAACCTGAGGCGACGTATCTTATTATGGCAAGAAATATCAACGTCTCCGATGCCGGGGGCATTCCATTCACGTATTTCCGTGTTTACCACAGGATTACCATCCGGAGGGAGATTTGTGCTCTTCACTCTTGAACAATTTTGCCGCCTATGAAGATGGTCAACATGCAAAGCGTATTAGCCTTCAGTTGCTGACCGCGGCGCAGCAATGCCATGATTTGAACGTTTTTCATAGGGACTTAAAGCCAGACAATATTCTACTTACAGATGGTGGCACCCGTGTTGTTATCTCAGATTTCGGGCTCAGTACAAGACGGGAGCAAACGGTCGATTTTCGTTGCGGGAGTGAGGTGTATATGAGCCCCGGTGCGTCCTTCAGCACCACCGCTCTTTTGGTCAATTTTCACCAAACCCCTTCGTTAACGTGGTCAGAGTGTCTCGGGGACCTTCATTGCACAACACCATATCGCTCAGCCCCCAGTGATGTATGGTCGCTTGGCATCATTGTCTTCTGCATTTTCTTTGGTGTTCCTCCGTGGAGCAAGCCCAGCTCTTCATGCACGCACTTCAAATCGTTCCTAATGGATCCGGACTTTTTTCTCAGGCGGTACCCAATCAGCGTCGAATTCCACCGCCTGCTAATGGGAGTACTCACGGTGGATCCCATAAAGCGAACAACACTGCGCGAATTTATCTCAACTGTGCGTTCGATCGATCCAAGCAACTTCACCTATCGCTCAAATCCTGGCAAGCTATTCGCCTCGCGGGCGGGATCTCTACGCCTGCTGAGCACCAAGCTCATCCGAGCCCACGTGGAGAACGAGCTTTCCGCACTTCTTGATACCAGTAGGCTCCTTCGAAAGCATGGTCTCCACAGCGTGGTTCCTTTAGAGCGAGACGATCACCTCACAAAGCTATTCTCAAGACAGCAAGCTAAGCTTCCCGGCTATGTTTGTTCTCTCGCTATACTATATCCGGTTGACGTTATTGCCTGTGACCCTCCTTCCATCCTGCTGGATACTATCGCCACGCCGTCCGTAGTTTGCGGCACCGCAAAGTCGCTTAGCGAAGAATCCAACACAATGCCGATGACGCCTTAGTCTGTTATCTGGGACATCCTCGAGGACTGCCGGAGTAGTTTCGACTCATGCCATCTGCACGAAGAATTGTGATGAACCCATTGGACCGCGGAATGCAAATGGCTCCGAATCTAGCATTTCCAGACCCTCGTCGCCGAGCAACCATCCGTGTAGTAGAACTCGCCATCTCAGATTGAGCGGATAGACGCCCAGTACTGTCTTGTCACCATGACATTTCTGACCCGAATCGTGCTGGAGGATCTGGTTATCGAGATGTAATTATAAACATCATTATCCCCCGGCAAATCACGCACTCCAGCTGCGTAATTACGATCACCAGTTTCTATCATCTATACCGTCACAACAACTTGCCATCCAAAACTAGTCAACTGTTAAATCAAAAGCCAAGCGCACAACCAGTACAGTGCCTCACGATCGCCTTGGCTGGCCGATAACTCCAATAGATCAAGGGCCATAACACATCATATTTTACTTCCTATCACCAGCGAAATGTGAGGCACCGCAACCAGACATCTGCTTTCTACATAGCCTTTTGAGAGCTTATTCGCTTGCACTGACACGTGTGACTAGGCACGGTGTAATGCTGCACGAGGCTGGTCGAATCCTGTGTTTCGGCTTCTTGAGCATGAAACATCACGCCGTCCGTTTGAGCTTCTCGACCGATCTTGACGGAACTATCTAAGTTATCTTAATCCTCGAGGAGCCCTTGTTATTGATGTGGTGTTGCGCAATCAACTCAAGTCCTTTGCGCAGAAGATCTGCATCGGCCAACAGACCAAGTGTATTATGGATTCCCGCTCGATCTCGAGCCAATAAGTTCATTTCCAAACATCCTACAAAGACCGCTTATGAGAATCGATGAAAGCTGAGAAGGATTCCGGATTTTATCCCGTAGCTCCTTACAAAGGCGTCTCCGGTGGAATGATAGTAAGGATGACCCGAAGTGGTGATGAATTCCAGTAAGACAAATCATATTTCTTGACATATATAAGTGTAACTCACGAAGCAATTAGCATTTTGGAAACAAGCTTTTCTCTATTATGCCGAACTCTGGCTGAGGAGCGAACTGTTTCAACATTTCACCTGGCTGGATACCGGACTCCGAAATAATAAGAGTGTTGAAACACTTGTAACACAAACTCAGATCCGACAGTGCCATCACTACGGAACCAAAGTATTTTGAAGGCTTCTTCCCCAGCACTCCTATATCACTAACTTCAACGCTTCAGGAGTACCAACTATCAGCAAATCCCCGAGGCGGGTGGTATTCGGCAATAACCCTCACAACATCAGAACCTAGGCTGCGAGATTACTGAATATATATTACCCTGTTGACAACAGATCAAACCTGCCTCGGGGATTTGCTGATGAAGCCAAATCAACACCGAAGCTTGAATTGAGGAATATCGTCACACCGTGGACTACACCACCAAACACAGTAAGGCGCCGCGTGTCCATTTTGTAATTCGCTGTTTTTGTCCGTTATACAAATTGCTGGAATTCAGATTAAGGTGCTAGATCTGATTTCAGGGTTGCCAACGACCAAGTTGTCTGTTTCCGGACATATGATTTCTCTGCTCCGAAACGTAGAATTTCTACGTTTTGTCTGTGCAATATAATCCATCTGCCAACACCAAAAC
>Ga0307508_10001210_pt1 | contig 29576 bp, 14 predicted proteins | sample 9_EM_MG_FD_203089 | JGI IMG/M metagenome (GOLD analysis project Ga0307508, IMG submission 203089) | Populus trichocarpa ectomycorrhiza microbial communities from riparian zone in the Pacific Northwest, United States - 9_EM | ecosystem: Host-associated > Plants > Roots > Unclassified | place...
AAACTTACTTACACCCCCCCTTTTTTGTCATTTTTCAGTAGTTATTAAAAAACGGGTATTGTCGAATTACAACGAAAAGATAGAAGCATTACTTAAAAAAGACCAGCTTTCGCCGGACGAAAAGCAGTGGTTATTGGATTATTTGGAGAAAGCCGGTCCGTCGGAACTGCGGGACATACTGGAAAAGCGGTTTTTGTCGGATGTTCAGCATTCGATACAAATAGATGCGGCCATTTCGGAGAGAATGTATGCCGGAATAATGGAAGGGGTTGAAAAAAAGCAACCCGCAAAGCTGAAACGCATGGGTGTGCTCAGAATAGCAATAGCGGCCTGCGTTGCCGGTCTGCTGGGTATAGGGATATACCTGTTTGTTATCAGCGATAAAAAGCCACAAATTGCGCAGCAATACCACACGGATAAAGTATTGAGGAATGATGTAGAACCGGGCACCAGTAAAGCGGTATTGACTTTGGGAGATGGCAGTTCAATTGACCTGGACAGTTCTTCCAGCGGTATTCTTTCCCGGCAGGGAAACACCAAAGTGACAAAGACAGGCGGCAAATTGAATTACAGTGTTTTTGATAAGGATAAGAAACCTGTTTTATTTAATAAATTAACCACTCCCCGCGGAGGGCAATACCGGGTTGAACTGCCCGACGGGAGCCAGGTATGGCTTAACGCGGCATCTTCACTGCGGTTCCCAACTGCTTTCACAGGCAGGGAAAGAAGAGTGGAGGTAGTGGGGGAGGCCTATTTTGAAGTGGCGGAAAATAAGGCCAAACCTTTTATTGTAAGTACCAACGGCGCGGAAATACAGGTACTGGGCACTCATTTTAATGTAATGGCTTATAGGGATGAAGCATTACTTAAAACAACCTTACTCGAAGGAGCGGTAAAATTTGTTGGTAATGGCAGTGCGATATTGAAGCCGGGACAGCAATCGCAGCTGTTTGCAAACGGCCAGCTCAAGGTGGTCAGTGATGTTAATCTTGAAGAGGTGATGGCCTGGAAAAATGGTTTTTTCCATTTTGAAGGGGTCGATTTTGAAACGGTATCCAAACAACTGGCCCGCTGGTACGATGTAGAAGTAGTTTGCGATAGAAAAGTGGATGACCTTTTGTATGCCGAAATTCCAAGGAATACCCGGTTGTCTGATGTGCTGAAAGCCCTTGAACTGACGGGAAAGCTGAAATTTGAAATAAAGGATAAAAAGATAATTGTCATCCCTTAGGAGGCATTGTCGTTAACCGGGCGAAGGCCGTTGTCTTTCTAATTAACCAAAATGGCTTGCTATATGAGATCTTCTGTGAATTCCCTTCGCTGATCTTCCTCATATCTAATAAAGCCGGTAAAATTTATTGCAGACGGATAGTGATATCAACTTGTTGATACAGGCGGTCTGTTTAATACGTAGTAGTATTTTTTGTTTAAGATAAAAATGAGAGGGATGGCCTAAAAAAACCGGAAGTGCTGCAAACACTCCCGGTAAGAATGATGGTTGTCCAATAAAATCGTTGTAGGAGTCTTATTGTTTCACCAAAATTAAAAATCGAATTTATGCGATTATTTGATTGCTGCCAATTTTCAAAAATGGCACAAAAGGGTTTATTTAAAACGCTTTTGCTTATGAATTTAACTGCTGTTTTTTTGCTTATTGCCTGTATTGGCCTGAAAGCCAATGGTTTTTCGCAGAGTATCCATCTTTCTGAAAAAAATGCAAAGCTCGAAAAGGTGTTTAAGAAGATTAGCCGCCAAACCGGTTACACCTTTGTATACACCGGGAGCCTGCTTAGGAAAAGCAAGGAAATAAACATCGTTGTTGAAAGCGGAACATTGGAACAGGTGCTTCAGATGTGTTTCAGTGATCAGCCACTTACCTACACCATTTTTAATAAGATGGTGGTTATAAAAGAAAGACCGGCCCCCAGGCAAAAAGACATGCCTGAAATAGCTGAGCCCGAACTTGTTTTTTTGGAAATCAAGGGAAAAATTACAGATGATAAAGGATCGCCGTTACAAGGCGCCAGTATTATAGTAAAAGGTAAAAACTATGGGGTTCAGTCGGATGCGGGAGGCAATTTTTCCATCAATGCAGAGCCGGGCGCATTTTTAGTCATCTCCTATATAGGATTTCAGACCACCGAGATAAAAATCGGCAATCAACCTTTCTTATCAATAAAATTAAACCCCTCCGAAGAAAATGCCGTAAAAGAAGTGGTGGTTACGGCCCTTGGCATTAAAAGAGAAAAGAAATCGCTTGGTTATGCCGTGTCTGAAATTAAAGGAGATGAGCTTACGGAGGCGAGAAGCGTCAATGTAGGCAATTCACTTGCCGGCAAAGTGGCCGGGCTGAATATTTCCACACCGGCATCGGGCGCTAATGGCGCCACGCGAATCACCATTCGTGGAAACGGTTCGATTTCCGGCAATAACCAGCCCCTGATTGTAGTGGATGGCACGCCCATTAATAACGATGCGGGAACGCTGGGCCCTATTGTGTCGACACTCCGTGGCGACTTTCAGGGGTATGATAAAGGGGATGGCATTTCAAGCTTAAATCCGGATGAAATAGAATCGATAAGTGTGTTGAAAGGAGCTACCGCGGCTGCCTTATATGGTTCCCGTGCATCCAACGGGGCAATTTTAGTTACTACGAAATCTGCCAAAGCCGGCAAGGGTATTGGGGTTGAAGCAGCCTTTAATGGTACATTGGAATCATTGCTGATTAATGATCTGGACTTTCAAAAAGAATACGGACATGGAACCGGTGGTATAAAGCCGTCAACCGTTGCCCAGGCCAAAGCCGGCCGTTTTAGCTGGGGCGGAAAAACCGATGGCACCGATGCCATGTTTTATGATGGTGTAACCCGGCCTTATGTGGCGCAAAAAAACAATTACAATGATTTTTACAATACCGGCAGATCGCTGACCAGCACCGTGGCGCTAACCGATGCTTCAGCAAGCATCAAATACCGGTTTTCATACAGCAACCTGGATTATAAAGGCATATTGCCTACCAATACCACTAAAAGAAACAACTTTGCACTCAACCTGAACAGCAACCTGGGTAAGTACCTATCCATTTTAGTGAATGTTAAATACATCAAAGAAAAAAACCACAACAGGCCGAGGGTAAATGGCGAATCCGGCAGCACTACCTTTGGTATACTGGCGCTTCCTTCCACCATTCCCCTGGGCGTTTTAAGAGATCATAAATACGATGCAAATGGGTTTGATAATCCATGGAATGATAACCTCTTTACCGTAAACCCTTATTACGGGGTGGAGGATTTTAAGGAAGATGATGATAAGAACCGGTTAATTGGCGCTATTGAGCCCAAATTACAGATTACAGACTGGTTATATGTTAAGGCCAGGTTTGGAATGGATTACTTTAATTACAATGAACAGGAAATCATACCGTATGGATTTGCGGCCCAGCTACGTGGTGGGTTAACCCAGCGAAAAAGAACATTCGGAGAGTACAATACCGATGTTATGCTGTCGGTAAACCGGCCAGTTACAAAAAATATTAATTTCAATGCCATCGCGGGGGCCAACTTTATGAAGCAAATAACCGATGGTACCGACTTCCTGGCTTCTAATTCTTTTAACATCCCGTTTTTCTATGATATCTCGAATATCGATCCTGCATCCCGTTCCTATTCACAGTCGCATGTTGAGAAGAGAATAAATTCGGTTTATGGAACAGCCGAAGTATCCTATAAGTCATTCCTTTATTTGAACGGAGGTGCAAGGAATGACTGGTTTTCAACACTGTCTGCCGGCAAAAACAGCATCCTGTATCCATCTGTGGGTATAAGCTTTATTGTATCCGATGCGTTAAGGCTGCCGCATGTCATTAATTTCCTCAAACTGAGAAGTGCATGGGCACAGGCCGGCGGAGATACCGATCCCTATAACTTATCGCTCAATTATGCGTTGAACGGTTCTAACCTGGGCATGCCACTGGGACAGATCAATAGTACCAATGTGCCTAACGCCAATTTGCAGCCCCTTACTTCCACCACCTCGGAAGTTGGTTTTGAAACCAGGATGCTGAATAACCGTATCAACATCGATTTTACAGCATACACCCGGAAAACAACCAATGATATCGTAGCTGCCACTATTTCCCAGGCTTCCGGCTACAATACCGCATTGTTCAATGTAGGAGCTGTTAGTAATAAAGGAGTAGAACTATTATTGGGAGGTACGCCGCTAAAGAGCAAAGATTTTTCGTGGGACGCATCCTTTAATATGGGATACAATATGAGCAAGGTAATTAGCCTGTACGGGAATTTAACAACCCTTCGAATGGACCAGGGACGGTATGGCACCGCCTTTATTGATCAGATAGTAGGTAAGCCTTATGGCCAGCTCACCGGTTTCGATTATAAAAGAGATACCAAAGGAAACATTGTTTATAGTGCCACCGGGGCGCCTCAGAAAGGCGATTTAGCGGATTTTGGTTCGGGTGTGTCTCCTTATCAGCTTGGTTTTTCCAATACATTCAGGTATAAGAGGTTCTCTTTAAGCGCCTTGATTGACGGAAAATTTGGTGGTTATATTTATTCGGGAACAAAAGCATTTGGCTACCGGTTCGGCCTGGCCAAAGAAACATTGGCAGCCCGGGAAAATGGCATAGTGGGAGCGGGGGTAAATGAAGCCGGTGGCGCCAACTCTGTTAGTTCTACCGCGCAAAACTTCTGGGGCAGCGTGCATAGCAATATCGCCTCCCTGATGGTGTTTAAATCAGATTTTATCAAGTTAAGGCAGGTAATACTGGATTATTCATTTCCCACAGCAAAGCTTAGCAAACTGCATATTAAAAGTATTTCAGTGGGGCTGGTGGCGAGAAATTTAGCTATCCTGATGAAGAAGACAGGAAGCCTTGACCCCGAATCCAATTTCAATAATGGTAATGCACAGGGATTAGAGTATGGCAGCGCCCCTACGACCCGGAATATTGGCGTGAACCTGAATGTGAAATTCTAAATTTATAAATGTAGCAAAATGACACAAAGAATATCCATCACTATAGTCTTTTTTATTGTCTTATTATCCTCCTGCACAAAAGACTTTCAGTCGATAAATATCAACCCTAATGCCCCCGCTGCCGTTTCCAATAATTATTTATTGAGTGAAAGCGAGGTAATGCTGGCAGGTTCTCAAAACCCGGATAATAAGTCATGGAGAACGAACATCGGATCTGCCGCCTGCATGGTGCAGCAGATGTCATCCACCGATATCAGTTTTTATGGCGGCAGTTTTTATACTTCCACCCAAAATAATTTTTCTGCTTATTTTGAAGACGCATATCCCAATTCAATAAAAAACCTGGTCAATTTAATCAGCCTTTCTGCTGATCCGAAATATGTAAATGTGCTGGCGATAGCCAGGATATTAAAAGTCATGGACTTTGCAAAGATGACGGATATCTATGGCGATGTGCCTTATTTTGAGGCTGGCCTGGCATTTAGCAAGGTGAACTTTACACCAAAATACGACGCTCAGAAGGATATTTATACCGATATGCTGAATGAGCTTGACAAGGCCGGAACGGCATTAAGCAGTTCGGCCACCAATCCCGGAACGGCCGACTTTATATACAGCGGTGATGTCAACAAATGGAAAAGAGCTGCAAATACATTGATGTTGCGCCTGGCCATGCGCCTGCAGAAAATTGATGACGCTACAGCAAAGACCTGGGCTTCAAAAGCAATCGCCGGTGGTTTGATAGCCGATGGAGAGAATATCGCTATCAATTTTGACGGCGCTACCCAAATAAGCGCTAATCCCAATTCCTGGATTTTGGGACCCAGCGGCAGGAACATTGCTTCCATTAACGGTGTATTATGGGCTAAGACATTGATCGATATGATGAAAACCCGTAAAGATCCCAGGTTGCCTGTTATTGCCAATCTTAAAAACGGGGATACCACAACGGCAAACCAGTTGGGTTTGCCCAATGGCACCAATGTAAATATCCTGGCCACTTTAACGCCGTCCAGCCTGGATAGTTATTCGCGCCCTGCGGCCGGTATGTATAAAAACAGCAATGCCTGGATTTATATGACCTATGCCGAAAGCCAGCTTTTATTGACTGAAGCCATAGAAAGAGGGTATGTAAGCGGCACGGCATTGACAGCCTTTACAAACGGCCAGGCAGCGGCTGTGAAACAGGTATCCGTATATGGCATTACACCTCCGCCTGCTGCGGTGGCTAACTATACCTCGGCCAACCCGTATCCCGCTGCCGGTACACTGGACCAGAAAATGAATGCAATTCATTCGGAGCTGTACCTGCTGCATGCAGTGACGCTCAACCATATTGAGGCCTGGTCAAATTGGAGAAGAACAAGCTACCCGGTGCTGGTGCCGGTTAATCCCGTGGGTAATGAAACGAATGGCACTATTCCAAGAAGATTAAAATATTCTCCCAACGAATTTGGCGTAAACCCTTATGTGGCGGATGCCATTGCCCGTCAGGGCCTTGATTTGTATACAACCAGGATATGGTGGGATAAATAATACGCTGGAAAGAGGGCATTCCTGCTTAAATAAGGAATACCCTCTTATTTTTATATCACCCCTTATCGGGTCTTTTGCGTCCGCGCCAGGTATTTGGCCCGGATAATATCCTGCACCGCCACTTTTTGGATCTTACTTTCCAGCCAGGAGATGATATCGAGGTACGAAAACGCCCGCGTGGCAAACCGGTCCCGCTCATATTTTTTTACCCGGCCCAGCAATGCCTCAAACGCCGGCTGCAATTGTTTCGGCGTCAGCGAAAACGCCTGCCGCAGGAATTTAAACATCTCTTCCTCCACCGCGCTCAGGTTCTCCATCCTCGCCATAAAGCGATACACCGATTTGGTCAGGTATTCCAGCAAATCGTAATTGCCCAGCTCATAATGCGCTATCAGGTGCAGCAGCCGCGCATAACACTGTAAATCAGTGCGCAGGTCTACCTTCCAGTTGATGATCTTGTTGAGGTATACTATCGCCTGCTCGTTATTGCCGCTGCCAAAATACAGGCAGGCGATTTTATAGTAAAACACCAGCACCCGATGCCGGTCCAGGTAAATCTCGTACTCACCCAGCTTTTCCATGATATTGGGCACTATGGCCAGCCCCTCAGTAAACGTACCCTCGATAAAATGCTTGTTGATGAGCGCGGTACTTATATATATAAAACATTGAATTTTATTGTTTTCGCTGTGCTCTACCATGTCCGATTGTGCAAACGTCTCGAACCTCGCCAGCGCCTCGTTGAACTTATCATAGTTCTGCAGGTCAAAATGCGCCCCCAGCAGGTTGTGCATCCCCTTGATATAGTGCGACGTCTCAATTTCAAGCATAAAAGGGTACTCATCAAACAGGTCCACCCATTTCTGGGTGTAACGGTAATACATCAAAAAATCCTGCAGGATAAACCCATACCACGTATAGCTCTGGTACTTGTACAGCTTTTCATAAAACCCATGCTCGCTCCGCGCCTCCGTGGGGAAATGGTCGTCGAAAAACTTCTGGATGGCCATCTCGTCGTTCTTGTTCCGGGCATGGCCGTTTTTAATATACCAGCTGTAGAGCAGGAGGGAGAGATTCGATAACTTGCTGATTTGCAATAACCTGTCGTTCACTTCGTCTGCTTCTTGCGCCAGCCGTTCGGCCCGGTCCTGCATACTGCGCGTAATGTGCAGGGCTTCAATCTTTTTTTCCAGGAATACCACCTGCTGCAGGTAGGTATATTGCTGGTTGGCTTTGGCCAGCTCCTTCATTTTGTCGAGCACCTTCAGCGACTGCAGGTAAAGCCCCTTATTGTACAATATGCGGGCGTGGTCCATCTGTTCGTGCAGCTGGATATCGATATTCGACTCGTTCTTAATCAGCCGCAGGCTGGTCAGGATTTGCTTGTACAGGTGGGCCTTGGCATTCGACAGCTGCTGCTTTTTAAGCGTCTTGTTGCGCTTCAATAGTAATTCTTCGTCGTAGGTTTCCATCTTGTCCAGGGCATCGAACAATTGCACCACTTTCAGGTCTTCTTCACCCGAGTTACGGGTGATATAAAGCTTGAAATTGCGTTTTTCACCCTTTTCCAGGGATTTTATGAGCTGGAAAAGACTATCTGTTGAGCGGTTGGGCATCGTAACAAAAAAATAATATAAGCCTTGCCAGGCCTGCGTTTTAGTGAATTTTACCCCCCTTACACAGTGTAAAAAGGGCTGTATTTTGATTTCTTTCCTACAATATTCATCAATAATTTCGGGAAGCAGGTTGTTTATAGAACTTTTATAGCAAGCAACACAAAAATAAGCAGCCTGCATTTTTAATCCTCATCCAATTTAACGTTCATATGGCGGAAAAAAAAGTCTTCATATTTGATACCACGCTCCGGGACGGAGAACAGGTGCCAGGCTGCAAGCTGAATACCAAGGAAAAAATTGAACTTGCCCTGCAGCTGGAAACGCTGGGTGTGGATATCATCGAAGCCGGCTTTCCTATTTCCAGCCCGGGCGACTTCGAGTCTGTCACCCAGATCTCGAAAATTATCAAAAACGCCTCCGTTTGCGGCCTCAGCCGCGCCGTGGAAAAGGATATTGAGGCCGCCGCACAGGCCCTCAAACACGCCAAACACCCGCGTATCCATACGGGTATAGGCACGTCCGATTTTCACATCAAATCGAAATTCAATTCAACCAGGGAAGAAATACTGCAAAGAGCCGTACAGGCGGTTAAATGGGCCAAAAAGTTTGTCAGCGACGTCGAATTCTATGCAGAAGACGCCGGCCGCACCGACAACGATTATCTGGCCCGCGTGGTGGAAGCCGTTATCGCCGCCGGCGCTACAACAGTCAATATTCCCGATACAACCGGCTATTGCCTGCCTGGCCAATACGGCGAGAAGATTGCATACCTTGTCAATAATGTACCCAATATTGACAAGGCCATCATCTCCTGTCATTGCCACAACGATTTGGGCCTTGCCACGGCCAATTCCATCGCCGGCGTCATGAACGGCGCCCGCCAGGTGGAATGTACCATCAACGGCCTCGGAGAAAGGGCCGGCAATACCTCGCTCGAAGAAGTGGTGATGGTATTGAAGCAACACGCTTACATGGGCTATTTTACTTCTGTCAATGCACAGCTCCTTAATCCCATCAGCCGGCTGGTATCCGATACCATGCGCATGCCGGTACAACCCAATAAGGCAATCGTGGGAGCCAATGCGTTTTCGCATTCGTCCGGTATCCACCAGGACGGCTTCCTCAAAGATTCCCTCACCTACGAAATCATCAACCCCGAAGACGTGGGCGCCGAAGGCAGCAAGATTGTCCTCACCGCCCGCAGCGGCCGCAGCGCCCTTGCACACCGCTTCCAGAAACTGGGATACGAATTCAACAGAAACGACATAGACGTACTATATCAACGATTCCTGCAAGTTGCCGATACGAAGAAAGAGATAGGGGAAGAGGACTTGCACAACCTGGCCAAAGCTTACAAGCTGCAGCCGGTGAATGCTTAGGATTTTCTCATGACTTATAGTTTTGGTAGGCGTGACGCTTCTGCGTCACGCATTTTTAAACTTCAAGTCAATACGATTGCTGCTATATATGTTAACAATACCATGCAAGCTTTTACGATAGTCACCTCCGCTTTTGTTCCCCTGCTTACTATAAAGGAGGCGGAAATAACATCCTTACCCCAACCAAACCAGTCATGAAAAAAAACATCGCAATCATTTTTGGAGACGGCGTCGGTCCCGAAGTCACACAGCAATCAATCAATGTATTGAATGCGGTGGCCGATAAGTTTAACCACGAATTCAATTATAACCATTGCCTCATGGGCGCTGTGGCTATTGATGCAACCGGCAATCCTTTACCCGATGAAACCATCGAAATATGCCTCAACAGCGACGCTATTTTGTTCGGCGCCATCGGTCATCCTAAATATGACAATGACCCCGGCGCTAAGGTCCGCCCCGAACAGGGACTTTTAAAGCTGCGGAAGTCGCTGCAGTTGTTTGCCAACATCAGACCGGTCATCACGTACCCTTCTTTGCATCATTTGTCGCCATTAAAGAATAAACAGCTCGAAGGCGTTGACTTTATTATTTTCCGCGAGCTCACCGGTGGTATTTATTTCGGAAAGAAAGAGCTGACCGACGATGGCAACACGGCCTTCGATGAATGCACCTACACCCGCGCCGAAATTGAGCGCGTGGCGCACCAGGCATTTCAATATGCCGCCAAACGCCGCAAAAAGCTCACGCTGGTCGACAAGGCCAACGTGCTCGAAACCTCGCGCCTCTGGCGTAAGATAGTACAGGAAATCGCCGGCCAGTATGCCGACGTAAAAGTCGATTACATGTTCGTCGACAATGCCGCCATGCAAATCATCCTTAACCCGAAGCAGTTCGACGTGGTGCTCACCGAAAATATGTTCGGTGATATCATCAGCGACGAAGCCAGCGTAATCGCCGGCTCACTCGGTTTATTGCCCTCCGCTTCGGTGGGCAACAGCACCGCGCTGTTTGAGCCCATCCACGGCTCTTATCCGCAGGCCGCCGGCAAGGATATTGCCAACCCGCTCGGCTCCATCCTCTCCGCCGCCCTCATGCTCGACTACTTCGGCCTGCGCCAGGAAGCCGAGCTTGTACGCGAGGCGGTAGAATGGACCCTCCACAACGGGTTCGTAACAAAAGACATCGATCCTATCAACTTCTATTTTACCAGCACCATCGGCGAGCTGATCGGCGACTATGTAGCCGACCGCATTCCCGACCGCGTGAATAAGAATAATATAGAGTTGAGAAAGTCGACGATAATATAGGCGGTTGGTTTCTGTCACCCTGAGCCTGTCGAAGGGTCCGGATGCCGCGGTTCGTGTCTTCACGAACCGCAACAAAAAAGTAAAAAGTTCTTTGTTTTATAAAAATGGCGGCAGTATATTTGTAATATACTATTCCTTCATGCTGAAACGCAGTTTACATAATGTCCTCCTTCCCGCTGCAGTGATTATCATTGTGGTCGTGGTCATTATTATTCCCGTTTTCACTGGAGGAGGAGCAAACGTATAAACAAACGAAAGTCAAGATACCAAGCGACCCGCCTCCTACGAGGCGGGTCGCTTTTTTTTAAGCTTCGAGCCGCGAGCTATGAGCCACGAGCCCTATGACGTTGCAAACGCCTCGCAGCTAGCAGCTCATAGCTCGCAGCTAAAAAACAAACCGACCAACTAATAAACGACCAAACGATCCCAATGGCAGAATTAAACAAATATTCAAAGACGATTACGCAGGACATTACGCAACCGGCCGCGCAGGCCATGTTGTATGGCATCGGCCTTACAGAAGAAGACTTGAAGAAAGCACAGGTGGGCGTCGTCAGCATGGGCTACGATGGCAATACCTGTAATATGCACCTCAACGATCTCGCAAAGCTGGTCAAACAGGGCGTATGGGACAATGATCTCGTTGGTCTTATATTCAATACCATCGGCGTCAGCGATGGTATCTCCAACGGTACCGACGGCATGCGTTACTCCCTTGTAAGCCGCGATATTATCGCCGACTCCATCGAAGCAGTTTGCGGCGCCCAGTATTATGATGCCGTGATAGCCCTGCCCGGCTGCGATAAAAATATGCCCGGCTCCATCATGGCCATGGGCCGCTTAAATCGTCCCGCTATCATGGTCTATGGCGGCACCATCGCTCCCGGCCACTATAAAGGACAGGATTTGAATATCGTCTCTGCTTTCGAAGCACTGGGACAAAAAATAGCCGGCAACCTCAGCGATGCCGATTTCAAAGGCATTGTACAGCATTCCTGCCCCGGCGCCGGCGCCTGCGGCGGTATGTATACGGCCAACACCATGTCCTCCGCCATCGAGGCCCTGGGCATGAGCCTGCCGTATTCTTCGTCCAACCCCGCGCTGAGCGATGAAAAAAAGAAAGAATGCCTGGCGGCCGGTAAAGCCATCCGCCTGCTCATGGAAAAAGACATCAGGCCCAAAGATATCATGACGCGCAAAGCGTTTGAAAATGCCATTGTCACCATTATGGTGCTTGGCGGCAGCACCAACGCCGTACTGCACCTCATTGCCATGGCCCGCAGCGTAGACGTATCGCTCACACAGGACGATTTCCAGGCCATCAGCGACCGCATACCCGTGCTGGCCGATTTCAAGCCCAGCGGCAAATACATGATGCAGGATCTGCACGAACATGGCGGCGTACCCGCAGTTATGAAATACCTGCTCAAAAAAGGATTGCTGCATGGCGATTGCCTCACCGCCACCGGCAAAACGCTGGCGGAGAACCTCGCTACCGTTCCCGATCTTAATTTTGATACGCAAAAAATCATTTACCCGCTCGAGCAGCCGCTCAAAGCGACTGGTCACCTGCAGATATTGTACGGCAACCTGGCCGAGCTGGGCAGCGTCGCCAAAATCAGCGGCAAGGAAGGCGAACGTTTTGAAGGCCCCGCCCGCGTATTCGACGGCGAGCAGGCTTTGACCGCCGGTATACAATCGGGTCGCATTCAGAAAGGCGATGTCGTCGTCATCCGCTATGTCGGCCCCAAAGGCGGCCCCGGCATGCCCGAAATGCTCAAACCCACTTCGCTTATCATCGGCGCCGGCCTGGGTAAAAGCGTCGCCCTCATCACCGATGGCCGCTTCAGCGGCGGTACACACGGTTTCGTGGTAGGGCATATCACGCCCGAAGCTTACGACGGCGGATTGCTGGCCCTGGTGCATGATAACGATATCATCGAGCTCGATGCTGTCAAAAACGCCATCACCCTCAAGGTGGCCGACAATATCATCGCCGAAAGAAGAAAGAGCTGGAAACAACCGGCCCTCAACGCAACAAAAGGAATCTTATTCAAATACGCGAAGCAGGTAAAAGATGCTTCTGAAGGTTGTGTAACAGACGAAGCATAACCTTATAAAAACAGCACTAGTTATGGAAACACTGGCAGCAAAAAAAGAAAAGACAGCCGCGCCGGCAACAACGACGATATCGGGCTCGGAAGCCGTATTAAAGGCTTTCCAGGCAGAGGGAGTGGATACTATTTTTGGTTATCCCGGCGGCGCTATCATGCCCATTTACGACGCATTATACGACTACCAGGATAAGCTGAAACATATCCTCGTACGCCACGAACAGGGCGGTATCCACGCCGCACAGGGCTATGCCCGCGCCTCCGGCAGGGTAGGCGTGGTATTCGCCACCAGTGGCCCCGGCGCTACCAACCTGGTAACGGGCCTCGCCGATGCCATGATAGACAGTACCCCTGTGGTAGCCATCACCGGCCAGGTGTTTGCCCACCTGCTCGGCACCGATGCCTTCCAGGAAACGGATGTAATCAATATCACCACGCCCGTTACCAAATGGAATTACCAGGTGACCGATGCCACCGAAATACCCGAGGTGCTGGCCAAAGCTTTCTTTATCGCCAAAAGCGGTCGTCCCGGCCCGGTATTGATCGATATTACCAAAAATGCGCAGCTGCAGATGTTTGCCTACGAAGGCTATAAGCCCTGCAATTTTGTGCGCAGCTATCGTCCCAAACCCCTTGTGCGCAAAGAATATATTGAACAGGCGGCCACGCTCATCAACGAGGCTAAAAAGCCTTTTGTGATCTTCGGCCAGGGCGTTATCCTCGGCAAGGCCGAAGCCGAGTTCAAAGCCTTTATCGAAAAATCGGGTATTCCCGCCGCATGGACCATCATGGGCATGAGCGCTATCCCTACCAACCATCCGCTGGCAGTAGGTATGCTGGGTATGCACGGCAATTATGGTCCCAATGTGCTCACCAATGAATGCGATGTCCTCATCGCCATCGGTATGCGCTTTGATGATCGCGTTACCGGTCGCCTCGATAAATACGCCAAGCAGGCCAAAGTAGTCCACCTCGATATCGACCCGGCCGAAATAGATAAGAATGTAAAAGCCACCGTTCCCGTTTGGGGCGATTGCAAGGAAACGCTGCCCCTGCTCACGGAGCTGGTAGAGCAAAAAGTATATCCCCAGTGGCTGCAGAAATTCAGGGATTACCAGAAAGAAGAAGAAGATACCTGTATCGTTCCCGAGATGAATCCCGCTACCGATCAGCTCACCATGGGAGAGGTGATTAACCTGCTCAATGAATTGACCGGCGGCGACGCCATCATCGTGACAGATGTAGGCCAGCACCAGATGGTAGCCTGCCGCTATGCCAAATACAACGAAAGCAAAAGCAATGTTACTTCCGGCGGCCTTGGCACCATGGGTTTTGCCCTGCCCGCGGCCATCGGCGCTAAGTTCGGCGCCCCGAATCGTACGGTCGTAGCCATCATCGGCGACGGTGGCTTCCAGATGACGCTGCAGGAGCTGGGCACCATCATGCAAAGCGGCATTGAGGTGAAGATCCTTATTCTCAACAACCAGTTTCTCGGCATGGTGCGCCAGTGGCAACAGCTGTTTCACGACAAGCGCTATTCGTTTGTCGATATCCAGAGCCCCGACTTTGTCATGCTGGCCAAAGCATATAACATTGAAGGTAAAAGCGTTTCCGTTCGCGGAGAGCTGCAAGCCTCCCTGGCAGCGATGCTCAGTCATAAAGGATCTTATCTGCTCGAAGTAATGGTAGGCAAGGAAAACAATGTATTTCCCATGGTGCCGCAGGGTTGCAGCGTAGCCGAAATACGTTTGAAATAATATTATCTATTGAAATAACAGCCCCATAGGGGCGAAATGTTCGTAAAATGAAACAGGAATATACCATCACCGTATACACGGAAAACCATATCGGCCTGCTTAACCGCATCGCTATTATCTTTTCCCGGCGCAAAATAAACATCGACAGCCTCAACACCTCGCCTTCCGAAGTGCCCGGCATACACCGCTTCAACATCGTCATCCACGAAACGGAAGACGTGGTGCGCAAGCTGGTGCGCCAGGTAGAAAAACAGGTGGAAGTGTTAAAAGCCTATTTCAATACCAACGACGAAATCGTATGGCAGGAGTTGGCCCTGTACAAAGTGCCCACAGAAGAAGTGGCCGAAAAGCTGAAAGTGGAACGCCTGCTCCGCGAACATGGCGCCCGCGCCGTAGTAATCCGTAAGGACTATACCATTTTTGAAACCAGCGGCCACCGCGAGGAAACCGATAAGCTGGTGGAAGTGCTGGAGCCCTACGGCCTGATAGAGTTTGTTCGCAGCGCCCGCGTAGCTATTATAAAAGACAGCAGCGGCTTCCACGAAAAGCTGAAAGAATTCGAGGCCCTGCGACCCGGAACGGAAATCGTGGAAAACGAGTTTCTCAATAAGCAGGACGAAGTATTTACGATGTAAGCACTTCTCCGGGGTTCGTCATCCTGAGCTTGTCGAAGGACACGAACCGGAACAGAAAAACAAACAAATTTCTTCTCATAACTTAAAACAAACACGATGGCAAAATTAAATTTCGGTGGAGTCGAGGAAAATGTAGTGACTCGCGAAGAGTTCCCGCTTGCCAAAGCACAGCAGGTATTAAAGAATGAAACAGTGGCCGTGATAGGGTATGGCGTACAGGGCCCCGGACAGGCATTAAACCAAAAAGACAATGGCATCAATGTCATCGTCGGCCAACGTAAGAATTCCAAAAGCTGGGATAAAGCGGTACGCGACGGGTTTGTGCCCGGCGAAACCCTGTTCGATATAGAAGAAGCATTACAGAAAGGCACCATCATCTGCTACCTGCTCAGCGATGCTGCCCAGATAGCTATATGGCCTACTGTGAAGAAACACCTCACTGCCGGCAAGGCATTGTATTTCTCTCATGGCTTCGGCATCACTTTCAACGAGCAAACAGGTATCATTCCTCCCAAAGACGTAGACGTATTCCTGGTGGCTCCCAAAGGCTCCGGCACTTCGCTGCGCCGCATGTTCCTGCAAGGCCGCGGTCTTAACAGCAGCTATGCCATCTTCCAGGATGCCACCGGCAAGGCCAAGGAAAGGGTGGTTGCCCTCGGTATCGCCGTAGGCAGCGGTTACCTGTTTGAAACCGACTTCAAAAAAGAAGTATATTCTGATCTTACCGGCGAACGTGGTACCCTCATGGGCGCTATCCAGGGTATCTTTGCCGCCCAGTACGAAGTACTGCGCAAAAAAGGTCATACGCCTTCGGAAGCGTTCAACGAAACGGTGGAAGAGCTCACCCAGTCGCTTATGCCCCTGGTAGCCGAAAACGGTATGGACTGGATGTATGCCAACTGTTCTACTACCGCACAGCGTGGTGCGCTGGATTGGTGGAAGAAATTCCGCGACGCCACCCTGCCCGTGTTCACCGAATTATATGAAAGCGTTGCCGCCGGCAAGGAAAGCCAGCGTTCTATCGATAGCAACAGCCAGCCCGACTACCGCGAAAAACTGGAAGTGGAGCTGAAAGAGCTGCGCGAAAGCGAAATGTGGCAGGCAGGCAAGACCGTTAGAAGTCTCCGCCCCGAAAATCAACCCGCCAAAAGCGGCAAGAAAGCGGAAGCGGTTAATTAAGTAATTGTTTATTCACATACAAGCTTCGGCTACGAGCCATTGCCGCGCACGGCGTGCCACGGTTAACCCCGCGGTGCAAACGAACCGTGGCACGCCTAAGCTCGTAGTCCGAAGCTATTTTTATGAATGTCCCTATACATACAACGTCCACATTAAACTTCCGGCAGGCTGCGGCCCGTCTTAAGAGTGTGGTCACCCACACACCGCTCACCCTCAACCACAACCTGAGCCGGAAATACCAGTGCCATGTATACCTGAAGCGCGAAGACCTGCAGGTAGTACGTTCCTACAAGCTGCGCGGCGCTTATAATATGATGAGCAGCCTTCCGCCCGAACAATTGCAGAAAGGCGTTGTTTGCGCCAGTGCCGGCAACCATGCACAGGGCTTTGCCTGGAGCTGCAAAAAGCTCAACGTGCCCGGCGTGGTGTTTATGCCCATTATCACCCCCAACCAGAAAGTCAGCCAGACGCGCATGTTCGGCGACACCAATATCGAAATCCGCCTCATCGGCGATACCTTCGACGATTGCGCTGTTGCCGCCAAAGAATATACCGAAGCCAATGGCATGACCTTTATCCCGCCGTTCGACGATCTTCGCATCATCGAAGGCCAGGGCACCGTAGGCCTCGAAATACTCGAAGACCAGCCCGAAGTGGATTATCTGTTCGTACCCGTAGGCGGCGGCGGCCTGAGCGCCGGCGTAGGTACTTACTTCAAAACATATTCTCCCAAAACCACCATCATCGGCCTCGAGCCCGAAGGCGCGCCTTCCATGACCGAAGCCCTTAAGGCAGGCCATCCCGTTATCCTTGACAGCATCGACCGCTTTGTAGACGGCGCCGCTGTAAAGCGGGTAGGGGATATCACCTTCTCTATCTGCAAGGAGGTGCTGGATGACATGCACCTTGTGCCCGAAGGCAGGGTTTGCTCCACCATCCTGCAGTTGTATAATGAAGACGCCATCGTTGTAGAGCCTGCCGGCGCACTGTCCATCGCCGCCCTTGGCGATTATGCCGATCAAATAAAGGGAAAAAATGTTGTCTGCATCATCAGCGGCAGCAACAACGATATCGACCGTATGCAGGAAATCAAGGAGCGCTCCCTGCAGTACGAAGGGCTCAAGCATTATTTCCTCGTCCGCTTCGCCCAGCGCCCGGGGGCATTAAAAGAATTCGTCAATCATGTCCTTGGTCCCAACGATGATATCACCCGCTTCGAATACATGCAGAAGCACAACAAGGAAACCGGCCCGGCCCTCGTAGGCATCGAGCTGCGCCACCGCAATGATTACGATACCCTGCTGGCCAATATGAATAAATACAACATCAACTACACCGAATTAAACAAGGATGATAACCTGTTTGGTTACCTCGTATAATTATTCATTTAATATATAAAAAGGGAAAGCCTTCGCACCTGCAAAGGCTTTCCCTTTTTATATATAATTCATTTCCTTCTTACTTATCCCAGAAGACCTTGGCGGCGAACAGCGTCGTAGAAGCAGGTACATTAGTCCCGTTGTACGAATACTCTGTTTGCGGGTAAAGGAATCTCCGCGGAACGTTGGCGCCTGCTATCGGTGTCAGCGTCGGGCTGGCATTGCGGCGCCACAGGGAAAAAGCTTCCGGGTTAAGGTATAAGGCGATGTATTCCTCAGCAGAAACCTTTGTAATGGCGGCGGCAGCCGTACCGGGCAATATACCATTGGCAGCAATATAAGTAGCGGCATCGGTACCGCTTACGCCCAGCTTGTCCATATTGGCTGCTATGGCGGCCTGGAAAGTTGTCTGCGCGGCGGCAATCGTTCCGCCCGAAATAAGCGTGGCTTCCGCTTTCATAAACAACAGCTCGTCGTAGGTGATAAATTCAACCGGTGAATTGCCGTCACCATAATAGTGGCCCATACCTACTGCGTTTACATCGTTAAAGGTCGGGTCTGTAAATATCAGGTAACGGGGATCATTGCTGGCAGCCATCTTGGTTCCCAGCGGGCTTGAATCAAAAGCGATATCACCCCTTTGCTGATTAAACTGGTACCAGGGATTGGCGGATGTTTCCGTCTCGCCGAAAATGTACTGTGCATTGTCGGAATTCGAAGTAAACGAAAGCGCGATTTCTGCCAAGGCATTGTTGGCCATCGTAGCATTGCCTTTGGCCTGGTGAATGTATAAACGGGCTTTGATGGCATGGGCAAATTTTATCCATTTGCTGCTGGAGCCGCCATAAATCACATCTTCGCCGCCGGGTACATCGGGGCCGGGGGCTCCGCTGAGTTTGCTGATGGCGGTTGTGAGCAGGGTATTGATTGTATCATACAATTTCTGGTCGCCATCGTATTTCGACTGTAAATTGTCGGCTCCTTTGAAGGCATCCGAATAAGGAATGGAGCCCCACATATCCACCGCAACCTGCAGGCTATAGGCCATCAGGATACGCGAGATGCCGCCATAGGCGTTGTCGCTTTTTAAGTCGGCTATCTGCATCAGTGTCTTATTGTTTTCCATTACCGAAGTATACCAGTTGCCCCAGGGCGAATCGAAGTCGACCGAGGTAAAAGTATACCCATAATAACCCTGCGCCTGGCGTGAAATGCCTTTTGTTTGCTGCGTGATCAGCGAGGTATACCTCGAAAAATCGCCTCCCTGGGCATAAGCCGTCGTGCCTTCCACGGTCGACAGCATTACACTGGGTATGATACTAACGGGATCAGGCGAGTTAGGATTGGTGTTGGCGCCCGAAAAAAACGATTTCTTACAGGAGGCCCCCGATAGCAACAAGGCTATCGTCAGGGGAGAAAGTATCGCTATCTTAAATCTTTTCATAACTGTTGGTTTCATTTAAACTCAGATGATAATGTTACAGGTCCAGTGCCAGGCGTACGCCATAGCTTTTCGTGCCGGGATTGTTGAAGTAGTCCAATCCCTGGCCGTTGGCAGGACCTGCCAGGCTTGTTTCGGGATCAACACCTTTGTACTTCGTCCATATTTTCGGGTTGTTGGCGAAAACAGAGATAGTGGCGTTGGAAAAATGTATTTTCTGGAGTAGCTCCTTCGGTAAGGTATAGCTCAACGTTACCTGGCGGATCCGTACAAAAGAGCCATCTTCCACGCTCGCTTCGGCCGGCCCGATAAAGCTGCTGCCGATGTTCTGCCAGTAGTACTGGCTGTAGCTGGTAGCCGTTGTATTGGCCACACCCGGTTTGGCTATTTCTACCGTACCGCTTGCGTCATAGTGAACCACATTGCCATTGGCGTCAAGGTGCCCCATTACGCCCGGGAAAGTAACGGCTTGTCCCCTGTTGGTCGTTTCCTGCGAAGTGCCGAAATAAGACAGAGCGCCGCGTGTGCCATTCCAGATTTTACCACCGTGGCGAACATCCAGCTGCGCACTTAATGAAATGTTTTTATAGTTCAGCGTATTGGTAACCGATCCAACCCATTCAGGGTTGATATCGCCTACCGGTGCATTCTGCGCGCTTACAATCGGCATGCCATACCCCTGGTCGGTTTTGTTATCATTGATCAGCAGCGGGCTGTTCATATCATTCGGATCGGAGCGCTGGTATACGCTACCGTAAATCTGGCCAAAAGCCTTGCCTGCAATGGCATCGATTTCACCGTTCTGGAAGCCGGCAATCAACACCTTTGGTACACCTGTTGCCAGCGACACCACCCTGTTCACGTTACGCGACCAGTTGACAGTTATATCCCAGTTGAAGTTGGTTGTCTTGACCGGCGTGCCTGTCAAAGTAAGTTCCAGGCCCTTGTTGGTAATCGTGGCGGCATTGAGCACTTCTGCCGCCCATCCCGTGGAATAAGCAATGGGCACCGTAAGGATAACCTCCGTAGATTTGGAATAGTAAGCAGTTGCATTGAGCACAATCCTGTTTTGCAGGAACCCAAGATCGGTACCTAATTCATACGAGTTTGTTTTTTCCGGTTTCAGGTTCGGGTTGCCGATAGTGGCAGTGGTAGAGCTGATTTGGTAACCGGCATTTCCGCCAATCGGGAACTGGATACCGGTGGTAAAACCATCCGTGATAGAACCCTGTAAAAAGTAGGTTTTCAGAGATTGGATGGGCGCATCTTTACCTACCTGTGCGGCCGACAGCCTGAGTTTACCATAATTCAGCACTTTGCTGCTGGCAAAAGTGGGGAGCTTGGTAAATTCAAAAGCAAGACCGGCAGCAGGATAGAAGAAACTGTTGCCCGATTCAGGCAGCGTAGACGACGTTTCACGACGGCCCGACAAGGTCAGGTATAACAGATCCTTGTAATCCAGGTGCGCCTCCCCATAGAATGCCATCGTACGCTTCTTCTGATCTCCTTCAGAAGTAGTATAAGAAGTAGCGTTAGACATATCCAGGAAATTAGGCAGTACAAAGCCCGAGCCATGTGATAAACGGGCATGGTTGGCATAAGAGAAATAGTTGTGTCCCAGCAACAGGCTGCCATTGAAGCCATTGCCCAAATCCTTTTTCATATTGATGGTGAAGTCGGAGTTGAACTGCTGGTTGGTATAATTCAGCAGGTGAATAGCGCCGGCAGCAAATGCGTTGGAATTGATATCATACGCATTTTTGGCGTTCTGTGCATACACGTCGCCACCCAGCCGGTAGTTCAGCGTCATCCAGTCCGTTAAAGTGTAGGAAGCCTGTGCAAAACCGAAAACACGGTTCATCTCTTCGTGGAACGGGTTCCTGTTGATGGTCCAGTAGGGATTGTCGTAGCCCGGCCCGCCGCGGTAATCACGCTGATCATTGGTAAACACGCCGCCAACTGACTGCAGGTACGATCTGGGATCGCTTGCGGCATTTTTACCCAGGCCGTAAGAGTTGTCAAAAGTAGGCGGGGTACGCAAAAGACCCAGCATCACACTCGATACGTTGGACCCCTGCTGTACTTTATCGCCAACCGTGTGCACAAAATTAAGGCCTGAAGAGATGGTCAGCCGATCTGTGATGCTTGTTTGGCCGTTAATAGTAAAGTTGGTCTTGTTATAATTAGATTTGGGAATAATGCCCGTCTGTTTCACGTTGGAGAGCGACATACGGAAATTCTGCTTTGCCGTTCCGCCCGAAAGCGCAATACTGTTGTTATAAGTCATACCGGTTTGAAAAAAATCATACACATCATAGGGCGTCACCTTTGTTTTCCTGTTCGGATTGGAAGCGCCTACAATGTTACCGTTCGGGTCCCATATATTGGGAACGCCATCCCAGTACAGCGTATCTATCAAAGCGCCCCAGGTCGTCCTGCGGTCGCCATTGCCCTTGGGACCCTGGTAAATGCCGCTGCCGCCTTGTGAATACATATGCTGCAGGGGAGGCAGGTTAGTATGCGATTCCCAGCTTACAGATGAGGTAACGCTGATGCTGGTTCCCTTTCTGCCACTGCCGCCTTTTTTGGTGGTAATGATAAGAGCGCCGCTGGCAGCTTGTATACCATACAATGCTGTTGCTGCAGGCCCCTTCAGCAGGGTTACCGATTCAATATCGGCCGGGTTAAGGTCAATGCCACGGTTGGAAGGCTGTACGCCCCCGGTCAGGTTCGAATTGGCGCCCGATACATTGGGCGTGGCCGATGTGGCATCGTAGTTATTAATCGAGTTGTCGATGGGGACACCGTCCACAATCATCAGCGGCTGGTTATTGCCCGTAACGGAAGTAACGCCCCGCAGGCGGATATACGTACCGCTGCCGGGATCGCCGCTGCTGTTGATAACCGTCAGGCCCGACGCCTTTCCGTTCAGGTCGCTCAGCGCATTGCCCGAACCCGACCTGTTCACCAGGTCGCCGGAAATGGTCTGCGTGGCCGAAGAAAGCTCGCGTTTATCCCGCCGGATACCCAGCGCCGTTACCACCACCTCGGTGAGGGCCCCGCGGCTGTTGGGCAAGGTTATTGACAATACGGCATCGGAGCCCGCCGGCTGCTGTACCTCTTCAAAACCGGCGGCGCTGATTACAATAATGGCATTGTTGTTTGGGATCGTCATAGTGAAATTTCCCGAGGCATCGGCCGCCACACCCGTTTTAGCGCCTTTGACTTTAATACTGGCAAACGGAACAGGATCACCTTTTCCGTCTTTGATTTGTCCGGTAACTGTGCGGGATTGGGAGAGTGCTAACAGTGCATGAAGGAGTAGCACCGTTAATAGCAGTGTCGTTTTTCTCATGAATTGTAATTTAGTTTTAATGTATAGGCATAAGATCCTTTGTCCTGTCGCTGAACGAAGGGTTTCTTTTAACTATGCTTACTTTAACAGTTTGGGGTTAATACCCCAGGGTTGGGTTTCTACGTGTTCGGTGTTCGGGGGTTGCTGTTTCAGGGTGGATTGCTACGTCAGGGCTAACCGGGGTTTCTACAATTTGACAAATATAAAAGCTTTAAAGCTGCAATATTAACTTTTACTTAATTGTTTTAACGACTTTTTAATTATTGGGCTTATCTAGTATGTCAGTGTCCGGTATATAATAAGGAATAAAAAAAGTGTTTTTATATCAACGGAAAATTACAGGCACGACAGTCGTTCTGACTATAGGACAACCGGAATTGCGGGAATGATGCTTTGACTTGATTTGTTTTGGCCGGTTCGTTTTTTTACCAACTTTATAATAGGCTGTTAACGACTGGTTAATATATTTTATCCTGCTATTTTTCTACACCCCGGGCAACTGGGTATATTAGTCTACAGGTGTTTATAACCTGCAGGGGTAAGTATAGTATAGCTCATTGAAAATAAAAACGTTAATGGCCGGTGGGCAACCACCAGCCATTAACGTTTGCACCAGGCCGGGCAAAGGATTATTTAAAATTTATCCCAGAACAGCCTGGTCGTTACCAGGTCACCGCCGATAGCAGTGGCGGCGTTATTATAATTCTTTGTATTCAGGTTTTGTTCCTGCACCGGGTACGGGTACCGCAGGGGGATAGCCGTTAATGCATCCACCGGGGCTACCAGCTGGGGATAGTCCAGCCTTCTCCATTCCGTCCATGCATCAAAACCGCGGTTGTACAACGCAATCCATTTCTGGGTGCCGATTTTTTGTTTGTAGGTACCGGTAGCGGTGGCATAGGCTACGGTAGATTGTCCCAGGTAGCTGGCCGCCTCCGTTGGCGTACCGCCCCAGTACTCGATCGAAGCGGCTACGGCATTATTGTAATGCAGCGCGGCGGTGCCGCCCACGCTCATACCTCTTTCCACCGCTTCGGCGCGGATAAATTCTATTTCCGCATAATCGATTAGCAGGGCTTCAAAATCCTGTTTCAGCAGTTTGGCGCCGGGCTTGGAATAGGTTGCATAGTTGTTGCTCGAGCCGTACAGACCGCCGTTGTAAATGGTGGCCGTGGTCGTGCTGTCGCCCGTAAAATAAAATTTTAAACGCGGGTCGTCATAGGTGTTCATAACGTCTACCAGCGTATTGGCGGCCACAAAATCTTTCCTGCCGCTCTGTACCAGGTCCACCCAGATGGGATTGGTATTCGGTGGCGCGCCCTGGTAAGAAAAGCTGGCATTGTCCTCGTTGGACATCATCGCCCTGGGCGAAGCGGCTTCCACGGCAGCTTTGGCCCTGGTGGCATCGGCGTCAAACAGCTGCATACCCATTTTCATTTTGAGCGAATTGGCGAATATTATCCATTTGGATATATCACCGCCGAATAATAAATCGCTGGCGTCAAAACTATCACCGGTAGCGTCCAGCTTGCCAAGGGCGGCATCGAGCCGGCCAAGCAGATTGGTATAGATGGCGGCATCGTCATCATACACCGGCGTCACGTTATTAATATCCAGCGCCTTCGAATAAGGGATATCGCCGTATACCGATACCAGTACATAAAAAGAATATACCGACATGATTTCGGTCATAGCGGCTTCGTTCTGAACCGTTTTGGCGCTTACATACGTTTTGTCCTGCAGGGGGATCAGCCGGGCTGCTTCGGCAAAGTTTTTTACCGAGCGGGTAAACAGCGTGTCCCAGAAATTCTGCGGGATATTGCGGGTGCCCAAATCATAATTGCTTTCGTCGGTATAAGTGGTTTCCGTCCAGTACTGCGCCAGGAGCCGGAAAATATTCTGGTTTACACTGGAGCTGGTGAGCTCGTCCACCAGCTTTTTTTGCGCGTTGGCAAACAAAGAGCCGGGCGTTACCTCGGTAGGCCGCTTGGTTTCCTGGTTTAATGTCTGGATGTCTTTTTTGCACGCCGCCGCCAGCAGGGCGATCGAGAACAGGATGAATATTTTTTTCATAATTGTAGTTTTTTTAGAATCTAAGCTTTACGTTAAACCCGATGCTGCGGGTAGTGGGATAGGCCCCTACCTGGTAACCCTGCAGGTTGCCCGCGCTTACACCGTCTTCCGGATCGGCATAGGGAAGGTTCTTGTGCATGATCCACAGGTTCCTGCCGATGACGGAAAAATCGATTCCTTTGAGCGGCGCCAGCCTGGTCATCGTTTGCGCGGGAACGGAATAGGTGATGGTGGCTTCGCGCAGTTTAACATAGCTGGCATCGTATATAAATGCCGCCGCAGGCGAATAGCGGTAACCGTAAGCGCCGTAATTGACGGTATTCACACGAATGGTGTTTACTTTACCATCGGCCGTTACACCGGGCCGGATAATGCCGCCGCCGTTGGCGGGAACGCCGCGAAGCGGTTTCCCCAAATCGTTCAGGCCGGCCGTTTCAGGATACAGGCCCGTGGCCAGCCCGTAATACATGTCGAGCGAAAACAAGTCGCCGCCCTGTCGCACGTCTATCAGGAAGCCAAGAGTAATGTCTTTGTATTTAAACGTATTGTAGATGCCGCCTATCCAATCGGGATTGGTATTGCCGATGACATTGTTGGAAGCGGCGGTGATGAGGTAGCGGCCGTTGCTGCCCACCGTTCTCTGCCCGTTGGTATAAATAAAATCCGATCCGCGGATGGTGCCATAGGGCTCGCTCAGCGCAGCATTGATAGATACGCCGCCCTGGAAGCTGCCCAGCAGCAGGTTGTTGATCTCTCCGCCCAGGTCTACCACCTTGTTGCGGTTGCGCGACCAGTTGAGGGCTATCGTCCACGAAAAATCCCTTGTCTTAAAGGGTGATCCGTTGAGCGATACCTCGAGGCCTTTATTGTCTATTCGCCCGGCATTAATGAACTTGGCGTTATAGCCCGTGGCATTGGATACCGGCGCGGGAATGATTTGGTCTATCGACTGCTGGCTGTAATACGTCACATCCAGCCCGATGCGGTTTTTTAAGAAAGCCAGTTCCACCCCGGCTTCATACGATTTTGTTTTTTCCGGTCTCAGGTCGGGATTGTTTTTGGTTAGTGCCGTCGTGGTCATGGCGGCATCGCCAAAGGCGGTGTTGATATTATAATAATCCAGCAGGCTGCGGGTAGGCGCGCTGTTGCCCACCTGGGCATAATTCACCCGCACCTTGCCATAACTAAGCCAGCTGGTATTGATCAGCAGCTTGGAGAATAAAAAACCCAGCGAGGCCGAAGGATAGTAATAGGTATTGTTCTGTTCGGGCAGCGAGGACGATTTATCGCGGCGGCCCGTCAGGTCCAGGAAGAGATACTCGTTATAGGCGAGCGATGCGCTGGCGAAAGCGCCGTCCACGCCCAGTGTAGACACATCTTCATTGGGCGCCTGCAAGGGGCTTTTGGTATTCGACAGCGAATAAATGCGGGGTACCGACAGACCGCCGTTGGTAGAGGCGGTGATGGAATTAATATAGGTGCGGCGGATATTAATGCCCACCAGCGCCTTTAGGTTGAGGTGATCGCTGAGGTTCCTGTTCACATTCGCCAGCAGGTCGTAATTGTTTTCGCGGAAGCTGCGTGTAAACCGGTTGTATTTGGATACATCGGTACTGCCGATGGCGATTCTTTCCTCCTGTATCTCATCGTACGAGTCCAGGCTGGCCCTGCCCAGCACATCCAGCCAATCGGTGATTTTATAGCTGAGACTCACCGTGCCGAAATAACGGGAACGGCTATCTGTTTCATAATTTTCATAGCGCACCCAATAAGGATTGTCCCAATAAATAGGGGTGAGGTCGGTAGGGTCGGTCCAGTTCCAGGTAACATTCTTTTTGGTGCGGAAGTAGGCTTCTTTCAGTTCCTGCACATCATTGTTTACCTGCCACCACTGCCTGAAATTATTGGCCGGGTTTTTTGAATCGTAGCCGCTGCCATAGCGGCCCAGGCCGTTTATCTTCGAGAAATTGATGGTAGCCGTGGCCGTTAGTTTAGACGTCAGGTTGTAGGAGCTGCCAAAGTTGACGAGGTCTTTCTTTATCTCGCTGTTGGGCAGGATGCCTTTTTCGTCCGTACGGGTATAGCCCAGTTTAAACCAGCCCTTGTCGCTTCCGCCGTCGATGGTAATGCTGTTGTTGTTCGACGCGGGACTCTCAAAATAGGTCACCGGACCATTGGCCGCCGCCACCCAGGGGCGGGGCTTGCCGTAGTTGGGAGACGTGGGGTCGAAAGCATCCCATTGGTACACCATTTTACCGGCATCGAAGGCGCCCCCGTAGGAGGCATCCTCGCTGGTGGGGTCTACCAGGTCTTTGATCCCGTCGCCGTTGATATCGCGGTACAGGAAAAAGCCGCTGGGATCTTCGTAATACTGGCCATAGCCGCCGCCGTATTCGCTCTGGTATTTGGCAAACGTGGATTTGTCGATCGACCCGAAGGTCATACCGCTGTTGATAGTGACGCCGATACCGCGGCCACCTTTTTTGGTGGTGATCATCACCACCCCGTTGGAGGCGCGCGAGCCGTAGAGCGCAGTGGCGGCGGCGCCTTTTAATACATTGAGGGATTCGATATCGTCGGGGTTGATATCGGCGGCGGCATTGCCATAGTCATACCCGCCGCGGCCTTGCACCTGGTTGGGGGTATTGTTATTGGAGTTGTCTACCGGCACCCCGTCTATCACAAACAGCGCCTGGTTATTGCCGGTGAGGGATTTAAAGCCCCGCAGCACCACGTTGGTAGAAGCGCCGAGCGCATTGTTCTGCCTTATTTCCAGGCCGGCCACCTTACCCGAAAGGCTGCTCACGAAATTAGACCCGCGGGTCCTGCTCACATCGTCGCCCGATACCTGCTGCGCCGAATAGGGCAGGCTGTTTTTACTTCGGCGGATACCAAGGGCGGTGACCACCACCTCGCGCATGGTGTTTTGGGCTTGTAAGTTGATGGTAAGGGTAGGAGAGGGGCCGGGTTTTGTTTCGAGGTTGTCAAAGCCGGCAGCGCTTACCTGCAGGATGGCGCCGGCAGGCAGTTGCATGGTAAATGCGCCGTTTGCATCGGCTGCCGTACCGCTGCCCTGGCCTTTGATCCTGATACTGGCAAATGGAACCGGGTTTCCTTTTTCATCCCTGATTTGTCCGCTGATAGTGCGTGTTTGGGAGACTGCCAACAGGGCATGCAGCAGCAGCACCGTTAGCAACAGTGAAGTTTTTCTCATGTGAATTTGTTTTTAGTTTATAGCAAATGGGACACCATCGTTACGTCGCTGAAACGATAGCATCTTTTAAAATGCCTTACTATGGACGGACATGGGGTTAATAAACGATCCGGTAAATCAATGAGGGAGCGGCTTACAAGGTGGCAAACAATCCGGGCGCGGGTTAGCTACTAAACATAAAAAGCAGGGCAATTACTAAGGGGTGGGTTCTTACTAGACAAATATAAGGGGTTTAGTGCTGCAAATATTAACATTTGCTTAACTGATTTATTCCGGGTTTATTTTCCGGCTTATCAAGCGCCTGTTCATAATACGGGAAAAATGCGTATAGCGTATTCCTGTGTAATCAGCTAACCATAATGGGTCAGCCCCCAATCGGCCAAAAACTACATCGGAATACTGCGATTGAAATTTTATCCACTTCTATGTGAAAAAATTATTAATTAAAATACCCGAAATAGGGTATTTATTTGTACATTTAGGTAGTTGCTTGCTGCCCTTTTAACATTCCTATAGAAAAACCTGCCTTTTATTGAAAAATATTTAAAAAACTCCCATTCAACGATGGCAAGCAACTACGGATTGTACTCCCCCGAGTTTGAGCGTGACGCCTGTGGCATTGGTTTCGTAGCCAATATTAAGGGCAACAAAGGTCACCAGATTGTTTCCGATGCATTAACGGTCCTGGAAAACATGGAACACCGCGGCGCCTGCGGTTGCGAGAGCAATACGGGCGACGGGGCCGGCATCATGATTCAAACCCCCCACGAATTTTTCTTCGACGAATGTATCAAGCTGGGCGTTCACCTGCCCGCATTCGGCAAGTATGGCGTGGGCGTCATTTTCTTCCCCCGCGAAATCCGCCTGCGCGAAGAATGCCGCGACATCTTTAACCGCTCGGCCGAAAAGCTCGGGCTGGAAGTGCTGGTCTACCGCAAAGTGCCGGTCAATACCGACGGCATCGGCCCCACGGCCCTGAGCGTGGAGCCCGAAATGGAACAGGTGTTTATCGCCTGCCCCGATTATATTACCCGCCCCGACGATTTTGAGCGCAAACTGTTCCTGCTGCGCAACTATGCCAGCCATACCATTAACAATACCATCCGCAAGGACGCCATTGGTTTTTATGTGGCCTCGCTTTCGTATAAAACCGTGGTATATAAAGGACAGCTCACCAGCATGCAGGTGCGCGACTATTTCCCCGATCTCAGCAATAAGCGCGTGGTATCGGCTTTCGGCCTGGTGCATTCCCGCTTTGCCACCAATACATTCCCTTCCTGGAAGCTGGCCCAGCCCTTCCGCTATATCGCCCACAACGGCGAGATCAATACCCTGCAGGGCAATCTGAACTGGCTGAAATCGAGCGAGCACAGCTTTCATTCTTCTTACTTTACAAAAGAAGAAATGGAAATGCTGCTGCCCATCATCAGCGCCGGCCAGTCGGATTCCGCCTGCCTCGACAATGTGATAGAATTGCTGACGCTCACCGGCCGTTCGCTGCCGCATGTGATGATGATGCTGATTCCCGAAGCATGGGACGGCAATGAGCAGATGGACCCGCTGCGCAAAACATTTTATGAATACCATGCT
>Ga0307508_10001211_pt1 | contig 29560 bp, 27 predicted proteins | sample 9_EM_MG_FD_203089 | JGI IMG/M metagenome (GOLD analysis project Ga0307508, IMG submission 203089) | Populus trichocarpa ectomycorrhiza microbial communities from riparian zone in the Pacific Northwest, United States - 9_EM | ecosystem: Host-associated > Plants > Roots > Unclassified | place...
CCCCAGCGAAGACTGTTTCCCGGGCAGGCGGCAGATTCATCACGAATCCTTGGATCGCCTTGCAGAGCGGACGGTCGCCGGCAGCCGGCGACTCAGGCCCGGACGTCAGCCTCTCGATCACGGGCCATCCCTAGGAATAGATCCTCTAGCGCCGCGCCGCGTGCGGCCGATCGCGCCGCCCTCTCGCTGGTGAGGCCGAGGCGGGCTGGTCAGGGGCGGGCTGGTCAGGGGCGGGCTGGTCAGAGGCGGGCCAGGTCGGGGCGGATTTCGTCGACCGAGGCTATCCGCGGGACCTTGCGGACGATCTGGCCGCCGCGATCGACGAGGAACGCCGCCGCCGTGCCGTCGGGCGCGCCGACCCTGAGCTGGGAGCGGATGTCGCCGGCCGAGTCGCGCAGCACCTGCACGGTCTTGCCCTGCGCTTGCGGCGTGGCCCCGGTCGGGGGCGTGACCGTGCCGCCGGCGCGCGAACTGGCTGAGGCCGACGCGGTGGCGGCCGACACGATGATCACGGCGATCTCGGGGCGGACCGCGGCGGTGGTCTCGGCGATCAGCTGGGCGCAGTCGCAGCCGTCGGTCAGCAGGATCACCGCGGGCAGCTTGGCGCGCAGCGGGACGGTCTGCCCGTCGGCGCCGATCAGGTCCAGGGCGGGCAGCGTGTCCACCCCGTCGGCGATGCTGTCGGCGGTGCGCTGGACGGCCGGCTGGCGGGGCGGCCCGGGCCAAGCCGAGGCGACGAGGCTGGCGACGGTGACCAACACGGCCATCGAGATGATCAGCACGGGGGCGCGGAGCGCGGCGGACGCGATGCGTCGCAGACGCCGGACGCCGGGGCGCTGGATCAGGCGGCGCCAGCGGGTGGGCCGCTCGGCCAGCCTGAGCTCGGCCCGGATCGCGTCGACCTCGTCGGAGAGCTCGGAGAGGTCGTCCGGGATGACGATGACGCCCCACTCCTCGGGCAGGTCGGGCAGATCGTCGGGCGAGCCGCCGTCCGACGACCAGCCGTTGTCGCTCGCGCCAGCCATGACTCACCCTCCCCCTGGGCCGACCCCTTTCGCTGGTGAGACCAGTCTCGCCGCCCTGGTGGCACCAGTCTCGCTCCGGTCGGGGAACCTTGGGGTCAAGCCTCCCCTAAGGCAGCCCCGACCGCCAGTAGTGCGCGCTTGCGGACCTTAGCGATAAGCTTGACCTCACAAACGACGTAAGTACGAAATAGCCGACTCGCTGGTCATACCGGTCACGTCTTCGTCACATTGTGTAACTGAGGCAGCTCGTGCCGCTCCTGTCAAGCGGGAGAAAGGCCTGTCACAGGCCCTCTGAGCTGCACTAACAGTCACGGGCAGGGTGGGACATCGCTGCTTGGGCGTGTTACCCTAGACACAGCGAAAGGGGCTTCGAACCTATGGTTTTCAGTGTCGGCGAGACCGTTGTTTACCCCCACCACGGGGCCGCACTCATCGAGGCAATCGAGACTCGGGTCATCAAGGGCGAGCCGAAGCAATATTTGGTTCTGCGTGTCGCTCAGGGCGACCTGACCGTTCGGGTGCCCGCTGAGAACGCCGAAATCGTCGGCGTGCGCGAAGTGGTCGGCGAGGAAGGCCTGGGCAAGGTCTTCGACGTCCTCCGCGCTCCGCACACCGAGGAGCCGACCAACTGGTCGCGGCGTTACAAGGCCAATCTTGAGAAGCTCGCCTCCGGCAACCCGCTCAAGGTTGCCGAGGTCGTCCGTGACCTTTGGCGTCGCGAGCGCGAGCGCGGTCTCTCGGCCGGAGAGAAGCGCATGCTCGCCAAGGCTCGCGACATCCTGGTCGGCGAGGTGGCTCTGGCGGAGAAGAGCACGAAGGACGAGGCCGAGGTTCTCCTCGACAAGGTCCTCACCGAGGCGTGATCTAACCCCCTGACCATCCCTCCCGCAATCCTTCGAACAGGACCGCGACGTGACCGCGCAGCTCGACGCTCGGGGTGACGTCGCGGTCCTCGTTCCGGCCGCCGGCTCTGGGGCTCGGCTCGGCCCAGGCGGTCCCAAGGCGCTGCGACTCCTCGACGGTGAACCGCTGCTGGTGCATGCGATACGCCGGGTCGCCGCGGCCGCATCGGTCCGACTCATCGTGGTGGCCGCTCCCGCCGCCGATGTCGAGGCGGTCCGTGACCTGCTCGCCCCAGTCGCCCCGGTCACGGTGGTCGCCGGCGGGGCCGAGCGGCAGCAGTCGGTGGCGCTCGCGCTCGCGTGCGTGCCGGCCGACGTGGAGATCGTCCTGGTGCACGACGCGGCGCGGGCGCTGACGCCGTCCCGGCTCATCGAGTCGGTCGCCGCGGCGGTGCGCGCCGGGCGGCCCGCGGTCATTCCGGTGCTTCCGGTGGTCGACACCATCAAGGAGGTCGGCCCGGGCGACCTGGTGCTCGGCACGGTCGACCGATCTGCGCTGCGCAGCGTGCAGACCCCGCAGGGCTTCCGGCACGACGTTCTGGCCGCCGTGCACGCCGCGGCCGCCGACCCGCTGACCGACGATGCCGGCCTGGTGGAAAAGGCCGGGCTGCCGGTCTGCTGCGTGCCCGGCTCGGAGCTGGCCATGAAGATCACGCGTCCGCTCGACCTGATCCTGGCCGAGGCGCTCCTGCACGTACCCTGATCGCCGTGATCAATCAGCGGGTCGGCATCGGGACGGACGTGCACGCCTTCGACCCGGCGAGGCCGTGCTGGGTGGCCGGGCTGTTGTGGCCGGGCGAGGCCGGCCTGGCCGGCCACTCGGACGGCGACGTCGCGGCCCACGCCGCCTGCGACGCGCTCCTCGGCGCCGCCGGGCTGGGCGACCTCGGCAGCAACTTCGGCACGTCCCGGCCTCAGTGGGCGGGCGCCTCGGGCCCCGCGCTGCTGGCCGAGACCGCCCGGCTGCTGCGTGCCGCGTCCTTCGAGCCGATCAACATCTCGATCCAGGTGATCGGCAACCATCCGCGGATCGGCAGCCGGCGTGCGGAGGCGCAGCGAGCGCTCTCCGAAGCGGCCGGCGCGCCGGTCACGGTCTCCGGCACGACCACCGACGGGCTCGGGCTCACCGGCCGAGGCGAGGGCTTGGCCGCCACCGCCGTCGCCCTCGTGGCGTCGCTCCCCGCCTAACCCACAAGCGCCGGAACGCACCCCCGCACCGCGAATCGGGGCCGGCCCGGAACGCGTGATTTTGGGATTGCGCCTACGCTCGACGCGTGGCCGCCCCCTTGGACCCAGAGACGACGCCGGAGGCATACCGGCAGCGTGCTCTGCTGCTCGCCGACCTCGGCCGCTACGACGAGGCGGCCGGGGAGATCGCGGCGGGCCTGGCGGCCGCACCCGACGATCCCAGCCTGCTCGCCACCCTCGCCCGCATCCATCTCGCGGCGGACCAGCCGGCCGAGGCGCTGGTCGCGGCCGAGCGAGCGGTCACGGCGGCGCCGGCGGCGCTGCCCACCCTGGTGGTCCGGGCCATGGCGCTCGCCGACAGCCGGCGGTTCTCCGAGGCGGCGACGGTGGCGGCGGAGATCCTGCGGAAATGGCCCGCCGATGCGTACGCGCAACGGACCGGGGCCGCCCTGCTGAGCGAGTCGCGCAACGGCCAGGAGGCGCTGAACGCCGCGTGGAACGGTGTCCGGGTCGCGCCGGCCGAGGCCGAGGCGCACCTCGTCCTGGCCGTCGTCGCGGCGCGGCTGCGGTTGTTCGACCTGGCTCAGCGCGCCTACGCGGAGGCCCTCGACCTCGACCCGGCGATCGGTGAGGCTCAGCGCGACGTGGGCATCGTCCGTTTCGAGCGCCGCCGCTGGGCGATCGCCCTGGAGGACCTGGCCGACGAGGCCACCCTGCCGGCCGTGCAGCCCGAGCAGGACGGGCCCTACCCTTCGCCCTTCCCGCGGCCGTACCAGCCCCCCGACCGCCCGCTGCCGGATGATCCACTGGGCCACTCGTCGATCAGCTGGACCGAGCCGCCGCCGGTGAGCCGCCCGACTGGCCCGGTGCTGGACCCGTCGGGCGACACGGTCGCAGGGGTCCGCCAGGCCGTGATCTACGGCGCCAACTGGACCCTGGTCGCGGCCGTCTTCACCGCCTCGATGACCTTGGTGAGCGTCGGCATCTCGCGGATGTGGTCCGGGCTGATCGGTGTACTCGTCCTCGGTGGTCTCATCTTCTGGCTCAACCGCCGCCTGACCGAGCCGCTGCCCGCGGCCCTGTCCCGCCTGCGCGCCCGCCATCGCCTGCAGGCCGTGGCGGCCTACCTGACCTTCGCCGCCCCGGTCCTGCTGCTCGTCTACACCTTTGTCGGAGGCGTGGTCCCGCTGGTCACTGCCATGCTGCTGGCCGCCGCCGCCGAGCTGATCGTCCTGACTACGCGCCGCTGACGAGGAGCTCGGCGGCCGCCGGCTTCGCACCGGCCCGGCGGGCGAACCGAGGTCGTTCGGACCTGACTCCCGGTCCGGAACTGCCGCGCCCCGCGAAGCGGGTGTGAGCGGCGGGCGGGCCGCGGCGAAGCGGGTGCGAGCGTCGGGCGGGCCGCGAGTCAGGGTTTGAGTGGGTCGGTGGCGGGCCTCCGGATGGCGGACGGGGTGGCGGCGCCGTTGTGGCCGGCTTTGAGCGCGGCCCGCGGCAGCGGGTCCCGGGCGGCGATCGCGGCGCGCAGGGTCGGCTCGGCCGCCGGGGATGTGCCGAGCTCGTCCAGGGCGAGGAGGGCGGCGCCGGCGACGGGCGGGGCGTCGAGGACCGTGACCTCGACGGCCGTGGCCTGGACGTGCGCGCCCGCGACGATCTGGTCGTGCAGTTGCGGGTGCCGGGCCCGCAGCACACCGCCGCCCAGGACCAGGGCATGCGGCCGGGTCAGCAGGTCGAGCCGGGTCGCGGCCACCCGGTGCTGGGCCAGGATCTCCTCGGACTGCCGGCGGATCAGGGAGCTCGCCTCCTCGTCGCCGGCGGCGGCCACCTCGAACAGGACGGGCGCGAGCTCGGGGATGCGGTCGAGGCTCACGTCGCCGAAGTGCAGGGCGATGCTGACCGCCTCGACCGTCGGCAGGCCGAAGTGGGCGGCCACGGCCGAGGTCAGCGCGGTCGGCCGGCCCCGGCCGTCTTCGCCGCGGGCGGCCAGGCGCAGCGCGTGCTCGGCCAGATCCTGGCCGCCTCCCCAATCGCCGGAGATCGGGCCGAGGGCGACGAACCGGGCGGTACGCCCGTCTGCCGCGCGGCCCACGCAGTTGGTGCCCGCACCGCAGACGACGGTCACCGCGTCCGGCATCGAGGTGCCGGCCCGCAGCATCGCGAAGCAGTCGTTGTCCACGACGGTCCTGCGGGCCCAGGCCTGTGCCGTGACGGCCTGCTGCATGCGCTCGACCTCGATCGGCAGGTCGGCGCCGGCCAGGTAGACCGCGAGCACCTCGATCGCCGTGCCGAGCGGCACGCCGGCCTCGTCGTGCGCCGCCGCGATCAGCTCGCCCAACACCTGGATCATGCCGGGCAGGCCGATGTTGTGCGGCGAGGACGTGCTGCCGCGGACGAAGCCGAGCACTGTTCCCCGGGCGTCGCCGAGCAGCACGTCGGTCTTGGAGTTGCCGCCGTCGATCGCCAGAAAGAGCGCTCTCATCGGGCCCACGCGAGATGGTCGCGGCCGCTTGCGATGAGCTTGTCGGCAAGCGCGTCCGCGTACTCGTGCTGCCCGATCAGAGGGTGGGCCAGCAATGCCCGGTATACGCGATCACGGCCGCCTTTGACCGCGGCCTCGAGCGCCAGTTCCTCGTACCCCCAGACGTGGGCGATGAGGCCGGCCAGATCGGGCGCGAGGGGGGTGACCGGCAGCGGCGCCGGGCCCTCGAGGCCCGCCCGGGCCGAGACCTCGACGACCGCCTGGTCGGGGAGGAAGGGCAGGGCGCCGTTGTTGCGGACGTTGACCGAGTGGACGCCGTGCGGGTCGAGGCCGTGCAGCGAGGCGATCAGGCCGACCGCGGCCTCGGAGTAGTAGGCGCCCCCGCGCTCGCCCAGCAGCGCGGGCTTCTCGACGAGGGTGACGTCGCGGTACATGTCGAGCAGGACGGCCTCGATCTCGGCGACCCGCTGGCCGCGGGTCTTGGCGCCGAGGGACGACCTGACGACCTTGTCGTGGTTGTAGAAGTAGGACAGGTAGTACGAGGGGACGTTGCCGAGGGCGCGCAACGTCTCCTCGGGGATTTCGACGTCCGCCGCGAATTCGGCTAGGTGGTCGCGCAGCAGGGACGGAAGCATGTCCACGCCATCCACGTAGGCCGCGCGCTCCCAGGTCAGGTGGTTGAGGCCGACGTGGTCGAGCTCGACCCGGGCGGGCTCGACGCCGAGCAGGGCGGCGAAACGGCGCTGGAAGCCGATCGCCACGTTGCACAGGCCGATCGCCTTGTGGCCGGCGTCGAGCAGGGCGCGGGTGACTATTCCGACCGGGTTGGTGAAGTCGACGATCCAGGCGCCCGGCCTGGCGCGCGCCCGGATGCGGGCGGCCACGTCGAGCACGACGGGGACCGTCCGCAGCGCCTTGCCCAGCCCGCCGGCGCCGGTCGTCTCCTGGCCGACGCACCCGCATTCCAGCGGGAAGGTCTCGTCGTTGATGCGCGCTGCCTGCCCGCCGACCCGCAGCTGGATGACCGCGACGTCGGCGTCGGTCACGCCGGCGTCCAGGTCGGTGGTCCAAGTGATCTTGCCGGAGTGGCCGTAGTTCGAGAAGATCCGGGCGGCGAAGGCGCCGACGATCTCGAGGCGCGCGGCGGCCGGGTCGATCAGGACCAGTTCGGTCACCATCGAGCCGAGCCGCGCGAACCCGTCGACCAACTCAGGCGTGTACGTCGATCCGCCGCCGATGACTGCGATTTTCACCCTTCGAACCCGACCGGGTCGATCGCCGTGGCCGCACGCTCGGTGCGGAAACGCCACGTCCCCGTGGCGGCGATCTCGGTTGCTTCCTGGGCAGGGGGTATCCGTTTGTTCAACTCGACCTCTCAGAGACGGGGTGGCGGTTCAGCTGTCGCGGATGGCGGCGATCAGAGCCTCCTGGACCGCGGTGAGGCCGGCGTCGAGCGCGCCGAGCAGCACCGCGTCGTCGTCGATGGTGGTTATCGCGATCGAGCTCTCCAGCGGGGCGGCCCGGCGCACCGCGGCGGTCACCGCGGTCAGCAACGTTTCGCCGCCGGCTTGCGCGATCGGGCCGGCGAGCACCACCATCCAGGGATCGAGGACCGCGGTCACCGCGGTCAGGCCGACGGCGATGCGGTCGGCCAGCCCGGTCAGGAAGTCGCCGGCGGTTGCCGGCAGGGCCACCGCTTCGCGGACGACCTCCGCGGGCGTACGCCCACCGATCGCGTTGTCCCGGGCCAGGTCGAGGATCGCCGCGCCGCCGAACAGGTCCTGCAGGTCGAGCTTGCGGTGGGTGGGGTCGGGCGCGTACAGCGGCATGTAGCCGATCTCGCCGGCCCCACCGCGGGCGCCACGCAGCAGCGTGCCGTTGATGTCTATCGCCAGACCGAGGCCGTCCTGGCCGAGCCAGAGCAGCGCGAAGCCGTCGCTGTCCCGGCCGACGCCGCGTCGACGCTCGGCCACCGCGGCCAGGTTGACGTCGTTGTCGACGCCGACGTGCGTGCCGAGCGCGGCGGCGATCTGCGGCACCAGGCCGGAACGCCCGAAGCCCGGCACGTCGACGTGCCGGATCGTCTCGGCGCCGGGATCGTACGAGCCGGCGACGCCGAGTTGGACGTGCCGGACCCGGTCGGCCGGGACGCCCGCGTCGTCGCGCAGCCGGGCCACCACGTCGACCATCGCGGTCTTGGGGTCGGTGCGCAGGAAGTCGATCCGGGACTCGATCCGTCCGCGGATCGTGCCGGTGAGGTCGCAGAGCGCGGCGGCGACCGAGGGGACGTCGCTGGTGCCGACATCACGCACCGATACCGCTATGGTGTACGCAGCGTCGGGGTTGGCCGCGTAGATCTCCGCGTTGGGACCCGGCCGCCCACTGTTGTGGCCCACGACGTTGACCAGGCCCGCATCGGTGAGTCGGCGGAGCACCTCGGAGATCGTCGGCGTCGAGAGCGCTGTGAGTTTGCGCAGGTCGGCGCGGGTGAGCATGCCGGGGTCGAGCAGGTGCGACAGTGCCGCGCTCTCGTTCATGGCGCGGAGCAGCTTGGACGACCCGGCGAGACGCGTCACGTGGGCTCCTCACGGTTAGGGCGTCGTCGTGATTGGCAAACTGACTAACAGTTGACTCGGACGTTAGGGATGCCTATCGCCTGTGTCAAGGCCCACGCCGTTCACCCTAATGGCCATACATAGACGCATATCGAAGTGTATGACTCCCCCTAACGGTTCCAGGTCCAGGCGTACGCGGTGTCCTCGACGGCCAGCGCCGCGTCGCAGAGGTCCAGCGGGCGGAACGTGTCGATCATGACGGCCAGTTCGTCGAAGGCCTCGGCGCCGATCGCGCGTTCGACCGCGCCCGGCTGCGGTCCGTGCGTGAAGCCGGACGGGTGCAGCGAGATCGAACCCTGCTCGATGCCGGAGCCGCGCCGGGCCTCGTAGTTGCCGCCGGTGTAGAACATCATCTCGTCCGAGTCGACGTTGTGATGGTTGTACGGCACGGGGACCGCCAGCGGGTGGTAGTCGACCTTGCGCGGGACGAACGAGCAGACCACGAAGTGGGGCCCCTCGAAGGTCTGGTGCACCGGCGGCGGTTGGTGGACCCGTCCGGTGATCGGCTCGAAGTCGTGGATCGAGAAGGCCCACGGGTAGAGGCAGCCGTCCCAGCCGACCACGTCGAACGGGTGGTGCGCGTACACATGCCTGGTCCAGCCCGCGCGGTGCTTGACGAACACCTCGACGTCGGCGCCCTGCGCCGCGAGCGGCGTCTCGGGGCCGCGGATGTCGCGCTCGCAGTACGGCGAGTGCTCCAGGAACTGGCCGCGCACCGAGAGGTAGCGCTTCGGCGGGCCGATATGGCCGGTCGCCTCGATCGTGAGCATCCGGACCGGGCCGTCCGGCACGATCCGGTGCACGACGGAGGTCGGGATGATCACGTAGTCGCCGGCGCGGGCGGTCAGCGCGCCGAAGGACGTCTCGACCGTCACGCCGCCCTGCTCCACGTAGAGGCACTCGTCGCCGACGGCGTCGCGGTAGAGCGGCGACGGCCGGTCGGCCACGACGTAGCCGATCCGCACGTCGCTGTTGGCCAGCAGCGGGCGGCGGCCCAGCACCGCGTCGGCCGGGCCCGCGTCGAGCTTGTGGGTGCGCAGGTGGCGCGGCTTGAGCGGCAGGTTCGGCGACTGGCGGACGGCCGGCGGCTCGAACGCCTCGGCCGACACGATCGCGGTCGGGGCGTGACGGTGATAAAGCAGGGACGAATCGGAGGAGAATCCCTCCTGGCCCATCAGTTCCTCGGCGTAAAGCCCCCCGTCGGGACGCCGGAATTGAGTGTGCCTCTTGTGCGGCACCTCGCCGACGCTGCGGTAGTACGGCATCGTTGCCTCCCACCTGGTTAAAACAGACTTAACGGACGTGGTTGTCCGCCTCTCGAAGCGTCCATTAGGTTCAGTTTCGTGTCAACGCTGGTGCCTACGCTCTTCACGGGACTCGTCGATGACGCGTCCCTGCTGCCGCCCAGCCTCACCAGCCTTCCCGATGTGGTCGCCAAATACGGCGAACACCGCGCCGCCTGGTACGCCGGCCTGCTGGGGCCGTTGCTCGTGCCCGCGACGATGATCGGCGCGCCCATGCCGACCCCGGACCTGCCGGTCGCGCTGGTCGGCGACGTCGCGGTCAGCGCCGTGCCGGTCGCGGTGGAAAAGCTGCGCGCGGCCGGCGCGGTGGTCGTCCACCTCGAGGCGGCGGTCGCCCGCCGCGGCGAGGACCCGCAGCCCGGCCTCGCCGACCTGCGTACGCTCGCCGGGCAGGACAAAGACCTCGAGGTGTACGCGGAGATCCCGCTGAGCTGGGGCCTGCTGGCCGCGCTCGACACGGTCGCCGAGGCCCGCGCCGAGGGCCTGCGGATCGCGCCGAAATTCCGCGTCGGCGGGCTCGCCGGCGAGCTCTTCCCGACGCCCGTCGAGCTGGCCGCGGTGATCTGCGCCTGCCGCGACCGTGAGCTGCCGTTCCGGCTCGCCGCCGGCCTGCGCCACGCGATCCGCCACACCGACCCGGAGACCGGCTTCACCCACCACGGCTTCCTCAACGTGCTGGCCGCCGCGGTCCTCGCGGTCGGCGGCGGCGAGGTCGCCGAGGTTGCCGAGGCGCTGGCGGCCACCCACCCGGTGCCGCTGGTCGAGCTCACCCGCGACCGGCGCGGCAACCCGCGGCCGCTCTTCGTCGGCTTCGGCGTCGCCAACGTGGTGGAGCCGCTGACCGAGCTGGTCCGGCTCGGCCTGGTCGACGGCGGCTACGGGTGAGCCTCTACGGCATCGAAAACCTGCCCTACGGGGTCTTCAGCGAGCCGGGCGGCCCTCGCCGCCTCGGCGTACGCCTCGGGTCCGGTGTCGTCGACCTCTCGGCGCTCGGGGGCCTCTTCGCCGAGCCCACGCTGAACCCGCTGCTGGCCGCCGGCCGTCCGCACTGGACGGCGGAGCGGGCGCGGGTGATCGACCACGTCTCCGCGGGGCCGCCGGTGATCCCGCTGCACGACGTCACCCTGCACCTGCCGTTCGAGGTGGCCGACTACACCGACTTCTACTCGTCCGAGCAGCACGCGCTCAACGCCGGGCGCATCCTGCGGCCGGACTCGCCCGGGCTGCCGCCGAGCTGGCGGCGGCTGCCGATCGGCTATCACGGCCGGTCCGCCACGGTGGTCGTCTCCGGCACGCCGGTGCCGCGGCCCGCGGGGCAGCTCGGCGAGGGCGACTTCGGGCCCACTCGGCGCCTCGACGTCGAGGCCGAGGTCGGCTTCGTCGTGGGCGTGCCCGGCCGACGCCTGAGCACCGCCGACTTCGCCGCGCACGTCTTCGGGATCGTGCTGGTCAACGACTGGTCCGCGCGCGACATCCAGGCCTTCGAGTACAGGCCGCTCGGGCCGTTCCTCGGCAAGTCCTTCGCCACCTCCGTCTCGCCGTGGGTGGTGCCGCTCGACGCGCTGGCCACGATCCCGGCGCCCGCCCAGGACCCGGCGCCGCACGACTACCTGCTGCCGGCCGGGCCGGGCTTCGACATCCGGCTGGCCGTCGACTGGAACGACACGCGGGTCTCCCGGCCGCCGTTCGCGTCGATGTACTGGACGGCCGCGCAGCAGCTCGCCCACCTGACCGTCAACGGCGCGTCGGTGCGTACCGGGGATCTCTACGCGTCCGGGACCGTGTCCGGGCGCTCGCGCGACGAGGTCGGCTCCTTCCTGGAGCTGACCTGGAACGGGGCCGAGCCGGTCAAGCTGGCCGACGGATCCGAGCGTGCCTTCCTGCGGGACGGCGACCGGGTCACGATCAGCGGGACCGCCGCCGGCGCGGCCGGGATCGAGATCGGTCTCGGCGAGGTGAGCGGAGTCGTCGTCGCCTGATCGCTGTTCGAACGGGCCGCACGCTCGTACCGTGTACGCGGGAGGTCACGCCATGTCGACGGTTGCGGTGACACGTTTGATCGAGGCGCCGGTCGCGTCGGTCTGGCACGTATTCACCGACGTCGCCGGCCGTGCGCGCCGGCTCTCCTCGGTCACCCGGGTTGAGCTGCGCACTCCGGGGCCGTTCGGCGCCGGAACGGTCTGGCGGGAGACCCGCACGATGGCCGACGGCGGCGAGATCACCGAGGAGTTCCGGGTCCGCGAGTGCGTGATCCCCGAACGCTTCGTGGTCGCCTCGCCGGGGATCGGCGCCGACTACACGATGACCTACTCCTTCGTGCCGGTGATCGCCGGTCGGCACCGCGGCGGCACGATGGTCACCGTGATCCAGGACGGCAATCCGACCGCGCCCGCCGGCCGGTTCCTCGCCCTGATCTTCGGCGGGCTGGCCGCCGAGACGGCCGAGGGCGCCCTGCGACGAGACCTCGACGACCTCGCCGCGACAGCCTGACATATTCTGCAGCCGTGATCCGGCTCTTGTTGCGCAGCCTGTTGGCGCTCGCTCTCGTCGCCGCGTCGGCCGTCATCGCCCAGCGGGTGCTGAAGCCGGGCGATCTGCTGGCCTCCGGCTCGGCGGACTACCCGCGGCTGGTCGCCGAAAAGCCGGGCATCACCGGCAAGATCGCTGCGGCGCCCCTGATGGTCGGCGGCCGTATGCGGATCTTCGCGGCGAAGCGGCAGGTCCGCGCGGACGGGCCGATCAGCATCAAGGCGATCCTCACGCCGAAATGGTCGCTGCGCCGCTGGCCGCAACAGCTCAACGGCGTGGTGGCCAGCGGGACGACGGTGATCAGCCGCTGGTCCGACGGCCAACTGGTGGCGATCGACGGGCTCACCGGGCGGATCGTCTGGCGGGTTCCCGGCCCGACGGCGGGCGGATATACCGGAAATCGCACCGGCGCGGTCACGGTGTGGACGCCGCCCGGGCTGCATGTCGCCCGAGGCGCCGTCGTGGTCTCCTCGGGGCAGGAACTGGCGGCGTACGACGTGACCACCGGGGCTCGACGGTTCGACGTCACGGTTCCGGCCGGCTGCACCGACGGCTTCACCACGGCCGGCGGGCGGTACGTGTGCCCGACCGGAGCGTACGACCTGAAGACCGGGCGGGCGGTGGCGTCCTGGCCCGCCGGGCCGTTCACGCCGCTCGGCTGCGAGGTGGCCGCCTCGCTCTGTACCGCGCTGCGCGACGGCACGGCGCACGGCTGGCGGGTGGACGCGGCCGCACCCCGCCGCCTGGCCCAGCTCGACAAGCCCGGCAGCGTGTTCTTCGACGGCGTGGTGGTCTCGCCGACCAGCGACGGCTACCTGGAGTCGGCAGACCTGCGCACGGGCGTGCACCGCTTCTACACGGGCGGGCAGGTGCTCGGCGTATCGAACGGCCACCTGGTGATCCTGACGACGAACAGTCGGGTGCGCGTCGTCGACATGGCCACCGGCGCGGTGCTGATCCAGATGTGGCTCGGCCTCTCCACGGCGAAGAACGACTGGAAACTCGGCCACTACCAGGTCGTCGGCGGCCACGTCGCGATCGAGCGGCTGAGCGACCCCGGCCCGGCGAGCCCGGACGCGGTCGGCTACTACCTGGGCGTAGTCCCGGTCGTGATCTGCTCGGTCTGACCACGCGAGCATCCGTCCCCGCGGCCCCCTCGCCTGGTCGTCGCGGGGGCCATGCGGCCGGATCAGGCGAGCTGATCCAGGGCCGCCTCGGCGGTGGCGAGGAAGATGTCGTTCTCCTCGGGGGTGCCGATCGTGACGCGAACGCCGTCGGGCTGGAACGGCCGCACGATGACCCCGCGCCGCTCGCAGAGGGCGCCGAACGGCGCGGATTTGTCGCCCAGCGGAAGCCAGACGAAGTTGGCCTGGCTGCTCGGCACGTCGACGGCGAGCTTGCGCAGCGCCTCGGTGATCCGCTCCCGCTCGCTGACCACCAGGGCGCAGCGGCGCGCGACCTCGTCCGCCTGTGCCAGCGCCGCCACCGCCGCCGCCTGGGCGACCACGCTGGTCGAGAACGGGGTGAGCACCTTGCGGATCGCGGCCGCCACCTCGGGCTGCGCGACCAGGAAGCCCATCCGTAGCCCGGCCAGGCCCCACGCCTTGGACATGGTGCGCAGCACGACCACGTTCGGCCGGTCGGCGTAGGTCTCGATTCCGTCCGGCACGTCGGGGTCGCTGACCATCTCCCGGTAGGCCTCGTCGAGCACCACCAGCACATCGGAGGGCACCGACGCGAAGAAACGGTCCAGCTCCGCCTTGCGTACGCTCGTGCCGGTCGGGTTGTTCGGGTTGCAGACGAACATCAGCCGCGTGTTGTCGGTGATCGCGTCGGCCATCGCCGTCAGGTCGTGGCCGTGCCCGGCCGTGTTGGGCACCCGCACGCCAACGGCGCCCACCCCGGCCGTGACGATCGGGTAGGCCTCGAACGACCGCCAGGCATGGACGATCTCGTCGCCCGGCAGGCAGGTCGCCTTGGCGAGGATCTCGGTCAGCGCGACCGACCCGCAGCCGGTGACGATCCGCTCGGCGGCCACGCCGAGGCGCTCGGCCAGCACGTCGCGCAACTCGACCGAGGCCAGGTCGGGGTAACGGTTCACCGACTTCATCGCCTCGGCCACCGCCTCGGGCACGCCGGGCAGCGGCCCGTACGGCACCTCGTTGCTGGCCAGCTTGATCGCCTCGGCGATGCCCAGCTCGCGGGTCAGGTCGGCAAGGTTGCGGCCGGGAACGTAGCTGGGCAGTCCTTCCAGGTCGGCCCGGGTCAATCGGGTCATTTCAGAGATCCTTCGTCTGGTTTGTACGGGTAGTGCCGCCGGTGGTGACGTCTACGGGCAGGCGGTTGCCCGGTGGCAGCGCGACCACCACCGTACGCGCCGTTCTGTCGTGGAATGCCTGTCGTAGGAGCGGGTCGAAGGTCGGCGAAATCGAGTCGATGAATTGCATGAGCAGGCCGAACCCGAGGCAGCCCCAGGCCGGCGTCCACAGGCCGAGGCGGGCCCAGCGGCCGAACGCCCGCCCGAAGCCCAGCGGCTCGGTGCTCTCCACCGCCATCACCTTGATCCGCAGGAGGCGCTTGCCGAGGGTCTGCCCGCTGCCCGCGGTGGCCGGCGCCTCGTAGACCAGCCAGAGCAGGGTCGCCACGATCAGCATGGCCCAGAGCAACTGCTTCATGTGCGGCGTCGGCTCCACGCTGAGGGTGCTCCCGCCGGTGGCGATCTGGTTGGCGGTGGCCCGGTAGATCGGCGCGAACTCCTTCGCCCACTGATAAGCGAAGTAGCCGTTGACCAGGACGTTCATCAGCAGGACGACGGCGATGTCGACCAGCCGGGCGAGCAGGCGCTGGCCGAGGTTGGCCAGCGCGTAGCCGTGCGGCCGCGGCTGCACCGGGAACGGGTTGGCGACCATCCGCATACCGGGCGGGGGCTGCCAGCCGGGCGGGGGCTGCCAGCCCGGCGGGGGCGGGGGCGTCGGTCCCCAGCCCGGCGGCGCCTGTTGTTGCGGCGGCGGCTGCATCCACGCCGGAAGCTGCGGCGTGCCGGGCGGGGGCGCCGTGACCGCGGGGGAGGGGGGCGGCGTCACCTCCACCGGCGGCGGTCCGTCCGGCGGAACCACGTCGGCCGGGATGGCCTTTCCCAGCCAGCCCTCACCGTCCCAGTAGCGCTGGGTGGTGGTGTCGGCCGGGTCCTTGTACCACCCGGGGGGCAGCGAGCTCATGCGGAAACCTTAACCACCACGGTCTTGGCCACCTTGTCGTGCAGGGTCTGTTGGAACGGCTTGTCCCACAGCTGCCAGAGACCGTCGACGTAGCGGAAGTAGGGGATCAGCGTCCCACCCACGATCTCGATCAGGTAGCGCTTGACGGCCATGCCCCGGGTCAGCGTCGCGGCCGGATCGATCGGGACGACCCGGATCTTGGCGATGCGCTTGCCCGGCGTCTGCCCGGACCGGTGCATCAGCTCGACGTTGTACACGTAGTAGCAGACCAGCGTGAACGCGACGATGATCAGGTTGATCAAGATCAGCGGCAGGAAGAACTCGGTGTAGAGCTGGCTGAAGTCCGGGTTCGGCCCCAGATCGGCCAGCCGGGACATCCGGGTGGACAGGAACCAGACGGCGAGCGGGATGCTGACGGCCAGGCTGATCACCGTCACGATCATCGTGTCGACGAACCAGGCGAGCAGCCGCATGCCGAAATCGGCCAGCGGCTGCCCGGCAGGGCTGAGCGCCGGCGGGGGCGGCTGCCAGGCCGGGCGGTATCCCCCCGGCCACGGCGGCGGATAGCCCGGCGGCGGATAGCCGGGTCGTGGATAGCCGGGTGGCGGGTATCCACCTGGAGGCGGTCCGTACCCGGGAGGTTGCGTCACGTGCACAGTGTTACAGGTTGCCGCGAAGCTGTTGCTCCCTCTCGATGGCCTCGAAGAGCGCCTTGAAGTTGCCCTTGCCGAAGCCGAGCGAGCCGTGCCGCTCGATCAGCTCGAAGAAGACCGTCGGCCGGTCCTGGACCGGCTTCGTGAAGATCTGCAGCAGGTAGCCGTCCTCGTCCCGGTCGACCAGGATCTTGTGCCGCTTCAGCTCCTCGATGGGCGCGCGCACCTCGCCGATGCGTGCGCGAAGCGAAGGGTCGTCGTAGTACGAGTCGGGCGTGTCGAGGAACTCCACGCCCGCGGCCCGCATGGCGTCGACGCTGGCCAGGATGTCGTTGGTGGCCACGGCGACGTGCTGGGCGCCCGGGCCGCCGTAGAACTCGAGGTACTCGTCGATCTGCGACTTCCGTTGCGAGATCGCCGGCTCGTTCAGCGGGAACTTGACCTTGCGGGTGCCGTCCGCGACGACCTTGCTCATCAGCGCGGAGTAGTCGGTGGCGATGTCGTCCCCGATGAACTCGGCCATGTTCGTGAAGCCCATGACGCGCCGGTAGAACTCCACCCAGTCGTCCATCCGGCCCAACTCGACGTTGCCGACCACGTGGTCGACGGCCTGGAAGTAGCGCTTGGGTTGCAGGCCGGCCTCGATCGCGGGCCGCCGGTCGACGATCGGCGCCCGGCTCACGAAGCCGGGCAGGAACGGCCCGTCGTACCGTGAGCGGTCGACCAGCGAATGCACGGTGTCGCCATAGGCGGCGATCGCCGCGATCCGTACCGTTCCGTGCTCGTCGTTCAGATCGTGCGGCTCGGCGACGCCGCGGGCGCCGGCCTCGATCGCGTGCTTGTACGCGACGTCCACGTCGGGGACCTCCAGCGCGATGTCCTGGATGCCGTCGCTGTGCCGGGCGACGTGCTCGGCCGCCGGCGCCGTCGCGTGCACCGCGCCCACGACCAGGAACCGCGCTGAGCCGCTGACCAGCACGTACTCGGCGTGTTCGCGGTAGCCCTGCTCGGGCCCGCGATAGGCGACGCAGGTCATGCCGAACGCGGTCGAGTAGTAATGGGCCGCCTGCTTGGCGTTGCCCACGAGGAACCGCAGGTGGTCGACGCCCTTGACGGGAAAGAGGTCGGCAGCGTCGGCGGCGTGTTCCATCGTCTGCGTCATGACGCGAGGCTTCCGTAGCTTGCGGAGCTGGGCAATAGCTGCCATTCGATCTGGTCAGTCTGCGCAAGCCGTCCGGTAGATTCAGTATATGGCTGTGCAAGATGTCCAGCTCGACGCGCTCGACGCCCGACTGCTCCGGCTGCTGGGCGAGGAGCCGCGGATCGGCGTGCTGGAGTTGTCGCGACGTCTCGCGGTGGCGCGCGGGACCGTTCAGGCCCGGCTGGACAAATTGATCGCGCGCGGCGCGATCAAGGGCTTCGGCCCCGACGTCTCGCCGGCCGCGATCGGCTTCGGGGTGATGAGCTTCGTGACCTTGGAGATCGGCCAGCGGTACGGGCACGACGCCGTCGCCGGGCATCTCGCGGACATCCCGGAGGTTCTGGAGGCGCACACGATCACCGGCAGCGGCGACCTGCTGTGCCGCATCGTGGCCCGTTCGAACGCCGACCTGCAGCGGGTGATCGACAAGATCGTCGGATACGAGGGCATCGTGCGGTCCTCGACCATCATCGCGCTGGCCGAGCTGATCCCGTACCGGACGGCGCCGCTGGTGCAAGCCGCATCCCGGTCGTAAGGCGCACATAAGAGATCGACACGGGCATATCGAGGTCCATCCCACGGGGGATTGACCTGGCTAGCGTGTCGCGCATGGCGGCAGGTGGCAGTCCCTGGCGCGGCTACGGCTTGGCCGCCCTCGTGATCGTCATCGTGCTGGCGACGACCAACACGTGGAACCCGTTCCCCAAGCTCTGGGCCTGGTTCAACACCAGCACGCCGATCGCCGCCGGGGTGGCGAGCTGGCAGCAGACCATCGGCGGAAGCCCGCAGGACGTGACCATCGCCAACGACGCCGTGATCGTCTCGTACCGCACGTCGGTCGAGGCGTACGGGCTGGCGGCCGGGGTGAAGCTGTGGGGATCGGACGCGGACTGGGCGGCGGTCGCCGGCAAGGGCGCCGGCGCGGTGGTGGTCACCGGGCGGCTGCTCACCAAGGGCTACCAGGTGCTCGACCCGTACACCGGCGCGGTGCGCCGGGCGGACACGGCGGCCACGGCGGTCTGGACCTACCAGGACGCGATCCTCGACCTGCGCTGCGCCAAGGCCGGCGACTGCGAGCTCACCGACTGGGACCCGCGCGGATCCCAACCGCTCTGGACGGTCGGCACCGGCGGGATCGGCTTCGTGCTCAACGCCTCCAACCCCGACCTGCCGGACACCCGGCAGCTCCCCGCGCAGGGCGTCGACGACCACGTGGCCGGGCCGGCGCCGGTGCCCGGCCTGATCGGCCTGCCGAACGACGGCAAGGTCCGGGTGATCGACACCGCGACGGGCAAGGTGGTGCAGGTCGCGAGCCCCGGCGACGAGCAGCGGGTCGCGATCGCCGGCGGCCGGGTGCTCACGGTCACGGGTACGGCGGCGGACGGCACCTGCTACTACGGCGTGGTGGCGACCACGGCGTCGGGCGGCCCGGTGTGGCGGCGGGACGGGCTCAACCTGCGTACGGCGCCGAACGGGTCGAGTTGCAAGCAGGACCGGGACCCGGCCGGCGGCGAGGACGTGGTGCTCGGCGTCGACCCGACCGGGCACGAGGAGCTGATCGCGGCGCACGACGGGCGGGTGCTCTGGCAGGGTGACAAGGGCGAGAACGTGCTGGCGGTCAACGACGGGTACGCGCTGATCCGGAGCGCCGACCACGGGAGCCTGCGTGCGTTCTCGTTCGCCGGGGGCGCCACGGCCTGGCGGCGCGACGTCGCGTCGAACGTGTCGGCGGCGCTCACCGCGTATGCCGCGATCGTCGTCACCACCAACCCGAGCCGAGTCGTGGCGGTGAATCTGTCGAACGGGTCGGTGCGCAGGGACGTGCGTACAGATGCCAAGATCTTCGCGGTCGGACCGGGCGGGATGATCGCCGTTTCCGGCCGCGACATGGCCTATCTCCCGTTCGCCTGACGTTCGCGCCGCCGAGGTTGACCGAACTGGTATCAGGGCACCCGGGTAGCGGCTCGCGCGTCCCGCCGCCGCTGGCCTAGGCTTGCCGTTCATGAGCAGAGGCGCCGCTTTCTCGTACTCGCCGCTGTTGCCGATCGGCGACGACCTGACCGAGTACAGACTGGTCACGGACGAGGGCGTGGACGTGGTGAACGGGCCGGGCGGCCGGCGGTTCCTGACCGTTGACTCGGCGGTGATGACCCAGCTGACCGCCGAGGCGATGCACGACATTGCGCACTATCTGAGGCCGGCGCACCTGAGTCAGCTGCGCTCGATCATCGACGATCCGAAGGCGTCCGCGAACGACCGGTTCGTCGCCCTCGACCTGCTGCGCAACGCGAACATCGCGGCCGGCGGGGTGCTGCCGATGTGTCAGGACACCGGCACGGCGATCGTGATGGGCAAGCGCGGGCGGCACGTGTTGACCGACGGCCTCGACGAGGAGGCTCTCGCGCGGGGCGTCTACCAGGCCTACACCCGGCTCAACCTGCGCTATTCGCAGCTGGCCCCGCTGACGATGTGGGACGAGCGGAACACCGGCTCAAATCTTCCGGCCCAGATCGAGCTGTACGCGGAGGATCCGGGCGGCCAGCCCGACGCGTACAAGTTCTTGTTCATGGCCAAGGGCGGCGGCTCGGCCAACAAGTCGTACCTGTACCAGGAGACCAAGGCGCTGCTGAACCCGGCGCGGATGATGGAGTTCCTCGACGAGAAGCTGCGGCTGATCGGCACGTCCGCCTGCCCGCCGTACCATCTCGCGGTCGTGATCGGCGGCACCAGCGCGGAGTACGCGCTCAAGACCGCGAAACTGGCCAGCGCGAAGTACCTGGACAACCTGCCCCGGCACGGCACGATGGCCGCACACGGCTTCCGCGACGTCGAGCTGGAGGCCGCCGTCCTCGAACTGACCCGCGACTTCGGCATCGGCGCCCAGTTCGGCGGCCGCTACTTCTGCCACGACGTGCGGGTGATCCGCCTGCCCCGGCACGGCGCGTCCTGCCCGGTCGCGATCGCCGTCTCCTGCTCGGCCGACCGCCAGGCGCTCGCCAAGATCACGCCGTCCGGCGTGTGGCTGGAGCGGCTGGAGACCGACCCGGCCCGGTTCCTGCCCGACGTGGCGTTGGACGAGGGCGAGGTCGTCAAGGTCGACCTCAACCGGCCGATGGCCGAGATCCGCGCCGAGCTCTCGAAATACCCGGTGAAGACCCGGCTTTCGCTCAGCGGTCCGCTCGTCGTGGCCCGTGACATCGCGCACGCCAAGATCGCCGAGCGGCTGGACGCCGGCGAGCCCATGCCGCAGTACCTGCGCGACCACGCCGTCTACTACGCCGGCCCGGCGAAGACCCCCGAGGGGTACGCGTCGGGATCGTTCGGCCCGACCACGGCCGGCCGGATGGACGCGTACGTGGAGAGGTTCCAGGCCGCCGGCGGTTCGCTGGTCATGCTGGCCAAGGGCAACCGCTCCGGCCAGGTGACCCGAGCCTGCCAGTCGCACGGCGGCTTCTACCTCGGCTCGATCGGCGGGCCCGCGGCACGTCTCGCGCAGGACTGCATCCGCCACGTCGAGGTCCTGGAGTACCCCGAGCTCGGCATGGAGGCGGTCTGGCGGATCGAGGTCGAGGACTTCCCGGCCTTCGTCGTCGTCGACGACAAGGGCAACGACTTCTTCGCCGAAGTGACCCGCCCGAAAACCGTCCTCCAGATCGGCACAAGATCCTGACGCCCCTGCCCGGTCCGCATCACGTTTCAGGTTCTCGTGGTCTACTTCAAATCATGGATGACGCTACGGTCCGATCGTCACCTATTGAGTCACTTGTCCGGATCGAGTACTGAACCTTTCGCCCTGGCTCGAAGCTTGACTGCGTCAGTACCAGGACTAGCTACTCTCCGTGAGTACGGTGATGCGTACCCGCGCACTTGCCCCACCGTGCTGATCGGCGACCGCGACTATGCCAAGATCCGCGACAGGTGGGGCGGTCGCCGGCTCCGGGAGCGAGCCGTCCCAGCGGCATCGGCTGGAGTGGCCGCGGCTGCCGCAGAGAGTGTAGAATTGGGGTCGCCCGGCGGGCCGTGCTCTACACGATCGCGGTTTCGGTCCGAACGCGTGGGCGAATTGTGGGGTTTTGAACCCGGGTCGGGTCCGGATTTCGGGAGGATCGTCCAGTATCTGAGCTGCCGGCCACGATGCGGGACGGATGCCCACGATCCGAGAGCCGCTCTCACCATGCGGCATCCGGGAGACCGGCGCGGTGCGTTGGTCATTGCCCCGTGCGGCGGTTCACGTACGTTCCTCGCTGTGGCGCGGTAGTTACGAGTCCGCGCTCCCGCAGCACGCGGATAGCCGAGCGCACGGTGCCTCGCGCGAGCCCGTACTCCTGCTGCAGGAAGGACTCGCTCGCCAAGCTCGTGGCAACTCACGAGAGACGGAGCGGCGGACGGGCACAGGTTCGTCCGTGGTCGAGGCGGATGCCCATCGCAGCGCGGGCGCCGGGCCTCCGCCTGCCGGTGCGAGCCGTTTTAGGACGGTGACTCGCAGTAGCCCGCAACCGGGGTGAGCCACACGGTCATCTGGCTCTGGAGTGTGCCGTCGAGGTCTTTCATGGTCTTCACCCGGTTGAGGTAGCCGCGGTCCTGCGCGCTGTGCTCGAACTTGGTGGCCGAGGCGGCGCCGGCCGCCTTGAGGTCCGGGTCCTCGGCGACTGCCGTCTCCTGGCGGATCTTCGCGCCGGCCGCCTTGAGTTGGCCGGCCGCGGTGTTCGCCGCGGTCTGGGCCTCGGCGGTCTGCTTGGCTTCCTTGTAGCTGACCATCTTGCCCATCGCCGTGCCGAAGGCGCGCAGCTCACCGGTGTAGACGGCTTGGAGCCGTCCGCAGACCTGCTTGGTGTCGGCCGAGTAGTCGGGCAGGGGTGGGAGGGTCTGGTCGGGGACCCGGGACGCCGTGACCGAGGACGCCGGACCCGCGTCCGTGGTGGACTTCGCGGCGCCGTCGCAGGCGGCTCCGGTCAGCAGCGTGCCGCCCGCGAGGACGGCCAGGAGGGCGCGTCGCATGAGTGATCCTCTTCGTCGGGGACGTCCAAACCCCGCCGACGTTACGTTCCGGAGCGCGCGCCGTCCAACCGACGGTGATCATCACGATACGAACAGCCCGCGCAGGGTGGCCGGGATCATCTGCGGATCTCCGCCGGCGGGGGGACGATGACGGCGTGACTACTGAAGAGAACGGATTCCGGATCGAGCGGGACACGATGGGCGAGGTCCGGGTGCCGGCCGCGGCCCTGTGGCGGGCGCAGACTCAGCGCGCGGTCGGCAACTTCCCGATCTCGGGGCGTGGCCTCGAACCCGCGCACATCAGGGCCCTGGCGCAGATCAAGGGGGCGGCCGCGCAGGTCAACGCGGCTCTCGGCGTACTGGATGAAGATCTTGCGAAGGCGATCGCGACCGCCGCGGGGCAGGTCGCCGCCGGGGGTTATGACGATCAGTTCCCGATCGACGTGTTCCAGACTGGTTCGGGCACGTCGTCGAACATGAACGCCAACGAGGTCATCGCCACCCTCGCGGCCCGCGACCTGGGTCGCCCGGTGCACCCGAACGACCACGTCAACGCCTCGCAGTCGAGCAACGACGTCTTTCCGTCCTCGATCCACCTGGCCGCCACGTCCGCCGTCGTGGCGGAGCTGACCCCGGCGCTGCGGCATCTGGCCACCGCCCTCCGGGCGAAGGCCGAAGCCTGGGCCGACGTGGTCAAGAGCGGCCGCACACACCTCATGGACGCGACGCCGGTCACCCTCGGACAGGAGTTCTCCGGGTACGCGCAGCAGGTCGCCAACGGCATCGAGCGGCTCGGCGACACCCTGCCGCGGCTGGCCGAGCTGCCGCTCGGCGGAACCGCCGTGGGCACCGGCGTGAACACCCCGCCCGGCTTCGCCGCCGCCGTGATCGTCTCGCTCCGCGAGACCACCGGCCTGCCGCTGTCCGAGGCGCGCAACCACTTCGAGGCGCAGGGCGCCCGGGACGCGCTGGTCGAGGCGTCCGGCCAGCTCCGGGTGATCGCGGTGGGCCTTTACAAGATCGTGAACGACATCCGCTGGATGGGCTCCGGCCCGCGTGCCGGCCTGCGCGAGCTGCGCCTGCCCGACCTGCAGCCGGGCTCGTCGATCATGCCGGGCAAGGTCAACCCGGTGATCCCCGAGGCGGTGCGGCAGGTCTGCGCGCAGGTCATCGGCAACGATGCCACGGTCGCCTTCGCCGGCACCCAGGGCGACTTCGAGCTCAACGTGATGCTGCCGGTGATGGCCCGCAACCTGCTCGAGTCGATCCGGCTGCTGGCCAACGCGGCCCGGCTGCTCGCCGACCGGTGCATCGACGGCCTCGAGCCCAACGTCGAGGTCGCCCGGGCGTACGCGGAGGGATCGCCCTCGATCGTCACCCCGCTCAACCGCGTCCTCGGATACGACGAGGCCGCCGCGATCGCCAAGCAGGCGCTCGCCTCCGGCCGTAGCATCCGCGAGGTCGTCGTCGAGCGCGGCCACCTCGACTCCGGCAAGCTGACCGAGGCGCAGCTGGACGAGGCGCTCGACGTGCTCCGCATGACCCGCCCGGCACCGTAGTCGGTACCCTTGTACGGTGACGCTCCGCTTGTATGACACCGCGACCCGATCCGTCCGGGATTTTGTCCCGATGACGCCCGGTCAGGTCGGTATCTACCTGTGTGGTCTCACCGTGCAGTCCCCCCCGCACATCGGCCACCTGCGCTCCGCGGTGAACTACGACGTGCTGCGGCGCTGGCTGCTGCGCACCAGCTACGAGGTCACCTTCGTCCGCAACATCACCGACGTGGACGACAAGATCCTCGACAAGGCCAACGGTCAAGGCCGTCCGTTCTGGGCGATCGCGTACGCGAATCGCCTGGTCCTCGACGAGCACTACCGTTACCTCAACGTCCTGCCGCCGACCTACGAGCCGCTCGCGACCGCGCACATCCCCGAGATGCACGAGTTGATCGTCGAGCTGATCGAGCGCGGGCGGGCGTACCCGGCGGCCGGCGGCAACGGCGACGTCTACTTCTCCGTGCCGTCGTACCCCGAGTACGGCGCCCTCTCCGGCCAGGACCCCGAGGACATGCGCCCGCCCACCGACGGCGGCGAGCCGGACAAGCACGACTACCGCGACTTCGCGCTGTGGAAGGGTGTCAAGTCCGACGAGCCGGCCGACGCCTCCTGGCCGTCGCCGTGGGGCCGGGGGCGTCCCGGCTGGCACATCGAGTGCTCCGCGATGGCCCGGCGCTACCTGGGCGCCGAGTTCGACATTCACGGCGGCGGCCTCGACCTGACCTTCCCGCACCACGAGAACGAGATCGCCCAGTCCCGGTCCGCCGGCCTGCCGTTCGCCCGCTTCTGGGTGCACCACGCGCTGCTCAACCTCGGCGAGGCCAAGATGAGCAAGTCGCTGGGCAACGTGATCGACCTGCCCGCCGTCGTGGCGATGGGCATCCGGCCGGTCGAGTTGCGCTACTACCTGGGCACCCCGCACTACCGTTCGCGGATCGACTACTCCGACGACGCGCTGCGCGAGGCCGCCGTGGCGTACCGGCGGATCGAGGGCTTCGTGCGGCGTGCCGCCGAGGTCGTCGGCCCGGGCCGGCCCAAGGATGTGCCGCCGGCCTTCACCGCGGCGATGAACGACGACGTGAACACGTCGGCGGCCCTGGCCGTCGTGCACGACACGATCCGTGAGGGCAACTCGGCGCTCGCCGGCGGCGACGAGGCCGCCATCCGCGGCGCTCTCACCGCCGTGCGGGCGATGCTGGGTGTGCTGGGCCTCGACCCGCTGGACGCCTTCTGGGCCGGCGTCGACGACAAGGGCGACCTCAAGCCGGTCGTCGACGCGCTGGTCAAGCTGGCGCTGGAACAGCGGGCCCAGGCCCGCGCACGCAAGGACTGGGCGGCGGCCGACACGGTCCGCGACCAGCTCAAGAACGCGGGAATTCAGGTGGAGGACACTCCGGCCGGGCCGCGCTGGACGGTAGGAGAGCAGCACTGATGCCAGGAAATTCGCGTAACGTGAGCAAGCGGGTCGTGGCCAAGAAGGGCGCGGCCGCGGGCTCCGGCGGCAAGAACCGCAGCGGCCTCAAGGGCCGCGGCAAGACCCTGCCGGCCGACGAGCGGCCGTGGCACAAGGGCTACTCGGGCAGCGAGCAGTTGCCCGAGAAGACCGCCCGCAAGCAGGACAAGGAGCGTCGTCAGGCGGCCGCCGAGGGGCGTACTCCCAAGGTCGGCGTTCCGGGCAGCAAGGACACCACCTGGGGTCGCGGCGGCGGCCGCGGCACAGGGCGCGCGACCCCACAGCAGCGGGCCGGCAAGTTCCCCGGCCGCGGCGGCCCGCGGGTCGCTCCCGGTCGCCGGTCCAACCCGACCCGGGAGGGGCCGGAGCTGCTGCTCGGGCGCAACCCGGTGGTCGAGGCGCTGCGCGCGGCGGTGCCGGCCACGGCGCTCTACGTGGCGCAGGGCATCGACATCGACGACCGGATCACCGAAATCGTCCGGACCTCGGGCGACCGGGGCATCCCGATCCTCGAGGTCAGCCGCAACGAGCTCGACCGGATGACCGGTGGCGTGCTGCACCAGGGCATCGGGCTGCAGGTGCCGCCGTTCGCGTACGAGGACTTCGACGACCTGGTCGCCGCGGCGCTGGAGCAGGCCACCCCGCTGCTCGTCGCGCTCGACGGCGTGACCGACCCGCGCAACTTGGGCGCGGTCATCCGCTCGGTGGCCGCGTTCGGCGGGCACGGGGTCTTCATGACCGAGCGCCGGGCCGCCGGCATCACGGCGACGGCGTGGCGTACGAGCGCGGGCGCGGCGGCCCGGGTGCCGGTCTCCCAGGTGGTCAACCTGACCCGGGCGGTCAAGACGGCGCAACAGGCCGGCTTCACCGCGATCGGCCTGGACGCCGACGGCGAGACGGACCTTTACCAGCTGGAGGCGGCGGTCGGTCCGCTGCTGGTGGTGGTGGGTTCCGAGGGGCGCGGCCTGTCGCGCCTGGTGGGCGAGACCTGCGACCTTCGCGTACGCATCCCGATGTCTTCGGACGTCGAGTCGCTGAACGCGAGCGTCGCCGCCGCCGTGACGCTGGCCGAGGTGAACCGGCGCCGGCTCTACAACTGACGGACCGTGCCATCCGGCTCGACTCGGCGTCGAGCTCGGATGGCCGGCCCGATCGTCGGGACGCGCTCCGGGGTGGAAAGCTCAAGGCGCGCGTCCCCGCGTACCTCGGCGTCGGTCTATCGCCGGTCGCGCGGCGAAAGCGCCGCCAGAGCCACGCCGAGCGCGGAGCGGGAGGCGATGCCGAGTTTGGGGTACAGCCGGTAGAGGTGCGAGCTGACCGTGCGGTGCGACAGGAAGAGTCGCTCGCCGATCTCCTTGTTGCTGAACCCGGCCGCCGCCAGCTCGGCGATCTGTTGCTCCTGTGGCGTCATCGCGGGCCCTGCGGTGCCGGGGCGGGTGAGACCGGTGGCGCGCAGTTCGCCGCGGGCCCGCCGCACCATCGCAGCCGCGCCGACCCGTTCGAAGGTCTCCAGCGCGGCGCGTAGGTACCAGCGCGCGCGACCGGTGTCGCGGGTCCGTCGCAGCCACTGCCCGTACGCGAGCTGGATCCGGCCGTGTTCCCACGGCCACCGGGCGGCCTCGGGCAGGGACAGGGCAGCCTCGAACAGCGGGCCGGCGTCGGCGTCGTCGGCGGTCAGAGCCGCGGCCCCGGCGGTGATCAACGCGGTGCGCGGGCTGATCCGGTCGATCTCGGACCGTCCGGCGGCCGCGACGTGCGCGCGGGCTTCCTCGATGCGCCCGGTGCGGACGGCTGCCTCGACCAGGTCCAGGACCACCCACCTGGCGGGAACGCCTACGCTGGGCGCGCCGGGCTGGTCGATCTGGGCGACCTGCACGTGCGCCTCCTCGTAGTCGCCCTGCCCCATGGCCGCGAGATTGCGGGCCGAACGCGCGTACGCCTCCGCCACCCCGATGCCGCGCGGCGCCGCCCAGGTCGTCGTCTCCTCGCTCCGGGTCCGGGCGAGATCCGCGTCGCCGCGCAGCGCGGCGCCGGACGCCAGCAGGGCCCGCAGCTGTCCCTCCCAGAACTGGTAGCCGTAGGTCGCCGCCAGGTCCAGCCCCTCCCGGGCCAGGCGTTCCGCCTCGTCCCACCGCCCCCGGACGTACGAGTCGTGGCAGAGCAGCATCAGCCCGGGTCGGGGCCGGGCGGACTGCCCGCCGCGGGTGGCTCCTCGGTGTTCCGGGTGCGGAACGGTCATGTATTGCCCCATCCGATTGGACTCGATCCAGCATCCGACCGGGGGCGCATCAGTGTCGAGGTGTACGGACACAGCTCGGATCCGCCCGAACTGTGTCCGGCCACAGTGGCGGACTGTCAGGTGTCGTCGGTGTGGACCGTCATGTCCTGGGTGCCGACCACCGAGAGGAGTCGCAGCGCCTCGGCGGACCGGCCGTCGTGCTGGGCCGTCAGACAGGTGAGGTACTGGTCACGCATCGGCACGACAAGGGTGTCGCAGTTGAGGCGGAGCTCGCCGACCACCGGATGCTGCATCGTCTTCTCGTGGTGGAACCCGGTCTCGACGTGATGGCCGTCCCACAGCTGCGCGAACTCGGGGCTGCGTCGGCGCAGCGTGGCGATCAGCGTGCGGGTGCCCGGATCCTCGGGGTAGCGCGCGGCGGCGTTGCGCAGCTGTCCGACCGCGAGCCGCCCGAAGTCCTCGGCGCCGGTCATCCCGTAGTGCCGGCCGGCCGGGTCGGGGTGCAGGAAGTGCCGGTAGGCGAGGTTGCGCTGGGCCGGCGGGACGGCGGAGAAATCCTCGAGCAGCGCCGCGGCCAGCGGGTTCCACGCGATCACGTCGTACCGGGCGCTGACCACGAACGCCGCGATGCCGGTCATGTGCTCCAGCAGGTTGAGTACCGTACCGGGCACCTCCGAGGGCGGGCCCAGCGGCGACTGCTGGGCCACCCCGGCGAGCTCGAAGAGATGCGTACGCTCGTCGGCCGTCAACCGCAACGCCCGGGCCAGCTCGCTGAGCACGCGGCGGGACGGGCTGGACCCGCGCGCCTGCTCCAGCCGGGCGTAGTACTCGACCGAGATGTGCGCGAGCCGGGCCACCTCCTCGCGCCGCAGGCCCGGAGTGCGGCGCGACGCGCCAGCGGGCAGCCCGACGTCCGCCGGCCGCAACCGCTCGCGCACGCTGCGAAGAAAACCGGCCAGGTCCTTGCGATCCATATCGTCAGTATCGGCGCGGCCCCCTGGGCTCAGCCGTGCCCAGTCTGTACCTGGTTGCGCCCGTCCCTCCGCTCACATCATCGAACCGAATACGCCGGTGCTATGCGGAGGAAATCACTATGTCTGACAAAAGGATCATCGCGGTCGTCGGCGCCACGGGCAACCAGGGCGGCGGGCTCGCTCATGCGATCCTCGAGGACCCGGACAAGACGTTCACGCTCCGGGCGATCACCCGGAACGCCGGCTCGGAGAAGGCCCGCGCGCTGGCCGCCCGCGGCGCCGAGGTGGTCGAGGCGGACCTCGGCGACGTCGACAGCCTGCGCCGCGCGTTCACCGGCGCCTACGGCGCCTTCGTCGTGACGAACTTCTGGGAGAGCATGTCGCCGAAGGTCGAGTTCGCCCAGGCCGGCAACGCGGCACGCGCGGTCAAGGACGCCGGGGTGGAGCACGTCATCTGGTCGACGCTCGAGGACACCCGGACCGCCCTGCCGCTCGACGACCCTCGGGTGCCGGTGCTCGAGGAGACCTACACGGTGCCTCACTTCGACGCCAAGGCCGAGGCTGACCAGGTCTTCCTCGACCTCGGCGTACCGACCACCTTCCTGCGGACGACCCTGTTCTGGGAGGCGTTCCTGCAGGGTTTCGGCCCGCAGCGCGGCGAGGACGGCCGTCTGGCGCTGACCCTGCCGGTGGCCGACAGCCCGCTGGCCGGGATCGCCGCCGCCGACATCGGCTGGGTGGCGTTGGGGATCTTCAAGCGGGGCAAGGAGTTCATCGGCGCGACGGTCAGCATCGCCGGCGAGCACCTGACCGGCGTGCAGATGGCCGAGGCGTTCGCCGAGCTGTACGGCGAGCCCGTGGCCTACCAGCCGCTCACCTTCGACCAGCTCCGCGGGCTGCCCATCCCCGCCGCCGCCGAGCTCGGCAACATGTTCCAGTTCTACGCCGAGGCCTCCGACGTCTTCACCGGCGACCGCGATCTGGTCCTGGTCCGTGCCCTGCACCCGGAGCTGCAGACCTTCCGCGTCTGGCTGGCCGACAACAAGGACGCGCTGGGCGCCTGAGCTCTAGGGTTCCCACGGTAAAACGAGGAGCGGCCGGGCGCCGTAGCGGCCGGCCGCTCGGCTCGAATCACCGAGCCTTCTGGTCCTGGCGCCCCTCCTGGTCCTGGCGCCCCTCCTGCACGGCCGGCGCGGGACCGAACCGCCACCGGGCCACCGCGA
>Ga0307508_10001212_pt1 | contig 29556 bp, 28 predicted proteins | sample 9_EM_MG_FD_203089 | JGI IMG/M metagenome (GOLD analysis project Ga0307508, IMG submission 203089) | Populus trichocarpa ectomycorrhiza microbial communities from riparian zone in the Pacific Northwest, United States - 9_EM | ecosystem: Host-associated > Plants > Roots > Unclassified | place...
TGCCCGGTGCCGTGATCGAATACGAACCGGTCAGCGCCGGCGCCGCCGAACAGCGAGTCGTTGCCGGCGCCACCGGAGATCGTATCAACGCCACCGCCGCCGGAAATCGTATCCGTGCCGCCGCCGCCGGAAAGCACGTCGTTGCCGCCGCCGCCGAGGATCGTCAGCGATGCGCTGCTTTCCGCCGAGCCGTTGATCGTCGCGGCGCCCGTCAGCGCCGCCGCCGAGATCGTTCTGGCCTCGCCCGTCGCGGCCCAGTCATCCGCGAGCGTCAGCGCGAAAAGGCCGTTGCTGCCATTGGCGGCGGGGGCAAGCGACACGCTCTCGATGCTGGTGAAGTTCGCAGCCGAGATCGTGCCCGAAAAGCTCTTCTGGAACACGACCATGTCGGTGCCCGCGCCGCCATCGACATGGTCGGTCAGGGGATCGAAGCGGCCGGAACCGAAGTAGAAGCCGTCATTGCCGCTGCCGCCGGTCAGCGTGTCGGCGCCGAAGCCGGCATAGACATGGAGCTTCGCGCTCGTCTCCGCCGCGCCGTTGAAATAGAGATCGTCCCCGGCGCCGAGGCTGGCGCCGTTGATGGTGATGACCTGGTTGCCGGCGAGAAGGCTGTCCAGCGCGGTGATGTGATAATCGAACCCCGCCGAGACCGTCACGGTCTCGACATTGGTGATGTTGCTGCCCAGCGTCAGCGCCGCATACGCGCCCTGCAGGATGATCTGATCGCCAGAGCCCGCGCCGCCATCAACGCTGTCGCTCAGGTCGAAGCTCGCCCCGAACCTGAAGATGTCGTTGCCGCCGCCGCCGCTCAGTCGATTGGCGCCCGAATTGGCGGTCAGCACATTGTCCGAGGCATTGCCGGTGGCGTCCACGTCCGCCGTTCCGGTCAGCGTCAGATTCTCGACATTGGCCAGCGCGGCCAGCGAGTAGGAAAGCGCCGTCTCGATCGTGTCGTTGCCCTCATTGGCATTTTCAACGACGACGTCGCCGACATTGTCGACGACATAAATGTCGTCGCCGATACCCCCCGTCATCAGATCATGTCCGGCCCCGCCGTCCAGCCGGTCGTTGCCGCCGTTGCCGGACAAAGTGTCGTTGCCGATATCGCCCAGCAGCACGTCATCGGTGTTGCCGCCGACCAGATGCAGGTCGGCGCTGACCGCGACGCCGTCCGCGCCGAAGGTCTGCACATAGACGCCTTCGGACAGGTGAATCGGATCGTGCACGCTCACCGTACCGCTGAGGGTCGAGCCGATCTCCAGGCCCGATACGATGAGATAGATGCCGGCATCGTGCGTGCCGAGCTGATTGAGGATCAATTGCGGCACCGCGACATTGCCATTGGCATCGGGCGTGACCTGGATCCGTATCTCGTCGTTCTGGTCGATCGTCGCACCAGGAACGCCGGTGATGTTTATGACGCCGTGGGGCTGGATAGAATTGATCACCAACACATAGCTATGGGTTGCCCCCGCCGCGAAGGTCGCTCCATCGATATGGAAGGCCTCCGCCCGGCCCGTCGAAGTGCCAAGAGCTGCGGCTCCCTGGGGCGCGGACACGCTGCGGCTCATGTCGTGGAGCGGGCCGCTCGGATCATAGGTGACATTTTCCACTGTCTGTACGGCGACGCTAGCGAACTCGCCGGCAGTCATTCCGGTCAGCAGCAGGGTCATGCGGTCGTTGATGTTGAACTGATCGAGAATTGCCTGGGTAATCGTGATATTGCCGTTCTGCACCGTCACCGGGACGCTCACCGGAGTGCCGCCGTTGCCGACGCCGACCAAGGTGAAAACAGCGTCAGCAGGTGCACTGCCGACATAGACGCCGGTGAGACGCCCGATGATCGGAACTGCAAAAGTCTGACCTGCCGCACTTGCCGTAACGATCGTTACCTTCTCGAAGCCTTCCAGCTCCATCGCATAGCTGAGCGCATAGCCGCCATTGGCGAGCGCGGCGAAATCCATCGAGCCGACCTGGTCATCATGCACCGCGAGGTTGCTCGATAGGCCCTGGAGCAGCGTCACCCCGCCCTGCTTGACCCCGTCAGCGTCGTAGCGCTGGACCGCGAGGCTGTCTCCGTTGCCGTCGCCATCAGTGTCGACTGCCCAGTGCACCACGAACCCGCCGCCGTCGAGCGGCGTCACGCCGATGCCCCTCTCCGCGTCGGATGCCGGAGAGGAGGCGGAGTCGCTGATTGCCACATTCCCGTCGTTGAGCGCGGCTCCATCCGACCCGAACGTCTGGACGAAGACGCCCGAGGGCACGGCGATGGCATCATGCACCCCGACGGTGCCGCTCAGCGTCGAGCCGATCTGCAGGCCGAACACGACCAGAGAGATCGCGGCGTCGTCGTCCCCGAGCTGGCTAAGTATCTGTTGCGGCACCGCGATGTTGCCGTTGCCATCCGGCGTGACTGAAATCTGGATCTGCCCGGCCGGCGAGAGCGTGGCACCGCTGATGCCACCGATGTAGATCGCGCCGCCGCCTTGGATCGGGGTTATGATCAGCAGATAAGTATGCGCGGCACCCGCCGCATAGGTTGCCGAATCGACGTGGAAGGTCTCGGCACGCGCATTCGGGACGGCCAAAGACGCATTGCCCGAGGTGGCACCCGGGGCGCCGGTGGCGATAGAGCTGCGGCTGACGCCGTGCAGCGCGCTGCTCGAATCGTAGGTGACATCTTCCTGCACATTGACGGTGAGCTGGACGCTGCTGCTTTGCGGCACGCCGGTCACTCTCAGCGTCATGCGATTGTCGATGCTCAGCTGGTCGAGAATTGCCTGAGTGACGGCGATCGAGCCGTTCTGCACCGTCAGCGGAATCGTCACCGTCGTCCCGCCATTCCCCGTGCCGACAAGGGCGAAGGTCGCGCCCACTGGCGCGGCATTGATAGTGAAGCTGGTGGGATGGCCGACGACCGGGATCGAGAGTGTTTGGTTGGCGACAACCGCAGTGATGTTCACCCAATGGCTGAAGCTCGGCTGTGCTATCGCATAACTCAGCGCATAGCCGCCATTGCCGAGTGCGACGAGATCGAACGAGGTTAGATTGTCGCCATGCGTGACAAGGGTGTCGGACAGGCCCTGCAGCACGGTCACATTGCCCTGCTTCGTGCCATCGGCGTTAAAGCGCTGCACCGCGAGTCCGTCGGGCGTGCCGTTGCCGTCGCTGTCGGTCACCCAGCGCACCGCATAGCCGCCGCCATCGAGCGGCGTCACGCCGAGCGCGGTGTCGGCGAGCACCGAATCCGTGCCAAATGCCGCTCCTGCGCCGCCGACGTCGATCCGCGCACCAGCGTCGCCGAGCGACACGCCGTCAGCGCCGAAATGCTGCACGAAGACGCCCTCCGGCTGGCTGATCGCATCGCGTACCGCGACGGTGCCACTCAGCGTCGTGCCAAGCTGCAGGCCGATCACCGCGAGGTAGATGGAGGCATCTTCGGTCCCGATCTGGTTGAGGATCGATTGCGGCACCGCGACATTGCCATTGGCATCGGGCGTGACCTGGATCTGAATCTGGCCATAGGGCGCGATGATCGCCCCCGGAATGTCGCCGAGGTAGATCGAATGGCTGTCCCTGAACGTGTCGATCACGAGAAAATAGGTGGGCGTGGCGCCCGCCGCGAAGGTTGCGGTGTCGATGTGGAAGGATTCGACCCTGCCGGTGGTTGGCAGGCCGAGCACAGCGCTGCCTGAAGTGGCTCCCGGCGCGGCGCCGACGCTGACGGTACGGCTTACATCGTGTAGCGCGCTCGTCGGATCATAGACCACGTCTTCCGTCGAATGGGTGACGATGCCGATGGTCTGCCCCTGGGGGAGCCCGCTCACCTGCAGCGTTGTCCGATCCGGCACGCCGATCTGGTCGAGAATCGCCTGGGTGATCGCGATGGTGCCGTCCTGCTGCACCGTCAGCGGGATCGTCACAAACGTACCGTCAGGGCCGATCCCGGCAAGCGAGAAGGTTACGCCCGGCACGACGCTGGAGACCGTGATGAGGGTCGGCTGTCCGACGATCGGGACGCCCTGCGTCGGGCTTCCGTTGAAGCCGATTAATGTCGCGAACTTGGTGACTCGCTCCTGCTCCAGCGAATAGCTCAGCGCAAAGCCGCCGCCATCAAGCGGCGCAAGAGCGAACACGCCGATATCGTCGTCATGTGCCAGCAACGCGCCCGGCAGGCCCTGCAGGATCGTCGGGTTGCCCAGCTTGCCGCCGTCGGCCGCATAAAGCTGCACCGCCAGCCCGTCCGCATTACCATCGCCATTCGCATCCACCACCCAGCGCACCGCGAACCCGCCGCCCTGGAGCGCCGTCACGCCAATCGATGACTCCGTATCGAGCGCCGCCGGCGACGCGCTATCCAGCCGGGTCAGCGCGTCGACGATCGGTTGGCGCGTGAAGAAGAACTGGCTGGTCGGGGAGGGGACGCTATCGATGCCGCCCGTCGATGCGACCGCGGAATATTTGACATAGCCTTCGCCGAGCGTCTCGATCTCAGCCGCGGTGAGCGAAACCGTGAAGTCGGTGCCGGTCACGTTCGCCTGCTTCACCAGCTGGGTCGCGCCATTGGTGAAGGTAACGGTGACGGTGCTGCCGGCATCGGTCCTGCCGGTGATCTGCGTGCCGTCCGCAGCTTCGAGGATGGTCAGGATCGGCCCTTCGGCCGCGGCGAGGTTCGAGGGCGCTGTCACGAACGTGACAGACGGGAATTTGCGCCATGGGCCAGGCCCGCATGGCTGATCGAAATCATGCTCAGATCGGACTGACTACCGTCCGAATCGCGCAGCATAAGCCGCGCGTCCACACCCCAAATACCAGCCATGTCTCTCCCCCCAGGTCCGCCCGTATCGCTGGGAGCGAGACGGGCGGTAGATCGGCATGGAAATGCACTTTTCCTGCCCGCGTCGAGGCCAAGCTAACATCCTGGCTGGAAAGCGCAATATGCCGCGACCGGTTGCTTAAAAGAGAGCAGACCGATCAGTGAACGCGGCATAACCCGTCTCCCGACCCGATCATTGGGACAAGCCCTGGTTCGCTGACCTTGCATAATGTCCGTCGGCCCCCGATTGGCCCGGCCGCGACAACCCGCGCCATGCCCGGTTGACAGGCCAAGGCACCTCGCCTAGTTGCGCCGCCTCACGCTTTCCAAGCGGGTGTAGCTCAGTTGGTTAGAGCGCCGGCCTGTCACGCCGGAGGTCGCGGGTTCGAGCCCCGTCACTCGCGCCATTCCCCGATATCAGCGCCAGCGGCCGGTCTCCATCCAGGCCAGCATGCGGCGCGTCGGGAATAGCCACAGCCAGATGATTCCCGTCACCACATAAAAGACCAGCTGGACCAGCCAGTGCCACTGGCCGACCCATGGCGACAGGCTGGCGATCAGCACGACCCAGCAAGCGATCAGCACGAGGATCGCCAGCATGCCGACAGGTTTGCGCCAGGTTGGAGTCATTACGGCGTGATCCAGTCTTTCTCGGTGACGATAGCGTGGAGCGGCACGTCCCACGCTTCGGCGGGCAGGCTTTCGACCTGTTGCATGCTCCACGCAACCCCGACCCGCCATGCCTCCGGGAAACGGGTAAAGGCGCGGTCGTAATAGCCGGCGCCCTGGCCGAGGCGATTGAGACGCGAATCGAAGGCGACAAGCGGGGTGAGGATGATGTCGGGCACGAGCACGGGGGACTCATGATGCGGCTGCTGGAGGCCATAGGGACCGGGAATCAGGTCCGCCTCGCTGTCCCAGGCGAGGAAGCGCATTGGCTCGGTGCTGCGGGTGACATGGGGGAGGACGATCATACAGCCGCGCTCGACTGCGGCGCGGGCGAGGGGGGATGGATCGGCCTCGCTGCGCATCGGGACATAGGAAGCGATGGTCAGGCCATGTTCGAGGCGCGCGAGGAACTGCGAGGGCGGTTCGATTGCGGGTGGGTGGCCGGCGACGAACAGGTCGCGGGCGGCGCGGATGCTGGCGCGGAGGGCTGGTTTGTCGAGGTTGCTAGTCATCTAGCTTCTTCCCCTGCGAAGGCAGGGGCCCAGTTGGGAAGGCCCCAGTGATGAAGGACCGCGCTCAGTCTCGGATGTCCCCCAACTGGGCCCCTGCCTTCGCAGGGGAAGCGGAAGGGTAGAAGATCGACGCATCACTCGAAAAGCGGTGGCGGGACCGCCGTGGCCGTTTGCCTGAATATCCTCTGACGCCGTTAGCATCAGGTGGGGATCATGTACGACAGGCCAGGGCCTGCGCAGGGACAACCCCCTAGGAAGAATAATCGCCTCAGGGATAATCGGTAAGGCTCGTACCGGGCAGTGCCCGCCGCTGACGGATATAGGGCCTGAGAGGTTAATTCTCAAGGGTCGCCGCAAGGCGTTCCAGCCGCTCGGCGACCTTTTCGAGCAGCGCGGCTCCCTGGCCTTGGGGCGGGCGGCGCTCAACCTCTTCGAGCTGGTCGGCGAGCATCAGCGCGACGAACAACATGGTCCGCTCGCCATTGAGTCCGCCCGACGCGCGCGCGGCGGTTGACCAGTGCTTGTCGAGCATCTCGCCCAGCTTGCGGAGCTGCGCCTCCTCGCCGTCACGGCAGGCAACGGTATGGCGGCGATCGCCGATGGTGAGCGTGACATCGGCCATCAGGCGCCGCCCCCCTTGGTGATGAGATCGTCAAGCGCGGCGACGGCGTCCTCCATGCGGGCGCGGAGCGCGGCGTGGCGGCGGATCATGTCTTCGCTCGCACGGCTACGCGCGGCCAGCGCTGCGTCAATCCTGGCGAGGGCGCGGTCGATACGATCGAGCGCGGGCGGTGGCGTCTCGTCTGCCATCGCACCCGGATAGCATGGCTTCACCGGGGGGCAAGTTTGATTTGAGCCACAACGGTTGACGGCTGCGCCCGCCGACCGCAAAGACCCCGCGCACTTGAAAGACTCGCCGGTTCGCTTTTCGCGCGTTTCGCGCGGCGCCGGCACTCGCGATGGGAGATTCCTACGATGACGGTGAAGGTAGCGATCAACGGTTTTGGACGGATCGGCCGTCTTGTCGCACGCGCGATGCTCGAGCGCAGCGATACCGGCATGGAACTCGTCGCGATCAACGATCTCGCTGACGCCAAGTCCAACGCATGGCTGTTCAGCCGCGATTCGGTGCACGGCAAATATCCGGGCAAGGTCTCGGCCGAGGGCAATGACCTGGTCGTCGACGGCAAGCGCATCCGCGTCACCGCCGAGCGCGACCCCGCCAAGCTGCCGCATGCCGAACTCGGTATCGACATCGTCCTCGAATGCACCGGCTTCTTCACGGATCGCGAAAGCGCGCAAAAGCATATCGACGCGGGCGCGAAGAAGGTGCTGATCTCGGCACCGGCCAAGGGTGTCGACCTGACGGTGGTGTTCGGCGTCAACAACGACAAGCTCGAGGCCGGCCACAATATCGTCTCGAACGCCTCGTGCACGACCAACTGCCTGGCGCCGGTCGCCAAGGTGCTGAACGACAGTGTCGGCATCGAGCGCGGCCTGATGACGACCGTCCATGCCTATACCAACGACCAGAAGATCCTCGACCAGATCCACCCCGATCTGCGCCGGGCACGCGCTGCCGCCATGTCGATGATCCCGACCACCACGGGCGCTGCACGCGCGGTCGGCGAGGTGCTGCCTGAGCTGAAGGGCAAGCTTGATGGCTCGGCGATCCGCGTGCCGGTGCCGGACGTGTCGCTGATCGACCTGACCTTCACGCCAAAGCGCGACACGACGAAGGAAGAGATCAACGCGATCCTGAAGGCGGCGTCGGAGAGCGGGCCCTTGAAGGGCATCCTCGACTATACCGACGAGCCGCTGGTTTCGATCGACCTGATGCACACATCGGCAAGCTCGACCGTCGACAGCCTGGAGACGGCGGTGCTCGACGGCAAGCTGGTCCGGGTGGTCAGCTGGTACGACAATGAGTGGGGCTTTTCGAGCCGCATGGTCGACACCGCCGGCGCGATGGCGGCGTTCATCTGATGACCGTGGTCGGGGCGACGGGGAGCTTGGCCGGCATCGCTCGCCATGCCTTCCCCCGTGCCCCGATGGAGGTGATCGATCATGTCCATGTCTCGATCGAGGGCGGCGTCGCCGGCGATTTTCGCGGCGCGGTGAAGCCGGGCAAGGCGAAGCGGCAGGTATCGCTGATCGAGCGCGGCGACTGGGATGCGGCGATGGCCGAACTCGGCGCCGATCATCACTGGTCGGTGCGGCGCGCGAACCTGCTGGTCGAGGGGCTGGAGCTGCCGCAGCACGCCGGCGCGATCGTGCGCATCGGCGATAAGGTCGTGCTCGAGATCACCGTCGAATGCGATCCGTGCAGCCGCATGGAAGAGATCGAGCCCGGGCTGAAGGCTGCGCTGACGCCGGACTGGCGCGGCGGTGCGCTCGCGCGGGTGATCAGCGGTGGTGATATTCGAATCGGCGATTCAATCAGGGTGGAAGAATGACCAAGGCTTTCAAGACGCTCGACGATATCGGCGATGTCGCCGGCAAGCGCGTGCTGGTCCGCGAGGACCTGAACGTCCCGATGGCCGACGGCGCGGTGACCGACGACACACGCTTCCGCGCGACCCTGCCGACCATTACCGAACTCGCCGACAAGGGCGCGATCGTGCTGATCCTCGCCCATTTCGGCCGGCCCAAGGGCAAGCGCGATCCCGAGATGTCGCTCGCGCTGGTGACCAAGCCCTATGAGCAGGTGCTCGGCCGGTCGGTGCGCTTCATCGGCGATTGCGTCGGCGACGAGGCAGCCGAGGCGATCGCCACGCTCAAGGCCGGCGATGTCGCCATCCTCGAAAACACACGATTCCATGCCGGTGAAGAGAAGAATGATCCAGAGCTTGCCGCCGCGATGGCGAAGCTCGCCGATCTCTACGTCAACGACGCCTTCTCCGCCGCGCACCGCGCCCATGCCTCGACCGAGGGGCTGGCGCACCTGCTCCCGGCCTATGCCGGCCGGGCGATGGAAGCTGAGCTGACTGCGCTCGACAAGGCGCTTGGCAACCCTGAGCATCCGGTCGCGGCGGTGGTCGGCGGGGCGAAGGTCTCGACCAAGCTCGATGTGCTGAAGCACTTGGTTGCGAAGGTCGATCATCTGATCATTGGCGGCGGCATGGCCAATACCTTCCTCGCCGCGCGCGGCGTGGATGTCGGCAAGTCGCTCTGCGAGCATGAGCTGACCGGCACCGCCGACGCAATATTCGAGGCGGCGGAGCGCGCGAACTGCACGATCCATCTGCCTTATGACGTGGTCGTTGCGAAGGAATTCCGCGCCAATCCGCCGGTGCGCACGGTCAATGTCCATGAGGTCGCGGCCGACGAGATGATCCTCGATGTCGGCCCGGCGGCGATCGAGGCGCTGGCCGATGTACTCAAGAACTGCCGCACTTTGGTGTGGAACGGCCCGCTCGGCGCCTTCGAGACGCCGCCCTTCGACACCGCAACCGTGGCGCTCGCCCGCACGGCGGCGGCACTCACCCGCGACGGCTCGCTGGTCTCGGTCGCCGGCGGCGGCGATACGGTGGCGGCGCTCAACCAGGCTGGCGTCGGCGACGATTTCACCTTCGTCTCGACTGCCGGCGGCGCGTTCCTTGAATGGATGGAAGGCAAGGAATTGCCCGGGGTCGCGGCGCTCGCAATCAGGTAGCGCTGGTTCCTTCCGGTGCCGGCTCGCGCAACAGCGGCACCAGCAGCGCGTTGAGCTCGTCAAGGTCGAACGCGTTGGCCTTGGCGTAGCGGATACGGCCGGCACGATCGATGACGAAGTTGGTCGGCACGCCGCCCAATACCGCGTAATTGCCGCGCATCCTGCGCACCGCGGGGATATGCATCACCGCGAACAGTTTCTTCAATTCATAGAGTGGCAGCGAGTCCTCGGTCGTGATCGCATAGACGCGCAAGCCCGCCTTTTGCTGCTTCTGATAATAGGCATCGAGCGTCGGCAGCTCAGCGCGGCACGGCACGCACCAGGTCGCCCAGAAGTTCAGCACCACGACCTTGCCGCGCAGATCCGCCAGTGAGACCTTGGTGCCGTCAACCAGCGTCAACTGGAACTCGGGTGCGACAGCGCCGACCGTGGGAGGCTTCGCGCCGATCAGCATCAGCGCCGCCGCGCCTACACCCAATGCCTTGAACAATTGCGAGAATCCGTGCGCCATCATATGCCCCCTGACCGCGCGAGACTGGAGCGCCGGCTGGTCGCGGTCAAGGGCCGGTCATGGCTTGGCGTCGTAAACCGGCTTGCTGTTCGCGGTGATGGAGGTTTCCCATTGCTGGCGCATCCTCAGCTTGATGGATGCCGGCAGCGGCACATAATCGAGGCGCCCGGCCGCCTCGTCGCCATTGCGATAGGCTCAGTCGAAGAACTGGAGCACCGCGGCGCGTTCGGCTGTGTCGCCCTGGGTCTTGTGCAGCGGGAGACGAAGGTCGCGCCGGTCATCGGCCCGACACGCGACAATCTTGTGACGATCGGTCGGTGGATGACAACTGTACGGATTGCGCTGGTTGCGCATGCTCGCTCGCCCTCAACGCGCCGCTTTACGCCGATCACTCCTCGCCGCGCCGCTGGTCCTGGCGGCAATGCCAGCGCACGCGCAGCAACAGGACGAGCAGCTATGGTTGCAGGTCAACACCAACGTGCCGCTCGCGGATCGCGTGCGGATTACGCTGGAGCAGATCGGGCGCTTCAGCGATCGGCAGGGTGGATTGTACCAGACTGAGTTCGGAGGCTTGCTGAGCTATCGCGCCTCCAAGAACATCGAATTCGGTTTCGGCTATCGCTGGGTCGGCGCGTATAACGGCAACACGGCTGCTGATGAGGACCGCCTGCGCCAACAGGTGGTGGGCACGTTCGGGCCAGTCACCACCCGTTTTCGGATCGACGAGCGCTTCAACACAAGCGGCAGCGAAGTGGGTTTCCGCATCCGCCCGCTGATCCGCTACAATCACCGGCTCGGCACAAGGGGCGTGGCGCTCTTCGTCAGCCATGAAAGCTTCTTTCTGCCTAACAGCACGAGCTGGGGACAGCGCGCCGGGTATGAGCGGATGCGCAACATCTTCGGCGTCACGCTTCCACTCGGGCGCGCGGTCACGGGTGATATCGGGTATCTCAACCAATATCGCCCGGGTCGCGGCGGCGCCCAGGCACAGATGGACCACGCGCTGAACCTCCAGCTCACGATCAATCTGCGCGGTTTCGTCGGCTCGCACGTCAACGACTGACGCTGGACATTTGCTGCAACGCAACATAAACAGGGTGCGGGTTTGTCATTTCGTTGGGGCTCTTGAGACCCCGCGGGCGCGGTCGGCTTTGCCGGTGCCGTGTTCCATGACAGAGCCACGCCCATGGTGGGCACTTGCCTGCACGCAAGCAATGACGGTTCGATTCCGTCACCTTTGGATAGCTCATTGGGTAGAGCAACAGACTTGTAATCTGTGTGTAGCGGGTTCGAATCCCGCTCCAAAACATGCCCCTGAACAAGGCATTTCCTTTGAGGAAGGCCGGCGGGGTGTTCAGGTTGACGGAAGATACGCCAAGGCTTCGGCCAACGCGCTGACGCCCGAAACCACCCGGTGTCCGGCTTTGTGCCGGCGAGGATACCGGCAGGCCGCGCGGCGAGGCGGCATTTCTTCCAGGTTCGGGCCATGGCCCGGATGCTGCGGGAATGCTCAATCGCCAACCGCCTGCCTCAATCGCTGGACCGCTGTGACCCTGGGGAACATCCCCCGGCCGACCTTTCCCCGGCCCCCTTCTCCGGGCGGCAAGCTCATCAAGATATGCACATTTCCTTATATGTTGCAGTGCAACATTTGGCGCTTGCACGCGTAACGATCGGCGCCTAGGGGCCCTCTCCCGCTCCGGCAATCAGGCCGGCGGGGAAAGAGGAGGACGGCGATGATCCGCAAGGAAGTCATTGTTGCCGAGAACCAGCGCGGCCTCCTCGTAAAGGATGGCCGCCTACTTCGCATGCTTGATCCCGGACGCCATGTGCTCTGGGATTGGGACAACCGGCTGCGCGCCGAGATCGTGCCAGCGCAAGGCAATTTCGCCTCGCCCTGGGCCGCGATCATCGAGAAGCTGCACCCGGAGATGGCGGCCGAATATTTCGAGATCGTCCGCCCGGCCGAAGGCCAGGTGGCGGTTGTCTGGCTGGATGGGCGCGCGTCGCTGATCGTCCGGCCGGGGCAGGTCGTGCATATCTGGAAGGCGCTCAACCATGTTCGCGTCGAGACCTTCGATGTGCTCGAGCGGCCGCGGCTCGACAAGGCGCAGCTCGTTGCGTTCGAAAAGGCCGATAGCGCGGCGGGAACGGGTGCTGCGATCGCGGTGGTTGCCGTGGCTGAGGCCGAGGCCGGGCTCGTCTTCTTCGACGGCGAGCTGGTCGAGACGCTGAAGCCGGGCCGCTATGGCTATTGGCAGATTGGCCGCAAGGTCTCCGCCAAGACGCTCGATACGCGGCCGCTGCCGGTCGAGGTGACGGCGCAGGAGATCCTGACGCGTGACCGTATCTCGATCCGCGTAACGCTCACCAGCTTCGTGCAGGTGACGGACGTGGAGAAGGCTGCGCTCGCGACGCCGGATTACCAGGCGCATGTCTACAAGCTCGTTCAGTTCGCGGTCCGCGAGGCCGTGGGCGGGCGGACGCTCGACGAGCTGCTCAACGACCGCGAGGCGGTTGACGACCAGATCGTCGCGCATGTCCGGCGCGAGCTCGGCGATATCGGCGTCCGCGTGACCGAACTCGGCATCAAGGATGTGATCCTGCCGGGTGAGATGCGCGAGCTGATCAACAAGGTGGTCGAGGCGGAGAAGCTCGCGCAAGCGAACCTGATCCGCCGGCGCGAGGAGACCGCGGCGACGCGGTCGCTGCTCAACACGGCGAAGCTGATGGAGGACAACCCCATCCTGATCCGCCTGAAGGAGCTTGAGACGCTCGAGCGCGTCACCGAGAAGATCGGCCGGATCGATGTGCATGCGAGTTCGGGCGAGGGGCTTAACGCCATTCTCGACCGGCTCGTTCACCTCAAGCCGAACGACTGACGGGAAGGGCCGGCGTGAAAGCGCCGGCCCTTTTTGCATCAAGCCCGTGTCGCCTGCTTCAGGCCGGTCGCCTCATCGAGGTCGACGGCCCGAAGCGACGCGGGCCGCATGCTGCCTGCTCTAGGTACTTTCCCTGATCGAACGAAAGTTAACCTGGCCGCATCACTATGGGTCGGGAACCGAGGGAATCGGGACGAGTCGTCTCCGAAAGGATGCGAGGAGAAGATGCGGAAAAAGCGCGCGAGTCCGGACGCGTCCGACCCGCAGGATCCGAACGCGGCCTTGTTGCACGAGGTCCTGGATTGTGTGCCACAGGGCGTGATCATGTTCAGCGGTGAGGGGCGCATGCTTTACTGTAATCGCCGCTATCGCGACACTTATGGATTTTCGGAGGAGGATCTCAGGCCCGGCATCACGATGGAAAGCATGCTGACCATGCGAAACAGGACGGGAGTCATCGGGCCGGAGGAACGAAAATACTGCAGGCGCCAGCTCGCGGCGATGCGCAAGGGGCTGGTGCAGAGCGGGTTTCATCCCACGCCGGATGGCCGGACCATCCATTATATCAATACGCCGATCCCTTCGGGTGGCTGGATCGTCACGCATGAAGACATGACGCAGCAGCGGCAGGCCGAGGAGCAGATCGAGCACATGGCCAGCCATGACGCGTTGACTGACTTGCCCAATCGCGTTTCGTTTCAAAGCCATGTCGAACAAGCGCTGCTGCTGAATTCGCGCGGCAGAATGCTGGCCGTGATGTTCCTGGATCTCGACAACTTCAAGGGCATCAACGACACGCTTGGCCATCAGGTCGGCGACGAACTCCTAAAGGTCGTGGCGGACCGGCTGCGCTCCTGCATCCGCGGCACTGACATGGTGGCGCGGTTTGGCGGCGATGAATTCGTCATCATCTCCTCAGGCTTCAACAGCCCCGCCAGGGCCGCTGCCCTCGCCACCCGGATCAGGGAGGCGGTGCTTGAGCCATTTGATCTCGCGGATCACCGGGTGTCGGTCGATATTAGCATCGGCATTTCGCTCTCGCCCAATGATGGGACAGACGCCGAGCAACTGCTCAAAAACGCCGACCAGGCGCTGTATTGCGCGAAGGGCAGCGGGCGCGGAACGTATCGCTTTTTCGAAGGCGAGATGGATGTCCGGACGACGGAGCGCCACAATCTCGAGCTGGATCTGCGGGCGGGTTTCGTCAACGGCGAGTTCGAAATCCATTATCAGCCGCTCGTCAATCTCGAGTCGGGCAAAGTGAGCTGCTGCGAGGCGTTGCTGCGCTGGAACCATCCGGTGCGCGGATCGGTGCCGCCGGATATCTTCATTCCCGTCGCTGAGGAAATCGGCCTGATCACGCGCCTGGGCGAGTGGGTGATCCGCACCGTTTGCGCCGAAGCCGTCAAATGGCCGGAACAGGTGGCTGCCGCCATCAATGTTTCCCCGGTGCAGTTCCGGACGCAGAATGTGCTCCAGATCGTCACCCACGCGCTCGCCTCGTCGGGCCTGCCGCCTGGCCGGCTGGAACTCGAAATCACCGAAGCCATCCTTCTCGATGAGTCCGAGAGCACCCTGGCGGTTCTTCGGCAATTGCAGGCGCTGGGTGTGCGGATCGCCATGGATGATTTCGGCACCGGCTATTCCTCGCTCAGCTATCTGCGGAAATTTCCCTTCGACAAGATCAAGATAGACCAGTGCTTCATCAAGGACCTGTCGCTGGGCGGTGCGGCGTCGGCCATCGTGCGCGCCGTGACGGGCATTGCCGACAGCTTTCACATGGTGACAACGGCGGAGGGTGTCGAGACCGAGGAACAGCGTGTGATCGTAAAGGCGCTGGGCTGCACCGAGATGCAGGGCCATCTGTTTTCCAAAGCCATCCCGCCTGCCGAGATCCTGGCGCTGCTCACGTCAATGGAGGTTGCGCCATGTTCGCCGCCGCCCGACCGACCGGCCCCTGACCGGCTGGGCTCTGATCGTCTGGCCGTCGCGATGGCTTGGGGCCGCGCGGGGGAGCGATGATGGCTCAGGCGCCGCGCCGCCTCACCCTGAAACGCCGAGGCGATATCTCTCTCACATCCGCCTCACCGGTCAGGCCATTGATCGACAGGAAAGGCTGGGAGCGATATGAATTGGCATGACCAATTTGATCCGCAGAGAGTTTCTGGCTGGCGGTGCGGCCGCCCTGACAGCGCAAACCCTGGCGCCCGAAGCTCTGGCGAACACGCGCGCGTCCCGATCGCGATTTCTATGGGGCGCGGCCACCTCGGGGCATCAGGTCGAGGGAAACAACACCAATTCGGATATCTGGTTTCTGGAAAATATCCGGCCCAGCAAATTCGGCGTCCGCTCAGGCGATGCCTGTGACAGCTATCATCGCTATGAGGAGGACATCCGCCTCCTGAAATCCTTCGGCCTGAATTGCTATCGCTTCTCGGTCGAATGGTCGCGCATTGAGCCGTCTCCGGGCGCGTTTTCCAATGCTGAGCTGGCATATTACAAAAGGCTGATCGCCACCTGCCACCAATATGGCGTGCAGCCGATTGTCACGTTCAACCATTTCTCGTGCCCGCAATGGTTTTCCGCCCGGGGCGGATGGACCAAACCGGACTCAGCCGATCTGTTCGCGCGCTATTGTGATCGGACCGCCCGCCATCTGGCTGACGGCATCCATATGGCGACCACCCTCAACGAGCCGCAGGTCAAGCGCATCCAGCACTGGCTCCCCATGTTCGGGACACCGGCGAGCCTGGCGATTCAGGAGCGTCACCGGCAGGCAGCGCGCGCCGCGAGCGGATCGCCCGACTATATGGCGTTCCACCTTGCTGATGATGAGGTCGTGCTCCCCAATCTCATCAAGGCGCACAAGCTGGGATATGCCGCCATCAAGGCGGTTGCCCCGAAGCTGCCGGTCGGCGTTTCGCTCGCGATCATCGATTATCAGGCCGAGGGGCCGCAAAGCCGACTTTCGGAGATCCGCGATTATGTCGACCGCGCGTGGCTGGAGGCGGCGGCCGACACCTGTGATTTCGTGGGTGTCCAGAATTACGGGCGGGATCTCGTCGGAGCGGCGGGCGTGCTGCCCACGCCGCCATCGGTGGAGCGCAATATGCTGAACCAGCAATATTATCCCGCCGCCCTCGGCAACGCCGTCCAATATGTCCATGAGGCGACCGGCAAGCCAATATTGGTCAGCGAAAACGGCATCGCGACCAAGGACGATGCGCAACGCATCCGCTATATCGACGATGCCCTGGCCGGCCTCCGCTCCGTCATGGACAAGGGCGTGCCGGTGCTCGGCTATGTCCATTGGTCGCTACTGGACAATTTCGAATGGTCGATCGGTTTCGCACCGACATTCGGCCTGGTGGCGGTCAATCGGGAGACCTTCCAGCGAACACCCAAACCCAGCGCCCGCCACCTGGGCAAGAAAGCGCGCGCGTGGTGAGGGGTGGGCGCGGGGTGTTGGGGTTGATCCGCGCGGGCTGAAAGTCGGGATTTCGGGGTTTGAGCGGTTGTTTTATCGCCAGAACCGGTGGGCTTTCTGTGGCTTGGAATGCAGTGGTCGATCGCAACGGAATGGAAGAGATTGGCGGTAAGCGGTCGAGCAGCTTCTGGAACTTGTGGAAAAGGGGTCAGAGTCATTTACGGCTTGCTCGATTCATGGCGCACCCAAGCGCAAGGGACTCGGTGGATAGTCGCCTCCGACCCTGTCTCCTGTAGCGCGCCGAGGCTCCCGTCTCGGGGAACATCAAAGAGTCACACAGGGCCCGGCTTTTTCCGACGTCGCGCCGTCGGCCGGATCAGACGAAGCCAGCTGAACAGCCAGCGCCCCGCAGAACCGAACGCCCGTACAAGCTCGGCCACATCTTCGCTCAGACGGTGATGGCAATCGGCCCATGCAGGATCGTTGAAGGGTTCGTTCATCGCGCTCACCGCGCCACGCGCCGCCAGACGGAATAGGCCGTCGTGCCGCTGCCCGACGCGTTCGCGGGTACGGCGTAGCTCAGCAGGCCGTCCTTATAGGTGTAGTCCCGCACCTGGCGCTTGCCTTCCCAATTGGGGAAGGACGCTGCCTCCACATCGAAGATCAGCTGATGCTTCGCGCGGTCGATGGTCACTTTGCCGATATGGGTGCTGATGCCGGTCAGTGCCGTCCGGTATTCGTCGGGCGTACCGCGAGCCTTGTCCCCGCTGGCGAAGGCAGGGCGGTCGGGGCGGAAGATCTGCATATTGTACCGGGCCTGGCCGTCCACATCGAAGCGCCCCCTGGGATGTTCCCCATAATTGGTTGTGCGACTGCCATCGGCATGGATCTCGTAAGCCGCCTCCATCACCCACACGCCCCTCAGCGACTTCAGGTCTTCCGCTCCGGCCCGGCTGGAAAGGCTCAGCGCTGTGGCCACGGCACAAAGCGACGTGATGATCTCTCGACTGGACATGAAGCTTCTCCGCGTAACCTGTTTATCAGGTTACGCCTCCTTGATCATATCCTTGAAACCTGTCAAGGGGGTTACATGCCAGGCGCCACAGACCCGACCCACGATTCCGACGAGCGAGACGGCTTCCGCTTCCGTGGAGGACACCGGGCGATTGACCTTACGGCCACGCTTCAGGGTCGCCTGAGGGAGATGCCGCGGGAATTGCTGAACACTCCCGATGATCTGGTGCGGTGGCTCGAGGCTGCCGAGCTCGGCTGTGTGCCGGATGCAACCGGGAAGCAGGTTGAGACTGCCAGGACACTACGGGAAGCGATCTATACGCTCGCCGGCCATCAGGAGGGAGATGCGAACGAGGCAAGAACCACGCTGAACCGGATCGCCGCGGGCGTGCCGGCCGTGCCGGTGCTGCAGGACAATGCGCGATTCAGCCTGGCAGGCGATGCGGAAGCGCTGCTCGTCACGCTGGCGCGAGAGGCGGTGCACCTATTGGGTGGCCGGGAGGCTTCGCGCATTCGCCAATGCCAGTCGCCGACCTGCACGATCTTCTTCGTGGATAATTCGCGAAAGGGAGATCGTCGCTGGTGCTCGATGTCCGCCTGTGGAAACAAGGCCAAGGTTGCCGAATTCAGGCAGCGGCGTAATTTGGACGCTGCGTCTTAATTGCATCATACTGTAAATGCACAATAAATAGCCTATCCAACAAGAACGAAAAATGTCAGCGTCCGCCTGACTTCTCCAACGCGCTCGCTCGATTCAACTCCTGGCGATCCGCCTTTAATCAGGCAGGCATGTCAGCCTGTGAGCCCGCTTTTCCAAACCCGAATGCATCTCGCCGTCGCCCTCCAACCATGCCGGAGCTTCGCCGGAGATGTGCGCCAGTCGGCCCCCGGCATCGCCTCGCTGTTCCGAACCATCACCTTGAACCGCCCCCGGGTTTGTCGGAGGCGGACCGGCTGCGCGAGGTGGCAGGGGAATGCCATCGATAGTCATATTTGGTGCTGACGCCGAAACGACACTTGCTATGATATCGATGCTGAGAACAGGCGGCCGAGGCTCCGGGTGAATCGCCTCGGCCCGCGACAGGCCGTGATTGGAGGTCCCTTCGCATGTCTGAATCGTTTATCGATTATGCGCTCCATCGGACTCCGTTCTGGCTGCTCGCCATCGGGGTATTCGGGGGGATGGCCCTCGCTTCATGGCTGGGTTGGTGGCTGCGTCAGCGCCGAAATCGGGCGACGGAGATAGAGGCCGAGGACACTAACCAGGAAGGCTATCTCGTTTCCGCGGTCATGGGACTGCTCGCGTTGCTCATCGGTTTTACCTTCTCTCTCGCCATCGACCGCTTGGACACGCGTCGCGAGCGCGTTCTGATGGAAGCGAATGCGATCGAAACCACCTATTTGCGGACCCAGTTGCTCGACGAGCCGCACCGGACACGTCTCAGCCGCTTGCTCGTGGCATATACCAATCTGAGCATCTCTCTCGCGCAGGTCGAGCCGGGCCCTGATCAGCGCGCATTGTTGAAGAGGAACGACGCACTGGTCACCGATCTCTGGTCCGCCACGGTTGCCGCATTCCCGTCCATGAAACCCTACGACTTCTCGAGTTCGTTCCTCGAATCGATGAACAATCTGATCGACCTGAATGCGGCCCGCCAGCAGGCGCGGCGCGCTCGGGTACCGTCCGAGATTTTCCTGGCACTGTACCTGTACCAGCTCATCGCAGCCGGGGTGATTGGCTATGTGCTGGTGGGTCGCGGAAGCCGGCGCACGGGCGCGCTCCTGCTCTTTCTTTTCGGCGTCTCCCTCGTGCTCGTGATCGACGTGGATGATCCCTATGGCGGCGGCATCAACACATCGCAGGAGCCGATGCTGAGGCTCAGGGCTTCGCTTGAAGCATGGCCGCCCGCAGTCTTTGATCGGTTCGGTGCTTTGTCGGCGGACGCAGCGCGCCGCTAGCCTTGGTCGTTTGCTCGTGCCGTGCGTCGCCGAGCGCGCCTCGATTCAACTCCGGGCGATCAGCTTGTAATCAGGCGGACATGTCCGTTTATGAGCCCGCCTTTCGACCCGCGTGCATCGTGCCACAGCGCCCTGCGCTGCCGGCGCTCGCCGGAGTAGCGCCAGCACGCCCCGGCATCGCTTTCCCTGTTCCGAGCCATCGTTTCCCTGTTCCGGACGATTTCTTTCCCTGTTCCGCGCCAGCCTTTCCCTGTTATTCCGGAACAGGGAAAAGCGCATCTATCCGCCTGTTCCAGAACAAAAAAATCTCCAACAAAACACCCCAAAACGGCCCAAAAAATAAATTTTCCCTGTTATTTTCCCTGTTATCGCCAATTAACAGGGAAAAATCCGCTCTCGGAACCGCCCGTTGCCCCTCGCGCCATCGCTCGCTAACAGCCCGGCATCACATCAATTCAGCGCCGAGGGAATCACGATGACGCCGCAGGTGAAAGCCATTCTCGCGAACTACGAATCGGACAATCCAGGCGTGAAGGCGAACCTCGCCCGCATCCTGATGCAGGGCAAGCTCGGCGGCACCGGAAAGCTCATTATCCTGCCGGTCGATCAGGGCTTCGAACATGGCCCGGCGCGCAGCTTCGCGGTCAACCCGCCGGCCTATGATCCACACTATCACTGGCAGCTCGCGGTCGATGCCGGTCTCTCCGCCTTCGCAGCCCCGCTCGGCATGATCGAGGCCGGCGCCGGTACCTTCGCCGGCCAGGTCCCGACCATCCTCAAGGTCAACAGCTCGAACAGCTGGGCGCAGGGCGCGAACCAGGCCGTCACCGGCAGCGTCGAGGACGCGCTTCGGCTCGGCTGCTCGGCGATCGGCTTCACCATCTATCCGGGCTCGGACGATCTGTTCGACATGATCGGGCAGATCCGCGAGATGTCGGCCGAGGCGAAGTCAGTCGGTATCGCCACGGTGATCTGGTCCTATCCGCGCGGCGGCGCGCTACCCAAGTCCGGCGAGCTCGCGCTCGATGTCGGCGCCTATGCCGCGCACATGGCCGCTTTGCTCGGCGCGCATATCATCAAGGTGAAGCTGCCGAGCGACCATATCGAGCAGAAGGAAGCCAAGCCGATGTATGAGGGCACCGACTGGTCGAAGCAATCCGACCGGGTGCGCCATGTCGTGCAGTCGAGCTTCGCCGGCCGGCGGATCGTGGTGTTCTCGGGCGGCGCCGCCAAGGGCGAGGACGCGGTCTATCAGGACGCGCGCGACATTCGCGACGGCGGCGGCAACGGCTCGATCATCGGCCGCAACACGTTCCAGCGGCCACGGGACGAAGCGCTGGCGATGCTCGCGAAGCTGGTGCGGATCTATAAGGGCGAGGAATAAAGGGGCGAGGAATGAGCGACGCGCCGCCCTTCCTTGCATCGGCTGTTGGCCGCCGCGGTTTCGTCGCCGGCGCTGTGGCGATCGCGGTGGTGGGCAAGATGGGGGTCGGCAGGGCGGGTGCGATGACTCTGGGAGGTGGCGCGGTGGAAGATGACTTGATCTACGGCATGATCGGGCGGCTCAGGGCGAAACCTGGGCAGCGCGAGGCGCTGGCCGCTCTGCTGACGTCGGGTTCGGACGCCATGCCCGGTTGCCTCAGCTATGTGGTCGCCGAGGATCTCGCCGATGCCGATGCTCTGTGGGTCACCGAGGTCTGGGAGAGCAAGGAAGCGCACCAGGCATCGCTGTCGCTTCCATCGGTGCGGGAAGCCATCGGCCAGGGCCGGCCCTTGATCGCCTCCTTCGACAGCATCGCGCAGACCCGGCCGATCAGCGGCGCGCGCCGGTGAACGCGGGCTGGGCCGCGGTCGACGACTATATCGGCGCGCATCTGATCGGGCGGGACGAGGCGCTCGACGCAGCGCTTGCCGCCAATGCGGCGGGCGGCCTGGCGGCGATCGACGTATCGGCGGCGCAGGGGAAGATGCTCCATCTGTTCGCCCGCATGGCCGGTGCGAAGCGGATCCTCGAAGTTGGCACGCTCGGCGGCTATTCGACGATCTGGCTGGCGCGGGCGCTGCCCGAAAGCGGGCAGCTGGTGACGCTTGAACTCGAACCGCATCATGCCGAGGTCGCGCGGCGTAATATCGCGGCGGCGGGTCTGGCCGATCGGGTCGATGTCCGCACCGGGCCGGCGATCGAGACGCTCGATGCGATGATCGCGGCCGGGGAGGGGCCGTTCGATTTCGTCTTCATCGATGCCGACAAGCCGAGCAATGTCGCCTATCTGCGCGCGGCCATCGCGCTCGGGCGGCCGGGCACGACGATCGTGGTCGACAATGTCGTCCGCGATGGCGGCGTGCTCGACGCCGACAACGTCGATCCCAGTATCCAGGGCACACGCGGCTTGTTCGAGGCAGTTGCCGCCGAGCTACGGCTCTCCGCGACCGCGGTGCAGACGGTCGGCGACAAGGGTTGGGACGGGTTCCTGCTGGCGATCCTCGGGCGCGCGGGATGACGTTCGCCTATCACCGCAGCCTGTCGCCGATGCTGGCGGTATTTCTGGGGCTGGCGGTGACAGAGATGTGTGTCGTCCATCTCGTGGTGGTTGCTGCCTGGGGCTGGCATGCGGCGTTGATCTTCGGCGCCATCGACTTTTCCCTCGTCGTCGCCCTGATCGGCTTGATCCGCTCCTTGCGCCGCTTGCCGATCTTGATCGAGGATGGCAGGCTGACGCTGCGCGCCGGCAACCTGAAGACGGTGACTATCCGGATCGACCAGATCGCCGGTTTTCGCGAGCAATGGGATGGGCCGGCGATCAAGCGCCGCGACCTGCTCAACCTGGCGTTGCTGGCCTGGCCCAACATCGTCATTGATCTCAAGGAGCCGGTGCCGGCGGGTCGGCGCCGTGTCGTGGCGATCGCTCACAAGCTCGATGAGCCCGCCGCTTTCCATGTCGCCATGGCGGCGCTACGGCCACGCGATGATTGAAGAAGATCCCCTCGGCCCGCTCGATCCCGGTTTCGCGGCGCGGTTCACGCGCGACATGCGTCGGCCGCCCTGCCAGCTCTATCTGGTCTCCCCGCTCGATGTGACCGGAGCGTTTCCGGACCGGCTCGCCCGCGCGCTCGATGCCGGCCCTGTGGCCGCGTTCCAGTTTCGGGTGAAGGGCGTCGACCAGCATGAGGCGGTCCGGCTCGCTGAGCCTTTGCGGGCGATCTGCGGCGAGCGCGATGTCGCCTTCATCGTCAATGACAGCATCGCGCTCGCCAAAAGGCTGGGCGCTGACGGCGTGCATCTCGGCCAGGGTGACGGCGATCCGCGCGAGGCCCGCGCCGAGCTCGGCCCGACCGCGCAGATCGGCGTGACCTGCCACGACAGCCGCCATCTCGCGATGGAGGCGGGCGAGGCGGGGGCCGACTATGTCGCGTTCGGCAGCTTCTATCCGACCACCACCAAGGAGGTCAGTCACCACCCCGAGCCGGCAATCCTGAGCTGGTGGGCGACTTTGTTCGAAATGCCCTGCGTCGCGATCGGCGGCATTACGCCGGCCAATGCCGCGCCGTTGGTCAAGGCGGGCGCTGACTTTGTCGCCGTGTCGAACGCGGTCTGGGGCGGGGACGAGGAAGCGGCGATCAAGGCGTTCGCGGCGGTGCTTGGCGGCTGATCAATAGCGGGCGCGGCCGACCCGGTTGTCGGCTTTGGTGGTGAACAGCTTCCGCGCGGTCGCGCCGGCATCGCGCACCAGTACCAGCACTTCGTCGCCGATCTGGATTCGCTCGTCGCGCGCCGGGCGGGCGATCGCCTCTTCGCCGCGCCTGATCTGCACGATGAAGAAAGCGCCGCCGCCCTGGCGCTCCGCCTCGCCGACGGCAAGGCCGGACATGGCAGCCCCTTCGCTCGCCAGCACCAGTTCGAGATCGAGGCCGAGCTCGCCCAGATTGCGGCGCGCCTGATCGAGCTGGCCATCAGCGGCAAGGTCGGCGCTGGCCGGGAAGAGGATCATCCTTGCGATCCGCTCGGCGCCGATATGGGTCGGCATCACCACCTGGTGTGCGCCGGCACGCAGCAGCTTGCGCTCGGTGGTGGCAGCTTCGCCGCGGGCGATGATCTCGAGCTCGAGGTTCAGGTTGCGCGCGCTGAGCGTGATGAAGACATTGGCGGCGTCATCGGGCAACACCGTCGCCAGCACACGTGCCCGGCCGATGCCTGCGGTGACCAGCACATCCTCGTCGGTGGCGTCGCCGGCGATGCACAGATGTCCCGCCGCCTCGATGTCGGCGAGGCGACCGGCCTCGCGCTCGATGATCACGAGCGGCATGCCGGCCTTGGCGAGATCCTGCGCCAGCATCACGCCGATCCGGCCATAGCCGCAGATGATGGCGTGGCCCGACAGCTTGTCGATGCGGCTCTGCATGCGGTTTGCTCCAAAAATCTGCCTGAGTTGCAGGACGGTGAGGAACTGGACCAGGGCGCTGGTCAACAGGATCATGCCGGTGCAGCCGAGCACCATCGTGGCGACGGTCACGGCGTGAAGCCAGGAGGTGTCGATCGGCCGGACTTCGCGGTAGCCGACGCTATAGACGGTCAGCAGCACCATGTAGGATGCGTCGCTGAAGCTCCAGCCCGCCGCCATATAGGCGAGCGTCGCGAACACCATGACCGTCCCGACAAAGAGCAGGATCGTGATGAGGTTCCGGACTGGGGAGCCGAGGACGCTTTCGGCGTCGGCGAAGAGTCTGCGCACGGGTCGGGAGTGTGACGGAGCCGTCAGGACCTGTCCAGCGTAGACAAGAGGAAACCGAGCGCCGCGTGGAGCGGGCGCTCGGTTTCCTGCTGTTTTACGATATCAGGGCGCGATCAGCGATAGCGCCAGCCGCCGTGCCACCGCTCACGATGGTGCCAGTAGCGACGGCCGTCCCAATAGCCGCGATGGCCGTAATAATTGCCGATGACGAGGCCAGGCGCCACGACCACGGGGCGTATGTTAGGGCGGCAACCGCCATGCGGCCCGCGATGATAACCTCGGCCGCAGCCGCCACTCGCGTCAGCCGGTGATACGGCCATAATCGCCGCGCCCGCGGCGACCGCAATCGCAAGAAATGTCTTCATGACCTCTCTCCAAAGGTGTTTGCTCGAACTGGGCCTGTTCAGGCCGAGCGGAAAAACGCCTCGCGACCCCGGGCTGTTCCGATTCAAGATTTGGAGAGAACGGCGCAGTTGTCCGTGGATATTACCAGCGGCGAACGGGGCCGGAATCGACATGAACGAAGCCATCGCGCGGATAATAGCCGACCCCGCCGCCGCCCAGCGCAAGCGCCGCACCGTGGAGGCGGTCGAGCGAAACGCCCGGGATCATGATGTCGGTCGCCTTGCCGAGCATATGCTGACTCTGGCTGGCGACGCCCGTATGGTCGCCGCCCGCGGCGCGGAGCATCGCATTGGTGCGCGGCGAGCGATAGCCCGAGATCAGGCCGATCGGATGCTTGCTGCCAAGCTCGAGCTTTTCGCGCAGCGACACGAGGAGCCCGAGCAGACGGCGGTCCATCGGCTTTGTCTCGCCGGTGCGCCAGTCGCGCAGGCCGTGGTTGAGCTCGGCCAGCCCTTCGGGAACGAAGCGGCCATTGCGCGCGAACAGCGCATCCACGGTCTCGTTATTGTGCACATTGCGGATCGCGAGGCGCCATTCCGTGCCCATTGCCATTGCCGGCATCGGCATGGCGAGCGCTGCCGCACCGGCGACCGCGCCGCTGATCAGCGCACGGCGCGAAAACATCGCGCCGCCGCCCTCATGCCCAGTGGACACAAGTGGTTCTTCCATCGTTGTTTGCATGGATACTAGGTAGGGGATTGAATTGGCAATGAAAACACTGGTTTGCGCAGCCTGTCTGGCACTTTGCACGATTGGTCCCGTTGCGGCCGCCGCGGGGGGAACAAACGCGTCCCCGGCGCAAACGATCAATCGCGATATCCTGCATGCGCAGGTGATTCTCGATCATCTCGGCTTCTCGCCGGGCGTGCTTGACGGGCGGCCGGGCAAGTCGCTGGTGGCGGCCCTCAAGGGATTCCAGGAGTCGCGCGGCCTGGCGGAAACGGGCAAGCTGGATCCGGCCACCTTATGGGCGCTGCATGCCTATCACGAGCTGCGCCCGACCCGGACGCTGGCGCTGACCGCCGACATGCTGGCCGGCCCCTATGTGAACCCGCTGCCCAAAGACCCGCAGGACCAGGCGAAACTGCCGGCGCTCGGATACCGCTCGCCGATGGAGAAGCTGGCGGAGATGTTCCACACCACGCCGCAGGTGCTGCTGGGGCTCAATAGCCCGCAGACTCGGTTGGCGGTGGGGTCACCGGTCGTGTTCCCCAATGCGCTGCCCGTATCGCGCGATTATGATCCGAAGTTGCCTGCGGCCTGGCGTAAGACGCTTTCCGATCTCAATATCGATTCGGTGCAACCACAGGGGGCGAAGGTCGTGGTCGACAAGTCGGACCAGGTGCTGCGCGTGCTCGACGCGGACGACAGGCTGGTCGCGCAATTCCAGGCGACTATGGGTAGCCAGCATGACCCGCTGCCGATCGGCACCTGGAAGATCCAGGGCGCGACCTACAACCCGACCTTCAACTATAACCCTGACCTGTTCTGGGATGCGAAGAGCAGCGCGAAAGCCGCGAAACTGCCCGCCGGCCCGAACGGCCCGGTCGGCGTGGTCTGGCTCGATCTGAATATCCCGCATTACGGCATCCACGGCACGCCCGAACCGAGCACGATCGGCCGCGCTGAAAGCCATGGCTGTATCCGCCTGACCAACTGGGATGCGGCGCGGCTGTCGCTGATGGTGAAGCCGGGCACGCCAGCGATCTTCCAGGAATAAGCTTGTGAGGAAGCTGGGCTGCGGTTTCCTGATGCTGATCTGCGCGGTAGCTGGCGCCTGGGTAGCGCTTGTGTTGTTCGGGCGGACTTTGCCCGACGCGAAGCCGCAGGTGGCGAGTTCAGGGCGCCTCTCCACCACGACCGCGACCACCGCCACGGCCACCAGCTCTGTCGTCGTGGTTCCCGCTGGCGCTCTGCTGGCTGTGCCGGTGGCGGGCGTCGCGCGATCGGCGATCAGCGACAATTGGGGCGATCCGCGTGAGAACGGTCTGCGCCTGCATCATGGGACCGACATCATGGCGCCCTCCGGCACGCTGGTGACGGCGGCGGCGCCGGGGGCAGTCGAGAAATTGTGGAACAGCGCGGCGGGGGGCACGACGCTGTACGTCCGCTCGCCGCAACGCGACTGGACCTATTATTATGCGCATCTCTCCGGCTACGCGCCGGGGCTGCATGAGGGGCAGGTCGTCAACACCGGCGATCCGCTCGGCTATGTCGGCGATACCGGCAATGCCGGGGCGGGCAATTTCCACCTCCATTTCGGGCTGTCCCGAACCACGCCCGACCAGCATTGGTATCAGGGCGAGGATGTCGATCCCTACCCCTATCTTGCCGGAAAGCCGTCCTCCCGCTAAAGGCGCGCCTCGCTCTTTCCAGATACAGGCACCCCCATGAAGATCAACGCGGTCGAGATTCGTCCCGGCAACATCCTTGAATATGAAGGCGGCATCTGGCGCGCGGTGAAAATCCAGCACACCCAGCCGGGCAAGGGCGGGGCTTATATGCAGGTCGAGATGAAGAATCTCATCGACGGCCGCAAGAACAATGTCCGTTTCCGCTCGGCTGAGAGCCTCGAGAAGGTGCGGCTCGAGACGACCGATTTCCAGTTCCTGTTCCGCGAGGGTGATCAGCTCACCTTCATGGACAAGATCAATTACGAGCAGATCACGCTCCCGGCCGATCTGCTTGGCGACGCCGCCGCTTTCCTGCAGGACGGCATGGATGTGGTCATGGAGCTCTGGGAGGAGCGCCCGATCTCGGTGCAGCTCCCCGACACGATCGAGGCGCTGATCGTCGAGGCCGATGCCGTGGTGAAGGGCCAGACCGCCTCGTCGAGCTACAAGCCCGCGATCCTCGAGAACGGCGTACGCGTGATGGTGCCGCCGCATATCGGCGCCGGCACGCGGATCGTCGTCGATGTCTATGAGCAGACCTATGTAAGGCGCGCTGACTAAAGTCCCCCTCCCGCTTGCGGGAGGGGCTAGGGGAGGGCGTGTTAAGGGCCTCACGTCTCCCGTACATTTGACAGGCCCTCCCCCGACCCCTCCCGCAAGCGGGAGGGGGGAGAAGTAAATTGGTTTCCCATTCAGGCCTCATCACCGTCATGGACCGCGCCGCCCGCAAGGCCGCGCCGCGGCTGCGGCGTGACTTCAACGAAGTCCAGCAGCTCCAGGTCAGCCGCAAGGGTCCGGCCGACTTCGTCACCATGGCCGATCAGCGCGCCGAGCAGACGATCTTCGAGGAGCTCTCCCGCGCCCGCCCCGACTGGGGCTTCCTGATGGAGGAGCGCGGCGAGATCGCCGGCGATCCCAACAAGCCGCGCTGGATCGTCGATCCGCTCGACGGCACCACCAACTTCCTCCACGGCATTCCGCACTTCGCGATCTCGATCGCGGTCGAGGAACCGCTCGCCAACGGCAAGCGCGAGATCACCACTGGCCTCGTCTATCAGCCGATCACCGACGACAGCTTCTGGGCTGAAAAGGGCCGCGGCGCCTGGATGCAGGAACAGCGCCTGCGCGTGTCGGCGCGGCGTGATCTCGCCGATTCGCTGATCGCGACTGGCATCCCCTTCCTTGGCCACGGCAATTTCGCCGAGTGGAGCCGCATCTTCGGCGCGATCGCGCCCGAAGTGGCGGGCATCCGGCGGCTCGGCTCGGCGGCGCTCGATCTCGCCTGGGTGGCGGCCGGCCGTTTCGACGGTTTCTGGGAATCACGTCTTCAGCCCTGGGACGTCGCCGCGGGCATGCTGCTGGTCCGCGAGGCCGGCGGCTTCGTCACCGATTTCCGCGGCGGCGACAAGATGATCGAACGCAGCGAATTCCTCGCGGCGAACGACGTGCTCCAGTCGAAACTCCACAAGCTGCTCGCCAACGCGCTGCGCTGATCATTCCTCCCCGGAACGGGGAGGGGGACCATTTGCTTCTTCAGCAAATGGTGGAGGGGCTTGGAGCGCGGCGAAGGTGCCCCGCTCCAAGCCCCTCCACCACCCCGCTGAAGAAGCGGGGCGGTCCCCCTCCCCGAGCGAGCTCGGGGAGGAACAGGCGAAGGTAATTGCGAGCGATTCTCACTCTCCACGCCCTTGCCCACACCACCCCATCGTCCTAAAGCCCGGCAATCTGTTCGCACCTGCGAGAAACCCCTTGTTCGACCTGTCGCAATATCTGCCGATTCTGCTTTTCCTGGGCGTCGCGCTCGCGCTGTCGAGCGCGTTCGTGTTCCTGCCCATGATCGCCGCGCGTTTCACCGGTTCACACAAGCCGACCGCCGAGAAGCTGACTGAATATGAGTGCGGTTTCCCCGCCTTCGAGGATTCGCGCAGCCAGTTCGATGTGCGTTTCTATCTGGTCGCGATCCTGTTCATCATCTTCGATCTCGAAGCGGCCTTCATCTACCCCTGGGCGGTGAGCGTCTTCTCGCTCGGCTGGGTCGCGTGGTTCGCGATGATGGGGTTCATTGCCGAACTTGCGCTCGGCCTTGTCTACGCATGGAAAAAGGGAGCGCTGGAATGGGAGTAGAACTCACCCAGCCTGCCGGCTCCTCGATCATTGCGCCCGACCAGTCGTTCTTCAACGATCTGAACGGCGAACTGACCGACAAGGGTTTCCTTGTCACCTCGACTGAGGACCTGTTCCAATGGGCGCGCACCGGCAGCCTGTGGTGGATGACCTTCGGCCTCGCCTGCTGCGCGGTCGAGATGATCCACGTCAACATGCCGCGCTACGATCTCGAGCGCTTCGGTGCCGCGCCGCGCGCTTCACCGCGCCAGTCGGACGTGATGATCGTCGCGGGCACGCTCTGCAACAAGATGGCACCGGCGCTGCGCCGCGTCTACGACCAGATGTCCGAGCCGAAATACGTCATTTCGATGGGCAGCTGCGCCAATGGCGGCGGCTATTATCATTACAGCTATAGCGTGGTGCGCGGTTGCGACCGGATCGTCCCGGTCGACATCTATGTACCGGGCTGCCCGCCGA
>Ga0307508_10001214_pt1 | contig 29520 bp, 37 predicted proteins | sample 9_EM_MG_FD_203089 | JGI IMG/M metagenome (GOLD analysis project Ga0307508, IMG submission 203089) | Populus trichocarpa ectomycorrhiza microbial communities from riparian zone in the Pacific Northwest, United States - 9_EM | ecosystem: Host-associated > Plants > Roots > Unclassified | place...
GACTTACGGAGGTGATGGCGCAACAAAGGGTGGCTTTGAAAATAAGCACGAATCAGGGAACGCAAAGGGTGGAATTTCAGATTGATGTTGAGGAATTCAAATAGATCGTGGAACCCCTGGATTTGGGCGACGGGATGGGGGTGCAGGATGCAAGCTCTTATGCGCCCTGGGATGTACATCATGATGTCGGGGTGGGATATGATCCCTGGTCGGTCGTGAGATAGGTCAACCTCAGCGTCAAAGGGGTCGATAAACGTTTCTTCCGTCCATGTAGGTGCGACCGAGCTCGCGTAGGCTGAAGGAAAGCCATCGGTGGACGGCGGATAAGTAGTGCGGGGAGGCGCAGGCGATTGTAACGGAGAGGGAACTAAATTGCCAGTGGGTGACCGTCGACGTCGACGCAACACCGAATTGACCTAAACAACCTTTCGTGAGATTGTTTTTCCGCAGAAAGAACATTTGCGACTTGCCACCCCCATTAATATTCAGAAGTAATTTGCATGATGAAAGTGTCAAATAAGATGAGAGGATGGGGTGGATAAAAGGCGGGGGGGATGAGAGGACGCGGATGAGAGGACGATGTGGATGAAGGGACGACGAGGGCGAGGATGAGAGGACGGCGCAGGACGACGTGGATGAGAGGACGAGGGTGAGAGGACGATGCGGATGAGATGACGACGCGGGTGAGAGGACGACGCGGGTGAGGACGGGGCAGACAAGAGGAGGGGGGTAAATGAGAGCACGACGGGAGGGAAGGGGGGATGAGAGGACAAGGATGGGAGGGAGTGGGGGATGAGAGGACGAGGACGGGAGGGGGAGAGAGAGGACGAGGATGGGGGAGGGATGGGAGGACGAGGATGGGAGAACGAGGATGGGGACGAGGATGGGGGGAGGGATGAGAGGGCGAGGGAGGAGGATATCACGACGCAAATGATGCGCAACAATCCAGCACCAAGTCCGGGCAGTCTTGCTCATGTGAGCGAAAGCTTTGAGACTACCATACTAGACTAAGCGTGAACCCGCAAAATAACGCAAGAATGGCACTGAGCTGAGGGAGGCAAATTTTGGAGTAAGACTCTATGTCCTGTCCAAAGCCAAAGCATCATTGATCAGGCACACGCATTGGCGCATGGGCGTGTTACCGAGCGTCATCGCTGGGTTGTTGTTGTTGTTGTTGTTGTCGGTGTTGGTGTCTCGCGTTTATTAGTCGTTTCAGGTTGCGTGGGCACACGTCAAGAACGGCCTGGTATGTATCTAAGACGAATCTAGTTTGACCGGAGATAAGATATAATTAAGGATGAGAAGCAGGCAAAGCGTGCAAAATCTGCGTACTTGGTGACTTGGATGATGATGATATTGAAATGATAATTGAAATACGGCTCGCTCGATCCTCGCGACCTCCCCTCAGTCACCCCACATCATTGTCCCCCCCACATACACACCACGCATCGGAGGTGCCGAGTGTAACAGTTGAGATTCCTGGCAAGTTCCAAGCGCTCCAGCAACAGCAACAAACCTCGTGGCCTTGTACGTCGTTTGTATATTGATATCCTTCCCCCCCCCACCCCTCCTCCATCCGTTTACGCTGTGGTTCCAGCATGGTCCTGCCGTGACGCCGCGCACCAGCGGAAGATTCCAAGTCTTCCACCTCAACTCGCCCCTCATATACGACTGGCGTTGGCACCGATCCCGGTTAGTCATTTACAGTCCTCATCGTGTAATACTTGCGGTCTCGTCTTTTCCATCAAATACACCCACAATAAGCCTTGAGGACCAAATGCCTTTTCGTCTTCACCTCTTCGGGCTTAAGCCACTTACTGTGGCAACCCCATATAATCATGATGCAGTCATCCGTCCTCGATCATCCACATCGAACGACACCGGCGTACCCGCGCCAGCAAACCTCCCACGGTATGTGCCGGCACGTCCCTTCTGACATATCTTACCCATTTTCCAGAAAACCACCGGCACGTGGCCAAGTTGCCGCCGATGCCCTTGATGATACACCCGTGCATTCGCCACGAGATTGCAAGAGCACAGCTGGCCTTAGCGGTGCATCCTCTCCGTTGAACGCATACTCCGTACGAAATTTCCACGACACTTCACATATTACAAGTATCGCCTCACGCGTTGCTGATTCGGTTGCAGCCGCCCAACCTCACCACACAGGCCCACCCCCACGATTCTGGGAAACTCCAAGTCAGGATGAAAAAAGTTCCGCTTATGGATATCACACAGTCTTTCACTTGCGCAGATTCTCGCAGGAAATACTTGTAAGGACATTCGCCTCAAGTTGTTTGTATTGCATACGAATTTATTTTTTGTACCTTGCAGAGTGGACCAACTTTGTAGTATCGTGGAGAGCCAACTCGCAGGCATTGAGGGAGAGGCCAAGGTCGCAGCGCAACGACTTATGGCCACCCTGGCGGACACACATAATGAAGAGGCCGTCTCTGGCTCGTCTACGTTCATTCAACTGTCGCCGCCCGATTTGGAAACAGGAGCTCTTAAATTGCTATCCCTGATGGGGCCAACACGAGGTTCTGCGTCCACAGCGAGTGTGGTTTGGAACGCTGAGCAGAACCTTCTCCATCTCAGCGCATCTTTAGGCTTCAAAAGCCTGTTGAAGCAGTTGCTTGAGCGCGGGGTGGATGTCAACACGCATGACGCCAACGGATGCACGTCTTTGCAATTTGCCGCTATGTTTGGACACATCGATTGTGTGAAACTGCTAGTCTTCGAGGGAGCTGATGTGAGCGTCGTGGATACATCGGGTCGCAAGGCACGAGACATCGCGTCGGCGTTTCATCATCACGACATCGCACACTTCTTGGAGACACGCGAGACGATTATGGCCAACATCGATGAACTGGCAAGCGAAGAAAACGGTGATAATCATTACGAGTCCCACTCATCCAAGTGAGCTGAATGCGCATCGATCTGCCGGTTCTTTTCCGCGCATTTTGACATGACTGTCTCCTCTTCCTCATTCCCCGATCCGCACCAACTACATCGGGCGGTGGGGTTTTCCTCATAGTGACAATGCAGGAGCCGTCGCCCTCAGCAGGCGCAGTCGGATTCGCAGAGGTGAGTCGAATGTTCTAGTGTGTTCAAGGTGACCTAAGAATCGTCGGTCCTAATTATACTTATGCTCCAGCACTCTTTCGGTTGCAATTGCCAAAGCTGGGCTCCCATCGCTTGATCGCGGACAAGGTGCGGCCGCATCATGGAAGCGATGGCTCGGGTGATAGTGGTAGCCCCTCGAGTCGCACTGTCTTCTCTGGTTCTGGCAGCACTAGTCCATCCACCCTGTGTGGCCAGGACTTTCCCATATCCCCTACACTTGCAGAGTTTCTCGAGATTAGTGAGGCGAATGGCCGACACATGCCGGGCGCAACTATCTTCGAGGCGCTACAGGCAGTAGCAGCTGACTCTAATCGGGCACATGACGCCAGATTGCTGCGGGGCGAAGCATCCCAAGAGCTTGCAAGTTGGCTACAATACGTACGTTTTATTCCTCGTTTCTATGGCTAAACTTTGACACCATCGACACTGCACAAAGTGCCTCGATGTATCACGCAAGCACCCTACTTCCGCTACCGGCCGCCCAGCAATCTTGAAGCTTCTTCAAGATGTCTGTGTGGAGTCTAAGAAATTGCCAACGCAGTATAGGATCGAAGGGGTTCAGTTTGACCGGCGAGACAGGATAGCAGCTGGAGGTGAGACGGCCCTCTACCGCGGCACCTACAACGGCGATCAGGTGGTAGTGCGGGAATTCTTCCCCCATCCTAAAGTGCCGGAAGAAGAAATGCACTCGGTAAGATACCGATTTGAACGTGAATTCTTCCCTTGTGACGTTCTTCGGCCATTCATAGCTCATACGGCGTGAAGTGATCGCGCAGTGGCAAGCGGACGACAAGAACCTACTTCGTCTCAAAGGCATCTATATGGGTGGAGACATACCGCTTATTGTCCTTCCTTTCCTGGGGGGTGGCAATGCAATGCATGCGCTCGAGGAGTGCGCATCAAAGAATACGTGTGCTCAGGCTCGGCGAAAGTTATCCTCAATGGTCCGTGATGCTGTTGCCTATCCGATATCGATGTGTTGACCCATCCCGCCAGTTCCAAGAGGCCGTTAGCGGGCTTAAGCATCTCCATCATAGTGATCCGCCTATCATACATGGCAATATACACCCCGTTAGTCACACGCCAAAATTTCGTACCTGTGCCTGATCAACCCGCCAGGATAATCTGCTGTTGGACGATAATGGAGTGATACGTCTCACAGATTTCGGACGTTGTCGAACAATGCTCGAGCAGAGCCGAAGTCAAACCGACCTCCGATTTGGTGGAAAGCTTCGTTATGCAGCACCCGAGCTTGCAATGGGTTCAGGACAGAGTCGCACCAACGAAGCGAGCGATATCTACTCTCTGGCCATGACAATTTACGCCCTCGCATCTCTCGAACATCCATTTTCCGACATCAAGATTGCACATGAGGCGGCATCTACAGCGCGGAGCGGAAAACGACCTGCAAAACCTCACGAGATGCGGCTTCTCGACGCTAGGCAGACAGAGTACCTTTGGCCTGTTCTGGAAAAAATGTGGTCGCAGGAACCCGAACACCGACTGTCTGTGGTGCAGGTGGAAGATGAATTCAGGACGTCTGTCAGCCCTATGCTCCAACGTAAGCCTATTCACTCCAGCAGCCTTCACCTCATTGTCACTATGATTTTCAAGGGGAGTCGTTCCGTGAGCGCGTCATGTCCAATGCCGGTGCTAGGCCAATAAAGAGACTCGATCAACCGAAAACAACAAACTCGAACAACAAGGTCGACAGTCAACCGAGTGAGCGCCGCAGAACAGATAGTTTACTGGGTCGTGAGCTTTTTCATCTTATCGTCAACGTGTTTACTCTCGTTAATGGTACTGTGCTCATTCATGAAGGCACAATAGATTCAGTCAAAAAAATTGCGAGGCCGGCAGACCGTAAACGCAAGCAATCCGATCTAGTGGACGGCGCACCCGGCCATGAAAAGTCCTCGGCCGCAGCAGACAAATCTACCCGTATGTGTTGGATATCTCGATATCTTTCTCCCATACTACCCTATCTGTCACTTAGAAGTGCATCTGGATGACCACGTAAATCACGTTGGATGCTTCCCTCCACGGCGTCGATGCTTCTCCGCACCCTCCGATAACACCTCGCGTCCATGCTGGTTGTCCCCGCCACGCCGGGCCCGCCGTGCGAGCTTGACAGGATAACTCAGGGATGGGAGAACTGGCACACTCCGCCAGTATTTAACTCGCCGTCTTGGCTTAGATGCGCTGGACGCACACTTACAAACATATTTCACACCTTCAGTTTAGTGGTCCCATTTGGGTTGTCGCACCGGCCGTATCTGCAGAAGTAGTAGCACAATCCCTGTCCCACGAACACCATTCCCCAATAGCCGTCGCCACATATACGCCTTTGTGCCGGGTCCAAGCCTGTTCCGGCCGCCGTGTCCACACTTACCCAGCGCTGGCACCACGTCAACCCACACTCATTCATCATGCAGTGACCCACGACATACTATTCTAATATTTCATTGCGGACCACCCTTATAGCATTGTTAAAATCCAATCGCCCCAACACAGACTCGATACCATCCTCGGAATGCGGATCACGTCACTCAACTGAGCGGCCGACTAGATGGTAGGCAGGTTGTTGTGCTACTACTAGTGCCTAATACATATATGATGATTATGACGGTTAACCAAGCTAGACATGAGCCACGAAGGCGAACCGAGACCTAGTGCGGAGAGGCCTTTAGGCGCGAGAAGATGTGGATTTGCCAGTAGACCTTGAGTCACGATGCTTCTAGAACTGTTGGGGCTACTGCATATGTGAGATTGTCCAGTCAACTTTCCTTGCGCGTTAATACCCGTGGGCAATAATGGCAGCGTTATCTAAACGACTCCCACAAAGGAGTCGTTTCAGCAAGGTTCGTAGAAAGTCTTAGGCAAGTCGTATGATCTAGCACAGGTGTCCGCCACGTGCCACAGTACTTCCAAGAAAGCAGGTATGGCCAAATACTGGGTTAATCGCTAGTCCACCGCCCGACACAGACGAAGCCGGTCGTATGGGGGGCATCACCTGCCGGAGCAAAAAGTCCGCTCTTCACTATCACGTGCGAATACGGCGTTGCACTGTTGCTGACTAGAAGCTTGGTCAAGATACTTGTTGGATCTAGTGGGAACCGGTTGCTCACAGCCTATAGGCATTTCCTTGAGTAATATCCGCAAAACATTGTCAATGTCAAGGTACAAGTTCCCAAAGTGGGAATTCGCCTTCTGGTTAATTCAACTCGATGGCGGTGAAACGGATGTAAGTCTATAAAGGGGGCATGGCGGACGTGGGGCGTCTTTCGCGCTCCAGCTGACCCCCACATCCCCATTCTACATCACCTGTACGCCATGGTGCAAGAGCATTCGAGGAAATGTGGGATCGGTCCTAGGGCTACAGCGGTCGCTGTGGGTGTTTAATGCTCTTCGTGACGGTTAGAAACCCCTTGACCCATCTGCGGCATCCATAATCCTCCCATAGATGCCTCTCACCGCTTGCGTTCCATCCCCAACTCCGCCCCCTCCGCCAATACACAGTTCAGGCTGTCCGAACAACCCCGAAGATGAACGACGCGTGGTACAACCAACCGAGTCATATCTCAATGTTGGCCGTTCAGGCAATCCTGCGACCGCTATCGCGAATCCCGAGTCGGGATGGCTTCTTGCTGTGAATTCGACCATTCAACAAGACAAGGAAGTCGTGGATAAATGGCAGCGTTCTATGGATGTATTGCTCATATTTGTGAGTGTGCAGCTTCTTTTTCAATGTCATACCTAACAATGTTTGCAGTCGACACTATTTGCTGCTATCGTCACTGCTTTTCTCCTCGATATGTCCAAAGAACTGCGTGGACAAAACGCTTTATTGAGTGAAATGTCGCAGACGTCTGGTGGGATTTCGTCTGTCGCAGCGGCGAGACTTGCGACTCGTCCTAGTACCATGGTGCGTCGAGTGAATCGCCTGTGGTTCGCTTCACTCGCCATTACCATTGGTTCCACCGTCTTTGCCATGTTGACTAAACAATGGATCTCGGAGTATATGGACGGTTTACGAATTGATCTCAAGCTTGCATCCGAACAGGAGCTTCTCCGAGTAGCAAGGTTGAGGGAATATCGCTCTGCGGGTTTGCGACAATGGCATGTTCCAGGAATTATCGGAATACTCCCCATCCTGCTCCATGTGGCTCTTCTGCTCTTCGGCGCCGGCCTCGTTGTTTTCTTCTGGAAACTCGACCATGGGACTGCGATTATAATCCTGGTATTCCTCTGCATCATTAGCTTCTTATACGTCGCGTCCATGTTACTGCCCTTGCTCCGTCGCGATGCTCCATACCGCACTCCCCTCTCCCACATTTTCTCCAACATTATACGCACGATTTCGACACCTTTCAGTCCTTCCAAGCGGGAAGGACTCATTACGCATAGTGCGTTGCTCGAGGCAGAACGGAATGAAGTCAGAAAGAAGGGGGAGATACTTGATAGGAAGTTTTTGGAACGGCTGGAGGGGACTACGCGTGAAGCTATCTTCGCAGAATTGAAGTTGGAAACTTCGCGCCTTGCCCGTGATTCCGCGCAACAGCCTCACCTTCCGCCGAATGAAACGGCCCGATCAAGCGTTGCACGCGACGCAGAAGCGGTCGGTCTATGAAGTGGTGAATAAGACGCTCCTGAGATACTTGCAGTATATTGGCGGTCTTGGCCTCTGGATTGGGGACATGCCAGCAATGGAGCCTTAATCAAGGGCGCAGAAAAGCACAGCCGCATTTCACCAATTACCCGTTTATGATATTCGGTGGGCCACGACATTACGTTCAAGTTACTTCGTTACACACGCGGAAGCCTTGATGGACCAGTTCATACCAACGTTGCAACCTTGTATTTATAATAGACTCTCAGTCGCCCCAATACATGATCACGAGAGCTTGACTCCTGTGACAATTACATCGCCGTTCTGGAAATACATAATCCCGTCATCAAGTGACCCGGAGGACATGCTAGATCAGTCCCGGCATCACAAGGCCCAGGAGACACAAGAAAGTCCCGTAAAATTGGGTCCAAATTAGGGCTGTTTTCCCTCTAGCCTCTAGCCTGAGTTTCGTAGGTCCGACATTTCCTTGCGCGCGCAACCCTATTGCCAATTGAACGGTGCAGAAGCTGCCAACATGAACCTTGCACCTTTTTTGCATTGGCCTTGCGCCGACGTCGTAAACAGCAGAATTGAATGATGACTGGGGATTGCCATAATCATGACAGTAACAAATCATGCAAGCTAAACGGCCTTTTTCAATTGACCTAAAAAACCCTCCAAAGGTGCGTTAACGTTCTTGACAGCTGAGTGAAAGGATATTTGTTTGATACAAAGGCTGTTAAAGAGCGAGCGATATGACGTAATTGACCCAAGCAGTGACAGTTGTTGATAGCAAATATTCCACGTAAGAAGCTAGTTGGTAACGAAAGATTCAATCATCGAGATAAACAGCTGGCGTGCGGTCGAGGTCTCGCCGTCGTTCCTTCTGGGCATTTTCGAAAACCTCCACGATGCTTATCCTCGTGGTAGTCTCGTCTCCTTGATCCCAATTTTGCTTTGGCGCAGTGGTATCGTGGCCTGCGGCTTCTTCAACCAATTTTTGGGGCTCGACACGCTCCTTGGACCCAGCTGTCTTCCACGTGGGGATCGCACTGACTATGACCTTAGAAGGGTCCGTTATTTTGCGCTCGGCAGCCTCGGCAGCAATTTTCTCGCGGTGCTCTAGTACTTGAGTGCGTCTAAGAAGATTGTTGTTGTCAGATTGCATGCAAACGTCGCACAATCGTGACGGATTTTTTAAGAGATACACACCCGTCCCATTTGCTGCGATCCACAGGCCCAAAGAATAGTTCATGCTCTTCTTCTGATTTCTTAGCCGCAGCGATCATGGAATCCATTACTTTGTCCAGGGAAAATCAGCCAAAACCTAGACCCCTACAAAAATGTCAGCTTTACCGGCGAGAGAGACTCCCCCAATTCTCGTTTGCATATCCAATGCACGCCATAATGAGCGAGCGAAGTTAAGATCGTCTGCGTTGTTGGCAGGTTAGTCAGTAAATTTGGGGCCTCAGGTAACGGCAGTATACAGTGGCGGACCTGCGGGGTACCAGGTCGAGGCATGAAGATAGCTGGAAGCAAATCCGAGTCAGCAAATATTTTCCTCTCAGGTTGCGACTAACTTACGATTCCAAGGCGCGCTGCGACTCCGTGGGATCCAAATACGTCAATTCGCCGACTTGCTTCTTTCTTCGTTCGGCACGGTTCCGGTGGACAAAGCCCCGCGCGCTGTATGCCTATGTAGTGTGAATGCTTTCATCGACAATCAATGTGATCACAAAACAATACCTCTGCCCGAAGACATGAATCGAATGCAAGCCAATAGACAGAAGTCGATACGGGGTCTGAAAGTCCCGGACGAGGGAGTGGGTATTTTTGGCACGATTGAAGTTGCTCGGTGGCGAGCTGTTCAATTTGATCCAGATCACTCGTGGTGCAGCCGTTGCGCGTACACAAGTGGAGGCGGCACTCGAGCATGCGAGCCCCAACCGCTCTCCCTAAGTGCAATCCGTTAGTCATTTGCTTTCCATATATGATCCACGGACCCACAAAACGTGCGCTGCAAACTGGTGCCAGCAAGATTGGGCTCTGCCTGCCGGGGCCACTTAGCTCTGGCGAGACCGATCAACGTGTAGGCCCGTGTGTATGCCTGTAGCGCAGAGCCATAATCGCCGGCCATCAATTCGTACAGCAGGCCTTGCAATATGCTGAGACGGATAGACCCTGCCAGCAGTGCCCTGACACTGTCGTTTCAAAGTTAGAAGCGGCACAATGGTTTTGATGCTCATTCTTACCCCACTTTCATGCCGACATTTATTTCGTCCCATCCATGCACCTGCTGCAGTTGATCAAAGTGTTTGATCTGTGAAATTGGTTGTAAGACTTTCATCCCTAATCAGCATGTATGCGCGCACGATTTTGGAAGGTGTCATCTAGCAAACGGCGGTTAAGTTGTATCTACACAGTCAATGTTTCATAACCAAGACATACCTTTGCGTCGGGGGCATTCGGGCTCTAACGAGATAAACAAGGTCAGTGTCTAGTGCTGTCAACATCACACAGGGATGCGCAATGTACCCTGAAGTAGGCAAACACGAGATTCTCAAATAGTTTCGTCGGATCGGTCCATGGCTCCATCGACGGATAACAAAACGAGTTTGTGGGATCCTCCAACAGGCTGGAAACCAGATCCAGTGCGGAGTGAAATATACCATTGTCCATGTACACCATTCGGGATCCCTTAGGGACAGGAGAGCCGTCAGGCATGTGTGTCATGACGCGTATCCTTTGGACCCCCTTAAGGTAGAGTCTTTAGTGAGAGTGCCAGAGGACAGAGGAATAAGTAGACCAAGTACCTCCCAGGATTCTTTTAAGTCCTTGATGACCCAGCAATGTCGCTGAACCGCAGAGTCGCGTGGAAAGGTATGGCCTTGAGCCTCGAGCATTCGGAGCCGATCAATCCCGATGGCGCTGCCCTTATTGAAGGTCCGTGCTTCATTCATTCTCTCCGTAACGGCAGCCTGGATCCTGGCCGTCATGCGTTGAACACCATTTTCATAATCGGTCTTCTGGCGGGCATCCTTCGCGAGGCTTGCAGCTTTCCGATATGCGTGAAGGGCTGCCTGAATTTGGTCTATGTGTGCAAATTAGGTTTTCCGCGTGTAGGAATTTAGCGGAACCCCAACTCACTGAGGTATTCGTGCGCCGTAGCTACTCGCCCATGAGCTTTCTCCCAATCAGGATCAAGCTGGATCGCATCGAGGTTGAGGTAAGTCATCATGAAAGATATGGGATTACAACGTACTTTAACAGCCTTTTCTGCATCCTTGAGAGCCTGGGTGAAGTTCCCCAACTTCATCGCGGCCGCACTTCGATTGCTGAACAACAAGGCATGTGACTGACCCCCTTCGGAGATAGCAGTAGAGAAGGCATCGAAAGCCCCCGCAAAATCGCCTTTTTTGAAGAGATCATTTGCCTTGGCTTTGAGCTCAGCCGTACGAGGGCTGAGTGTTGGCTCTGTCGACGGCATTTTGACTTGTTGGCGTCTGTTTGGTGAATAAACAGAACCCTGGCACCTCGAGGCAACCTTGAGGCACTAGCCTCGTCACAAGAGTAAATGCGCTAAATGTACGATCTATAGCAACATTCTTCATGGAAGTCTCCTGGGGAACAACGCGGGCGGCGAATCGGCACCCAGCCGAACTCTGTTCGATCCTCAGGCTCGCCATTTTCAATAATTATCATTCAACCTACGGTACAGCACTTTGGCGACGGGCCTGTGCACTTCAACCCAAACATATCGCTGGACACCTCTCCAATCGGGCGGATATCTGCGGCGCGCTGCGGCACTGTGCAAACCTCGCACCCCGAGCCTACACGTCACACTCCCATTTGCGAAATACAAGGAGAATGACTGTGGATGCACAATACCACACCCTCTCGCGGACCGAGGGCTTTGACGGGGCTAGTTGTATTGTCAGGCCGCAGCAGAGTGAACTCGCGGTGGATCATTCTCCCCCATATTGAGTCAGGGTGAGAACATATGATGAATATTCCCTTCGCTTGTTAACCAACAATCTTGCTCAGTCCGGGGCTCTTCATCTACCAGCACAACAAGGCGCATGTTTGAATTTCGGCTTATGAATGAGCGCGCGCCACAGTATCGACCCAACCAACGGAGAGCCGTTTCCGTAATAGATCTGCGATGCCGCGCGGCAACCCCCAACGTTGCTAGCGGCTTGGATTCGGTGCTTTTCTGATGATATTTGAACCTGGTCTGCTTGTCATGAGGTGGAACTGCTGTGCCTGACAACTAGTACTGCTGCTAACAGAGGTCCGGCAATCGAGGTAATGGCTGTGTCAGTGTGTCATTCTCATTAGTCTAGTTACTGCAATGTGCTATTGTACAACGGCTAGCTGCATGTACACCGCTAGTTCAGTGCGAACCAAGTTGTGAAAGAGGAAATTAGACTGCACGCAATGGCCACTTTGAGTTTGACACGTGGTTTTGGGGGGCCGTTGCACGTGACGGGTGACCAAGATCTCGGCGCCGCGCGCGTGCATGTTGTCCCACCTCAAAATAACTCCGTCGACGAGTAGCTCTTTCACTTCCAACTCGATCCCTCCGCCACCACAAGCTTTACCCGACACGCCGTCAACCGCCAGCGAGGAGCTTCCGTCACCTAAGATGCCAAATTTGCCGGACCGCTCCGATGATGACATTGGTACAGGACAACAAGACGAGACTGCACCCTTGCTTGTGCCCCCGCCTCCACAAACTCAAACAGGTCCTGGAACAAATGGACTAGAGGAGATTGAGGAGCGTTTGGAATCGCGTGGCGGAGCCGAAGTTGCAACAAAAAGAGACGCGTACTTCGCATTCATCGCTGTTGTGAGTCGAAGGCATCCCTAGGATGTGTACATGCATGCAATCCGAAACCGCTCGCTGCCTAACTTTCATGACCTCATTGGTTCAGGGATCCTTGTTGACGATTACCATGTATACCTGGATCCTCGTATTCTCGCAGCCAAATCCAATATCGACCCTTCGATTTTTTGCGTTTCACCCTCCCCTTCAAACACTTGGCGTTCTGTTCTTTGGGATTGGGATTCTTACACTTCAGCCAACATCGAAAAGTGTACCCAGGGCAAGGGAACGCGGACTCAAGATTCATCAAATTATTCAGCTCGGTCTTGGGGTACCCTGCATCCTTGTTGGAGCTGCGATGATGATACTCAACAAGATCGACCACGGCGCGGCCCATTTTACAACCTGGCACGCAGTGAGTCGGAGTGCACCGCTTGTCGTCCGCGTGAATGTGCTTTGTCCGTTATCGACGCTCACATGCGCTTTGAACGTTCTCACACTAGAAATTCGGGCTCATCTCTGTAATTTGGATTCTTGCACATTCCTTTCTCGGAGGCTCGAGCGTGTGGTTCGGTGGCCGCGCTTTCGGCGGACAAGAACGAGGAAAAGCTTTGTGGAAATGGCACCGGTACTCAAATGAGCCTTTCTCGTAGACAGTCCCTGTCTCACGGCCCTCGGCGGATGATAGATTATCTGGCTACCTACTCCTTGCGTTCCTGCTGACGACAATACACCTCGCTGGTGGGCACTCAGATTGGGTGACCCTCAAGCGAAATGCAGAACAACGGTTCTGGATATACCTGTTCTTGCCTATTGTCGCCTTCTTTGGAGTTATCGCGCGACTACGGTAAGCCTTGCACATGGCTAGTTCCTCATTCCAGACGATTTACGCCGAAACTTCCCACAGGAAAGACAAGCTGCCTTTCTTCCAGAAACCGTAGCAGAAAACATGACACCAAGTTATTCACGAGACATTGGAGTTTCTCGGCTTGCGACATTAACGTATTCACATACCTTGGCATACATCAGCCTTTCAGCGTTCGCAATATATGATCGCAGAGTGTGCATTCGCTTTCGAAATCATTGTATTTTTTATGGGTCGATTTTCAGGATTGCACCAATCCCATCGTGTGCTGATATTGCGCATTGTGTTTTGGTTTTGAGGAACCGGGTATAGTGTGAATAATGACGCCGGTATCGGCGAGCGTCAGAACGCGGCGGATGCAGCATTTGTTGAGGGTAGCAGAACTCTGGGATCCTTGGCCACAAATGTTCTGGTGAAACCATGGCCTTTTGTTCGTATGGAAGCCCCAACCGCGAGCAACGAGACGCCTAACGAAGTTAACGAAAAACTTGAAGAATTCCTTTCGACAATATAAGCGTTGTATTCAAAGATTTGTAGGTTAACTCTACAAGGTAGAGGTCACTCATATGGTATAGAGCCTCCTGATTAGCCTCGTGTAGACGTTCGGTAGGCTGCTCCGTTTGGTGCTAGCAGGAGCACTGGGTCTCAAAGATGCCAAATACAACTTTCCCACGCGGCAGCCTCGAGCGCCTCCTATACAACAGGTTGAACGCTGCCGGTGGGCGCTTCTTTGTCTGCCTGGAAGAGCTTAGACTAACAGTCTGATTAGGGGAAGAAACGCAATGGCCAGTCACACGAACTCAGACGACAAAGATCTTGCCCTGACTCTGAGATTATCGCTGCTATCCGCAAATGAGTCTGGCGAAGAGACCGCTCAGCCTTTTCTCAAGGGTTTGGCGTCGGCCAACCACGCATCCCGTCCAACTACGCCGCCCGGTGACGAGACGGATAATTTGGCGCTCGCTCCGAGGCTGTCGCCGCTATCCTCCGACGACTTTGATGAAGAGGTCTCTCAATGCCATTCCAAGGGATCTGCACCAGCTGGGGACAAAGCCCATCTAACTACACCATCCTACGAAAATAATGAAGGCGATTTTGAGCGAGCACCGACCTTGTCCCGGCTTGCAGCTGATGAACAAGGGGTGGCGCTCGATCAACAGGGGGAGGGTTGCGCCTCGATCGAGGCGACTCTTACTTCTTCGCACACTGAAATATCCCGTTCAGAGGTAGAGACACAACACGATCCGCATGCCTCCGCTGATTATGGAATAGGATGACATCCGAAGATCCTTGTTTGGGCTCCTAGAGTCTATGTCTGGCGACAACTCGGAATCACCGTCGCACCACGATTATCTTCAGGCTCTCATATTGGCCACACAAGGCACATCGATGCTCAAACGATATGAAATTTCAGGCGTGCTAGGCGAGCTCGAGGAAGGAATCAACGCCCTCCGTAATGCGAATAGATTTATGCCCGAGAATCATTTGATGAAGGCGGGATGCCTCAATGGCCTCGGGGTCTCCCTCCAGAGTCGGTTTGAGTGTTTGGGCGACATTGCCGATCTTCATGAAGCAATCATAGCCCACCAGCAGGCTGTCCGTCTCACTCCAGAATGCGACCCTGCCGAGCCTGGGCATCTCAGTAACCTCGGAATCTCCTTCCTGAATCGGTTTAAGCGTCTGGGTGACACTGCCGATCTGGAAGAAGCAATCACGGCTCAACAGCAGGTCGTCCGTCTCACTCCAGAAGGTCACCCTAACAAGCCTATGTATCTCAATAACCTCGGAGTCTCCTTTCAGAATCGGTTTAAGCGTTTGGGCAACGTTACCGATGTTGATGAAGCAATCACGACGACGCAGCAGGCCATACATTGCACTCCAGAAGGTCACCCCGACAACACCCTGTATCTCAATAACCTCGAGGTCTCCTTCCAGGGTCGGTTTGAGCGTCTGGGCAATATTGCCGATCTTCATGAAGCAATCATGGCTCACCAACAGGCCGTCCGCCTCACTCCAGAATGCCACCCTGCGATGCCTGGGCGTCTCAATAGCCTCGGAATCTCCTTTGAAAGTCGGTTTGAGCGCCTGGGCGACATTGCTGATCTTGATTTGGTAATCATCGCGAAGCAGCACGCCGTCCGCCTCACTCCAGAAGGTCACCCTGACAAGCCTATGTATCTCAATAACCTCGGAGTCTCCTTCCAGAATCGGTTTGAGCATCTGGGCGACGTTGCCGATGTTGATGAAGCAATCACGGCCACGCAGCAGGCCGTCCGTTGCACTCCAGAAGACCACCCTGACAGGCCTCGGCATCTCAATAACCTCGGGATATCTTTCCAGAGTCGGTTTGAGCGTCTGGGCGACATGGACGATCTTGGTGAAGCAATCAAGGCACACCAGCAGGCCATCAGCCTCACTCCGAAAGGTCACCCTGCCAAGCCTATGTTTCTCAATGACCTCGGAAACTCATTCCAGAGTTGGTTTGAGCGTCTGGGCGACATCGTGGATCTCAATGAAGCAATCACGGCAAAGCAGCAGGCCGTCAGTCTCTCCCCGGATGGTCACCCTGACAAGCCTGCGTATTTCAATAGCCTCGGAGTATCCCTCCGTCATCGGTTTGAGCGTCCAGGCGACATTGCCGATGTTGATGAAGCAATCAAGGCTCAGCACCAGGCCACACACCTCATCCCAGATGGTCACCCTGCGAAGCCCGCGCATTTCAATAACCTCGGAAACTCTTTCCAAAGTCGGTTTGAGCGTCTGGGCGACATTGCCGATCTTGATAAAGCGATCATGGCTCAGCAACAGGCCATCCGTCTCACTCCAGAAGGTCATCGTGACAAGGCTGGGCGTTGCAATAACCTTGGAGCTTCCTTTTATGCTCGGTTCAGAAGCCAACCTGATGATGCCACTTTAGTTCAAGCTATCAAATTATATTCACAATCTGCCAACTCTTCATCTGGCCCTCCATCTGTCCGGTTTACAGCAGCGCGCATGTGGGCCACTCTCTGCTTCTCCGTTCATTCCAATGAAACGCTTGACGCGTATTCGGTCCTCGTCGATCTCATCCCTCGCGTTGTTTGGATTGGTAGGACAGTTGAGCAAAGGTACAAGGAAATATCTAGCATTGGATATGCCGTGACAGATGCAGCTGCGGCTGCTATTCATTTTGGCAAATTCGATTTGGCTTTGGAATGGCTGGAGCAAGGTCGATCAATTGTGTGGGGACAGATACTTCAGCTCCGCACACCTCTTGATGAGTTGCGTCAACTCTATCCTAGTGAAGCGGATGAGCTGGAGAAGATTTCTGGAGCTCTAGATGCTTCAGGGGTCACGTATAGTCTCAGCGATGGCGCATCCCAAGCATTGGAAATGGTTGCACAGGCTCATCGCCGTCGCGCAGAAGAGTATGATCACATATTAGCCCGCATCCGTAGTTTTCCCGGCTTCAGCGAGTTCCTGCGACCTCAGAAGTCCGCATACTTGTGTGGTGCTGCAATATCTGGCCCGGTGGTGATCATAAATGCGCCGGAGACACGCTGTGATGCTCTTATTCTCCTTCCGCACTCGTCACAAGTCTCCCATGTGCCACTTCCTACTCTTCACATTTCGGGAGTGCAGGAAATGCAGCGACAATTGGCAGTATTGACACGAGGAGCAAACATCATTCAGCGGCATTATGATCCGCACGGTGAGGGTATGGAGTTATCGGATATCCTGGGGAAGCTCTGGTGGTATATCGTGCAACCCATCCTAGACTATCTCAAGGTTGGTTAATTTCACCCTTTGCCATGTGTGTACAGTATTAATTTTACATTATAGTTGCTACAAAAGCCGACTGATGGCGAGATGCCACATATAACATGGTGTTTAACTGGGCCTCTTACTTTTCTTCCTATACATGCCGCTGGCTGCTATGATGCAAAGAATGCGCCAAAGATATTTGACTATGTTGTTTCGTCATATACTCCTACTCTCACCGCACTTCTGACTGCTAAACATCACCCTCCGAAAAGCGGTCAGACTGTCCAACTTCTTACCATTTCCCAACCAGCAACCCCACATCAAACGCCCCTTCCCGGGACAGTAGCCGAAGTCGACACTATTGAAACACTGCAAAGCACGACCGACCGACTTCATATCACTCGGCTCGATGATCGAGAGGCGACTACCACTGCCGTGCTGCACCACATGAAAGAATGCAACTGGATACATCTCGCTTGTCATGGTGTTCAGGACACTGCTAGCCCGATTGAGAGTGCTTTCTCCCTCATTGACAAGCCACTGACACTGCGGGAGATTATGAAACAATCGTTTTCTCATGCCGAACTAGCCTTCCTGTCTGCGTGCCAGACGGCAACGGGACATAGCAAGTTACCTGAGGAAGCCATTCACCTTGCAGCGGGCATGCTAATGGCCGGTTATGGAAGTGTTATGGCGACAATGTGGTCGATTCGAGACAATGACGCTCCGATCATTGCGGAGAAGTTTTACGAATATCTCATTGAGGAAGCTGGTGGAGATAGTACAAAAGCGGCGTATGCGCTGCATGATGCAGTAGTTCACCTCCGCAATCTCAGAGGCGAGAAAGATTTTGCGCGTTGGGTGCCTTTCATCCACCTTGGTATCTGCTCGCCTCGTGGACCCTTGCCTGAATGGTAGTGTGATAATTGGGCCTTTCAGCGAGCATGAGATTCTCATATTTCTTGACATTCATTATCGACCAAGGATGTAGGTTTGTCTGTTGAAGTAGTACACTGTTTCTTATCAACAATTCATCCAATGTATCGTGAGACCGGTCATGCGCCGATGTATTGACAACATTTTCCACCCGTTCTTCTGGAATGCCCCATTCGATGAAGCGAATGGCCGTAGATGCCCAGATGAAAAGCCCCAGCTGGCCGCCGCCTTACGTGATCACCTGGCCAATCGTGCGGCAGATCATAGCCTGTGAAGGCGTGGGGATCGCTAGCAAGGCATCGTTTAAAAAACCGCCGAGCCCCGTGCGTCACGCTGGCTTTGGGCCCTCATGCCACATTTGAATGCGAGCGTTGGGTACAGCGTCGTGTGTTTGGCCATGCATGCATGGGCAGGCCTGGTTAAACCAGAGCTTTCTAGCTTGAGCCAGCGCGGCTGATGCGACTCCAGTTTGGACAGTCCCACATCTCGGCAACCTTGTGCTAAACGCTTTTTTTCCAACCTGGCTCCTTCCCCGAGTATGTGTATGGGGAACTCGGCGCTCGGTGTATGTTTTCAAGTTTTCACGGGGGTCCTTTCTCGGGCCAATTCTCCTCTCAAAGCATGAAAGGCCACAGAAAGTTGAATTTCCAACCACGCTCGTCATAAGCCGATGACGGGAGCTATACTAATATGAAAGGCATGATGTCGACAATTGAAAGTCGGCGAACGCCTGGATAAGGTAAGTGCCCGCGACAAAGTCCGCCACTGAACATGCAAGCGTGACAATCTGCAGGGTCACGAAATGCAGACCACAGGCCCGGAAAAAGCATCACGGAAGGCAGCCATGTTGCAAATTGCAAGGTGCAGATTGAGGATCGGAGTCTGCATGCATTAATGCTGCAGTAAGATGGACCTTGCTAGGTTATCACCGTGTTTCTTTCCACCGGTCGGTTTGTATTCAGTTTGTGACTAGCGGTCTAGGTCGCTCCACCACACCACGCGCTTGTTCTGTTCTTGGCAATCAAATCATCGACACGCGTAACTTTATTTATGGTTCGGTTTAGGCGATTTCTTGGCGACAAGCGGGCCTTCGGCCCATCTTGTGGCGCGCCCAGGCCAGGGGTACTGACCAACAACGAGGAGCACGTCCGCTGCCAAGAATCTGAATTGAGTGGCGTGGGTCACCAGTCATCAGGATTTCACCTCTCCAAGTTATAAACTAGGACCATGCGAACGGGTCCGTACTCTCTCCCCTCATCCCCCTTGCAAGGGCTTTGTGATGTCCAACCAAACCTTGATTGAGAAATCCCCCGTAAAACGCCTCGACAGCAAACCCGTCGTACATAATCTTCATCCGCCGCAATGGGAGAGGGATAATGAATATCACACCGCATATCCCAATCGCTGGGCATTTATTCGATACAAATACCTTCGTGATTTCGCTTGCGAGTTTCTTGGTAAGTAGTTGCTCCCAGCTTGCCGTCCAAGGAGCTCAAGGATCGTTATTTCCTATACCGTTGTTCAGGGACTATGATGATTATAATGTATGTTTATTCACGCTGAAGACCTCGTGCCACCTCGGGCTGCGAACGTGACATGTTTCATGACCACAACTTCACTTCACCAGTTTCGGATCCGGAGCGGCTTGTCAGGTCGTCTTGTCACAGGATCCGGCAGTGGCGCCAAGCGAGAAAGGAGTACGTCATGATTCCCCACTGTCAATTTGTTGGGATTGTTGTGTTGATTTCGTCCCCATTCTCAATTTCAGAACTATCTCTCCATCGCATTCGGATATGCCATTGGCGTTTCCTTGGGCATCTGGGTCGCCGCTGCTAGTGGTGGACATATTAACCCTGCGGTCCGTAGCTGATAGGTTTTATCCCGCCCTTTTCACAAGTCAGTCTAACTTTGTCCACGAAATAATCGCCGGCATGCGTGCAGGTCACGCTGTCTCTCGCCGTATTTCGCAGGTTCCCATGGAAAAAAGTGCCATTCTACCTTCTGGCTCAACTCCTCGGCGCAATGATCGGTGCTCTCATCATCTACGGAAATTATCTCCATGCTATCAATATCGTCGACCCTGACAAGACGAGGACGACTGCTTCACTATTTGCCACTTATGCATTGGATTACCTCCCAGGCGGTACGGATGCATCCTTGTTCGTACACAGTTCTTGCTCTGAGATCTGTATTATTTTGTTTTCCTCCGACCTCACGGTAGCCGCCTGCTTCTTCTCGGAATTCCTTGGCACTGCTGTTCTGCTTATTGGCACACTTGCGGCCCTTGACAAAGGGAACGGCCCACCCCCCGTCGGACTAGTCCCTCTCGTGATTTTCCTTATCTTTCTTGGCGAAGGTCTTGCGCTCGGAATGCAGACAGCCTTTGCCCTGAACCCTGTACGTTACGTGTGGTTCTGCCCAAAAGCATGTCGCTCTCCCTTCTCTGACTATCGAGCACAATTCTTTCTATTGCTCAGGCTCGTGATCTCGGGCCTCGAATCGCCCTTGCGATGCTTGGGTACTCTGTTGATGTCCTCTGGAATTATCGCGATCAATACTGGATTTGGACGCCTATTCTGGGACCCATATTCGGTGGACTCGCAGGAACATTCGTTTATGATATCTTCATATTTACAGGCAAAGAGTCGATTGTCAACACACCGAATGCCGCCGCGAGGTCGCATCAAGCGCAGGAGGTTGTTGTTGGGGAAGCGCAATTGACGGCTGCGGCTGCTTCCCCTTCAAGTGAATATCATCCTACTCATGATGTCGTTTGAGGCCGAGTTCTTGGGTTCGTTCTCCTGATTTGACGTGTTCCTCCTTTCTCTATCCACGCGCTTCGTGACTTTTACCGCCCGGAGTTCCTGGCTGTTCCTCGGCTAATAGCCCCCGATCCGCGAGCGCCTGTTGTGTATAAAAGCAATGCTCCCACCATGTTACAGTATGTTGAATAGTGTCCGGATCAGTTCCACCGCCACACAGAACGTTTATTCGCGAGACATTGGAGTTTGGAGTTTGGAGCATTCACATATTCGGGTACCTATTGTCAATGTGGAAGTACCTAGTCGCAGGTTCGGTTCAAGGGGTTCGAGGTTAGCACGACACTTAATCTGGGTTTGGAAGTCCTGCGGAGATCGCCGAACCACGCCGTTGCCACGTGCGAACAAGTTCCACGTGACTGCACGACTCGACGCTGCCGTAGTTGAACCCTGCACGGGCGCAGTGAAGGACAGGCGCATATGCATCAAGCCCCTTCTTCCTGCTTGCCTCGTAGCTGAAGCCACGCCGTTAGAAACGCACATTGGCAAATTGCGCACATCCCGGCCACCATGCGACAATTCTTCACCCTGAAGTGCCTGGACGCTTTGGGTCTGGCCCTGAGCCTGCAGGCCTGTATTATATTACGCCCACGCCGCGATTGATGCAATTGGTACAATGGTAGCGGCGCCGTTTGACCGCTCAAAACTTGACATCTTGAACAAGCGAGTGTGGAGCGAAGACTGGCAATGTAGATATGATGAACAAGCTAGCTAGCCAGTGCAGCTCCGATTAACACGACGCGAGCTTGCACAGTCCCACTTCGCGGCCACACTGTATACTTGTCTTAATCGGGCCGGTTCTCCTCTCAAGCATGAAAGTCAACAAAAATTTGAATTTTCGAACTCGCTCGTCGTAGGAATGTTAGTGCTTGATGAAGGGAGCTATAAGGCACGCGCCGTGATATCGACACCGAGCGCCGGTGAGAGCGCCGGCACTACGTCATTTGGGCTCCGCCACACTCACGTGTTTCTTGTTCTACACTCCACCAACTTTACTCATGGCCGTTTTGAGCGTTTTCTTGGTAACATCCGAGCCTTGCCCCACGTCACGTCTAGTGGCGCCCATGCTAGTACAGCCTGAAAACGACCAAAAATGAGGAGCCGACGGCGGCGGCCGATCGCCGCCGGAAACTCAATCGAGTCAGGTGCACATGCAATGAAGTTCAAATCTTTCACGAGTACTAGGCGAATCACGCGATTGCACATCACCATGATTTCAACTTGACCTCCCTATAAGACCTATGCAAACGGAATTCGCACTCTCTCCCCTCTTTGCCTCCCTCGTTTTGTTTTGTGATGTCAGACCGCAACTCCTTTGGAAAGACCTCTCTCCAACGCCTTCAAGGTGGGCCTCCCGTACAGAATCTTCATTCGCCGCAATGGGGGAGGGATAAGGAATATTATGCTGCGTATCCCAATCGCTGGGCTTTCATTCGCAGCAGATACCTTCGCGATTTCGCTTGCGAGTTTCTTGGTGAGTGACTGCTACCATCGTCAATGACCCAATCGCGTGATTTCCTCCACCGCTCTTTAGGGACTATGATGATTATACTGTATGTCTGTTCATGCTGACGGCTTCGTGCCACCTGGGTTTGGGAATGCGGCACTCTACAAACTTGACTTTCACCAGTTTCGGATCCGGGGCGGCTTGTCAGGTCGTCTTGTCGGGAAATACCGGAGTCGCGTCGAGTCAGAAAGGAGTACGTCATGATCGTTTCCATTAACTTGACATTTAGTTCCAATGCGTTGTGACTGATCGCCTCGGGACTTTTGTATTGACGTACCGCATTCTCAATATCAGGAATATCTCTCCATTGCATTCGGATACGCCATTGGTGTTTCTTTGGGCGTCTGGGTCGCCTCTGCCAGCGGTGGACATATTAATCCTGCGGTACGTGATTGATTGGCGTTTAGTCCGCTTTCAGATTTCGTGCCGAACTGCCCATGTGTTGATCCTTGGCATGCGTGCAGGTCACTCTATCTCTGGCCGTATTCCGCAGGTTCCCATGGAAAAAAGTGCCAATTTACCTCTTGGCTCAGCTCCTCGGTGGATGGATGGGCGGTCTCATCGTTTACGCCAATTACTTCCATGCTATTAAGATCGTTGACCCTGACTTGACGAGGGCGACTGCTTCATTATTTGCCACTTACGCATTAGATTACCTCCCAGGCGGTACGTATGTTCCTCTTCTGCATACCATAAAACTTGCTCTAAGGCCCATATTACTCTGTCCTTCACCCGATCCCACTTCACCGCAGCTGCTTGCTTTTTTTCGGAATTCCTTGGGACGGCTATTCTGCTTATTGGCCTGCTTGCGGCCACTGACAAATCGAATGGCCCACCACCTGCTGGATTGGTCCCTCTTGTGCTCCTCATTATCTTTCTCGGCGAAGGTATTGCGCTCGGAATGCAGACAGCCTTTGCGTTGAACCCTGTACGTCATGTCCATTTGTCCCCTTGACTGCCGAGCATAATTCGTTCTATTGCTAGGCTCGTGATCTCGGACCTCGAATCGCCCTCGCAATGGTTGGCTACTCTAAGCAAGTCCTTTTCGACTATCGTCATCAATACTGGCTTTGGACACCTATTCTGGGACCTATATTCGGTGGACTCGCTGGAACATGTGTCTATGATTTCTTGGTGTTCACGGGCGAGGAGTCGGTTGTGAATCAACCCAATGCCGCCGCTAGGTCGCACCGTGCGCAGAACGTTGCGGTTGTGGAAGGACCCTCGACGGCTGTTTCGCCGTCAAGTGAATATCCTCCTGTTCATGATGTTGTTTGATGTCGAGTTTGCCGATTTTGCTCGCCTTATCTTGGACATACCTTGATGCGCTTTTCCTTTCTCCGCGCTCGTCGCGCTCGTCGCGACCTTCCCACTCGAACCCTCGGTTGATTTTTTTTTCGGATCAGTTTCGGATCAGTTCCACTGCCAATATCAGAGCGATATCCATGTTGTTGTTTTTTTCCCTCTTTGCAACAAATGCAGTCTGCTCTCTATAAAATGTTGTGACGTTTGCCTGCTGGCAGTAAACGGCGCACAACCTCTCGAATGCCAAGGATCACGGCATTGACCTTATATGCACCGTGATATGCAAAAAACCGAGGTTGGAATGAATTGCTGAGGCTCCGCCGATCATCTATCCGACGACGGAGAGCGGGACGCAGTGATGTATATGTATGAAGAGGGTGGTTGTTGGAGGATCTTACAACTTCAAGTGACCATCATATCATCCTGCTCATAATATCGTGAGTTTGCAGGTCCGCCCGTACTCGCCTCGCCTTTTGACTTGTTTGATGATGTACATTGTACATTTCCTTTCCTTCCTTTTCTTCTGCCGCTTGTCATTGTCACGCCTGGCCCCTCGCCTTGCTGCACGTTCCATGCTGGCATGTGTGTACGTCGCTGTGCAAAACACCTGGTGTGGTTGTGCACCGGCGCCCTGCACTTAGTTTGAGGTCTGCGTCAACATTCACATCGATATTGACTGGATATAGATAATAATGATTTGCGTATGCATCTTAGACTGCACACCGTGCGACGCTGCTAATAATGGTACTGCGTGATGTGGGGTGATCGCGCCGCATGCTGCTCGTTATCGCGTGACGTCGACCATATTCACGCCTCTGAGTCAGTAAATGCGTAAACGCAGCGGGGAGAGCGCAGAGTTGGGACCAATTAACAAAATGCACACTTAATATTATGCAAATTCTATATGTCCATAAACACTTTTCCCTTTCCCAGAGATCTATACCACTTCGCCACGTGTTGAGGTGAGTGTTATGTCGTGTAAGCGGAGGGGAAAAAAAACCTCAAAAAAATAAGAGTAACTCTAGCCTAACGTGGGGGTCGAACCCACAACCTTGAGATTGACACTCATAAGAGTCTCACGCTCTACCGATTGAGCTAGCCAGGCCCGGCTAATTTTATGACTAAATTTGTCCCTGATCATGCTGTCGGGCCATACGATAAGCACGGGGCAAATACTCCTTTCTCCTCCTTCCACCCCAGCATTTCTGATTATTCCACATTCAGTCCATCTCTAGAATGTTCTCAATCATGCGGGAGTGCACAGGCTGCTTTGGGGTTACCTTGCCTGGGCCAGACGAACAATTTAATTCCTACATCCACGAATTTCCCCCAAATGAATTGGAGGTTTTTTCGACATTGATCTGGGAACCGACAATTGGTGTGGTTGGAGAGTACCCATCCCGTGTGGCGTTAGATGGCAGTGTAGGCGTCAGGGAAAGAAGGACTGCGCCTGAAGTACCACTGGAAGCGTGCAGGAGCAACCAGCCAATCAATCAGCTATTGTGGGCAGCCCAGCGCCAAAGGTAGACAGAGAGGCCGGAGGTAAGCATTATCCTATCCTTACACTAGTCTCGCAGGCAAAACATGTGATCCTGATGTTTGTTCTCGATCCAGGAATCACGACACCTTGTCCGAAACATCGATCTTCGCATAACATGCCAACTCTAGGTTTCACGATCTATACTAACTTTGTGCATCAAACTTCCACCGGAACACTGCACCAATTGTCCTTCTGGATCTGTTCCCCTCAATCTTCCCCGGATCCTGACGAAGACTCGCGCGTACCGAATGGAGTTTTTGCCAAAGACTTTGGCAAACGTATGAACGTTTCTATCGAACAATATGCGCGGCCTACCGAATTTTAGGTTTTCGGCGCTTTGTTTGTGGATTGTGATTTTTCGAATGGTAAATCTTCGGGGGGTGAACTACGGAGAATGCATTGATGTATTGTTTAGTTTAGGCGGATGGGTGGTGCCGTTGATGATGATGATTTCTTGTCCTATGTCACCGCCACGCTAGGGGCATCTTGTTTGCATATTTCTTTGCACACTATGTACATACAAGGTTGGCACAATTCAACTGATCATTGCAAGTACTGTCGAGCTTGACATTCATGTTCGGGACCTATTTCCGGCATGACCCAATGTCCATGAGTATGTAGGAGCTGGGGATTTAAGTGACGGGGGTAACACTGGAGAAAAAAACACTCTAACGATATGCAAACTGCTGTATTGCCGCTCATTGAAATTACCATTCTGGGCGGTTGCCTCCGGGTTGCCTTGGCAGAATTAATTCAAATAGTTTCCAAATTAAGGGTTCGGCCAAGGCAACTTGGGGAGCAAGTTGCCGATTTCTGTTGTCCTGTGACACGTCACGTTGTTGACAAACCCACATGACACCGGTGAACCACAGGCACTAGTACTGCATTAATATTGGTTGTGCTCCTGGATTTGTCCTTGGGTTGTTTGTTCTATTCTGATGCCGCCACGATAACGCATGTACAAAAGCCACGCCCAAATCGTTCCCCGCTCACGCGGCGAGGGATATTCGAACTTCGAACTCTTTGGCTCAAACCAGTGAACAGCTTTGAGGTCCCAACAGATACTAGTATTGCGCTCCCCCCAGAAATCGACATGTTGGACCGCCCAAGTTCAAGTTCAAGTTCAAGTCGATCCTGGCTTCAGTTGACGGTGTTGGTGCCTATAGCGTTGACCTTCATCCTCGTCGCCCTTGGTTCCGAAGTGCTCTACCTTTACTCACACGCCAATCAAGGTGTGATTCCATTGCTTCATACGATACTGTTAGTGTTCACAGTATTCACCTCCCTACACTACGCAGGATTCCATATCGATTTGTTTAATGAGTCTGAATCGCGAGTGCTACAATTCTTGAAGGTCTCTGCCCAATCTCCTGACAACAGGAACTTGTATTAACAGTGTTGCAATAGTCTTTTCTGCCGGCGCTGCTCTTCATCCCGCTGCGGCAGGTTTATGGCGAAGTATACGACAACATTCGTGCGATGCAGGTGGGTCTGTTGAACTGGATTACCGAGGCATACTATAACATTTGCATTTTTGGTCAAGCCGTACCGAGCTCGCCATGTCCAAAGGAAACGCGCAGGCAAAAGATTCTGTGCTAGTCTCATACCGGACCAAAGGGTAGCATTCAACGCTTTTTGTAGACTCCAGAATGCTGATCTATGTGGCGCAGGGCATGGGGAACGATCAAAGAGGCTTGGCATCGAGGACATAAACTCATTTTTATTACAGCTCTCTTCTCGCTGTGGAGCGCGGTATACAGTCCTCTGGCAGGCGCATACTTCAACATTGCCCCCCTCAATATCTCGCAAAGCGTCCCCGTTTTGTTCAACCGCCCGTCAGAACTATTTAATTTCTATATTCCCTTCAATTCTCCTGCGTCCGCGGCTGGGGTATGTTACCGTCGCTTGATAGGAATGTTAGGTCTCGACACTGATAGTTGATTCCTTTAGTACCTCTACCTTTCAGGTATGCTGTCTCATTTCCATCTATTTGCCTATTGTCACTCTCTTGCCCACGTGAGACTGGTTCGGTTCCGGTTATCCCCCCTTCATGTTTCGTGACCCACAAGACAGAACATCGGCGTGGGCAATATCGCCGTTCGAGGTTCGTTCCTCTCGATGCTAATGAGCCTTCCCACTGAGATTGAATACTTCTCAGCTGAACAGTACACGCCCGCCGACCATGACAAGTCCCGTCAACCGCACTCAGATCTTGCGGGTACCTAATGTGAATGCAGTTCGAATCCATGTGGAGTGCAAGCCAGCTACCAAGACCAACGAGACCACCGACGGCCTGTTCATTAGTATGACCGCTGAATTAGGAGATTCATGCTCAAGCTACACGTTCACCCCTACCCCGTTTGTATATGAGAACGGCACCAAACTGCAGTACTGGGGTGGACACCTTCTCCCTGTAGAGCCGAGCTGTATCACTGCGATCGACCCCAGCGCGCCAAACCCATCGGACCTAAATGAGACACAATATCCGGTTGCAGCCCTCTTCCTTCTGAACGAAACCGTCATGTCCGCCGCCTTTTGCTATGCGACGTACGAATTGTATAATTTGACGGCGGAGCTGGACATGACGTCTGGTCGAGTGATACCTCAAGTCAGTGATGCATCCCTATTTCATGGTTATTTTTACGGCCAGGATTATGTGTTCTCTTCAAATGGGTTTGTCCATGGTTTTCAGTTGTATAATGGGCCGTATTCGTTTCCTGAACCCAATCTGTTCTCGATCACAGGTATAACGGTAACAGTTACCCCAACATCACTTTGACTCTGAATGCCATGTTGAGTAGTGCGATCTTCAACCAATCGTTCGACGGCCGTGCCGATGGTGCATGGGACACGTATGCCACATTTTATAATTCTACAATTGTCGCGCAGATCGTAAGCGATGTCTATGTCAGTATAATGACGCTGTCAGAATGATGTGCGCTACTGACTTGGTTGTAGCTAACGTATCAGACATTGATGACCTTCTCCCTGCTTTCTGGTGGCCGTTCGGTGGTTGAGGGGACATACTCATATGAAAGTAATCGTGTCTTTGCATAGTGAGCATCACCATTGTCAGCGTCAATCTCCTCAGTTGGTAAATTTATTTTATTTCATAAAACGGACCAAGTGCTCACACTCTCGCTGCCCTGACGGGTATCACGGGATTCGCCCTCTTGATAATTTTCATTTTTCATGATTCTGAGAGACGTGAAATAGAAAGAAGCGGGGCAGGAATGATAACCGAACCTCCCACCAGTATTGCAGCCCTTGGAGCATTACTTTCCGAGGCTCGTGGTTCAACTTCTGAAAAACAACCTGGGTTTCTTGATGCTGTCAACCCTGCGGATACAGAGGAGAAGCTAGAAGCCAAATTGGCTAATTGGAAATTCTCCCTTGCCGCGGATGGTAGGATTATCGGCGAGAGAGTCCAGGGCAACCCGTTATCCGAGCCCTTGATCTATTAAGGTTTAGATATCGGAGTGTCCAACAGACGAAATTTACATAATCAGTGCGCGCATTTGACAAGCAAAACGAACTCGCGCTCTGTTTTGGATTACATTCTGGCTTCGACTTGGTCAAACGGACCATCTTTCACTGTCAATATATGTCTGCGCGGATTGGCCCTCCTCATCACTACGCATCACTTCTGATTGTGTATTCACGATTCAAGGTTCCATTCCCAATTACGCAATACAATTCTGAGACGAAGCTTAATATCGCGCATGGGAATGCATCTTGTCTTACCCTCACAGACATTGCAAGCAGGGCAAGGCGCATATGCGCATGCGGCGAATCTTAGCGAGTATATATAGGACCTCCACAGGTTATTCAAAGCGACGTACATATGCATATTATAGTACTATCACAGTACATCGCACTGCTTTGCACTTGCCAATCACCGAAAGGTCAACAATAAATTTTGTCTACATCACGCTAATGCTTGAGTCGGACAGATCCAGATCCGTATACAAAAAGGAGCTAAATACATTGAGATGAGAGCACAGCGTTTGCTAAGTTTGCGCTGCCGATTCACTCGGCCTTCTTGTTGTGACGATTATGACTTGGACTTTGGAACCCACCACTGAGGAAGTGGAAGTACGATGCAACCGATCAATATCTATGAATCATGGTTAATCTGTATATCTGTACGTACCTGTTGGTTCAAGTTGTCCGCTGAGGCATGCTGCAACGTGATCTATTCGCGGCAGGAAGATGTATATGATGAGGCTCTCATAAGAACGAAT
>Ga0307508_10001215_pt1 | contig 29467 bp, 22 predicted proteins | sample 9_EM_MG_FD_203089 | JGI IMG/M metagenome (GOLD analysis project Ga0307508, IMG submission 203089) | Populus trichocarpa ectomycorrhiza microbial communities from riparian zone in the Pacific Northwest, United States - 9_EM | ecosystem: Host-associated > Plants > Roots > Unclassified | place...
GGGTTCTGGCCATCGTGCAGGGACTTGAGCTTCTCCTGATAACGAATGTCGTCGACCGTCATCTCGGGATAGTCGGCAAAGAAGAAGTTGGTGGTTTGCTGCCGATCGCGTACCCACTGCGCGAACGCCGTGTGACCGTGGCGCGTGGTGGCGCGCTCGTAGCCTTCGCAGTGAAAAAAGATGACGTCCAGGATGGGGCCGGCGTCGTCGACGATGCTGCGAATGTATGGCTCCCACGGCTTGTCGAAAGACACGGTGAGCAGCAGCCTGGTACCTTGATCGATGATCGACCAGTGCACGAAGTGCAGGCCGCGCAGCAGCTCGAGCGGGCCGACGAAACCCGAGCTGCCGACCTCGACGCTCTTTTTGCGCTGCTGATACAGCACGTCGAGCAGACGCTCGAGGCGCGTGCTGTAGCTCATCGGGTCGGGCGTCTCGACCAAACCGGGTTTGATTTTCGCAAGTACGGTGAGCTCGGTTGCGCCTTTGAGGTTCTTGCTGCTGATAGTCGACATGGTTCAGCCTTCCCTTTGAACGGACCGTTGCGCGACGTTTGCGTACAAGCCCTCGAGCACGCTGCCGTAGCGTTGCTCGGCTGCCTTGCGGCGCAGTTTCATGCTGGGCGTGAGCAGGTTGTTTTCGACGCTTGGCTGTTCCGCCAGCAGGGCAAAGCGCTTGATGGTCTCGTGGCTCGCGAGCCCGGCGTTGACTCTGTCGACGGCAGCCTGAATCAGCCCCACGACGTCCGCGCGCTTTGCCAGCTGCGCTAGAGGCTGCTCTGCCAGTCCCGCATCGCGGACCCACTGGCTCATGGCGTCGGGATCTAGCGCGATCAGGGCGCTGCAATAGCTGCGCCTGTCTCCGTGCACGACGACCTGCCCCACGTACGGGCATTGTGCCTTGAGCAACGCCTCGACTCGCTGCGGGGCAACGTAGAGCCCCGCCGAGGTCTTGATCAGGTCCTTCTTGCGCTCGGTCACACGCAGATTGCCCGCCGCATCCAGCTCTCCGATGTCGCCCGTGCGTAGCCAGCCGTCCTCCGTCAAGGCCGCTCGCGTCTCTTCGGGGCGGTTGTGATAGCCCTGCATGACGCCGCGGCTCTTGATCAGAATCTCGCCGTCTTGGTCCAGCTTGACTTGGGTGCCATGGTTGGGCTTGCCGACGCTACCGAACGCGAAGTCGCCCGAGCGGTTCAGCGCGGCGCCGCCGGTCGTTTCGGTCAAGCCGTAGCCCTCGAGGATCAACAGGCCTGCGGCATGAAAGAACTCGGCTAGCTCGACCGGTAGCGGGGCGCTGCCCGAAAGCAAGAAGCGCATGCGGCCGCCAAAGCGCGCGCGCAGCTTGCGGAACACCAAGCGATCAGCCAGTTCGAACTTGAGGGCCAAGAGCCCAGTCGGCTGCTTCCCCGCTTGCCGCAGGCGCGAGACCCGGCCGCCGACCTCGAACGCCCAGCGCACCAGCAGACGTTTCGCGGGGCCGCCCTCCTCTGCAGCCAGCATCAGCTTGCCGTAGATTTTTTCGAAGATGCGCGGCGGCGCGCCCATGAACGTGGGTCGAACGCGAGCCAGGTTCTCCATCAAGAGCGGCACGCGACCGTCGATGGTCGTCGGAAAGCCGATGCGAATAGCGCAGACCTCGAGCACTTTTCCGAACGCGTGCGAGAGCGGGAGCCAAAGCAGCTGATGGTCGTCGAGCGTGAACATGTCGAGCTCGATGGAGGCGTCGGCTTGGTAGACCCAGCAGTCGTGCGTCAGGCGTACCCCCTTGGGCTTGCCCGTCGTTCCCGAGGTGTAGATGATGGTAGCCAGCTGTCCGGGCTCCGTTGCCCGGGTCCGCTCGTCGAAAACGCCAGGATGTGAGCGGTCGTACTCGCGACCGACCGCTTCGAGCTCGGCCAGAGACATGACCCAGTCGCTCCCGCCGGCGTCGCCTTCGAATAGGACGACTTTGCGCAGAGCTGGTAGCTCTGCCTTGCAGCTGAGTAGTTTTTCGAGCTGTTCGAGATTTTCTGCGAACGCCATAGCGCAGCCCGCGTCCGACAAGATATAGGCGCACTCGGCGACGGGGCTCGAGGCGTACACGGTGGTGGTCGCGCCGCCGGCGCACAGCACAGCCAGATCTGCCAAGATCCACTCGATACGGGTTCCGGAGACCAGCGCGCAGCACTGCTCGCGCTCGAGCCCCAGGGCGAGCAAGCCGCAGGCGAGGGCGCGAACGCGCTCAGCCGTCTGCTGCCAAGTCAGCTTCGCGTAACCATCGCCGTCGACGTATTCGTACGCGAGCCGGTCCGGTGTTTCCACGACGCGGCTGAGGAACAAGTCCGTGACTGTCTTGTGCGACGGCATGCACAGGCTCTCTTTGGAAGACTGCAAGCACCAAACGGTACTGATCCACCCTTGTCTCGGCCCTGTTTCGAGCGGGACGCGGGGTTACGATCGAGGCTGGTACAAGCTCCCGTTCACGGGTTTGGTTCTTGGGCCGAATACCAAGAAGCACCGGATACGTCCATAGCTATGTTTCCACATTTCGGTTCATTTGCGCGACCCGCGAGCAGGCCTTGCCCCAAGGGCTCTGCGACAAGAAGCGGTAGGTGTGTGAAACGTCTGAGCGAATCTCGTCGAATTCTTCCGGCGTGAGCGAGCCGCGAGTCACGGACAGCGAGTGCGCGTCTGGGCTCTCCAACAAGGTTGGCAGGCTGCCGTCGAGGCGCGTGAACGATCTGTCATGGCTTTTCGGAGGAGGCCGCGGCCTTCGCGGCGCGGCGCGCTTCGTTGTCGCGGTCGCGCTGCTCGTAGGCGACGATGATTTTCTGAACCAGCGGGTGGCGCACGACATCTTCGTCCGAGAAGCTACAGAACGCGATGCCTTCGGTGCCGGACAAGAGCTCGCGCGCCTCGCGCAGGCCGCTGCGCGCGCCCTGGGGCAAGTCGGTTTGGGTGATGTCGCCCGTCACCACCGCTTTGGAGCCGAAGCCCAGCCGCGTGAGGAACATGCGCATCTGCTCGCTGGTGGCGTTCTGCGCTTCATCCAAGATCACGAACGCGTCGTTGAGCGTGCGGCCGCGCATGAAGGCCAGCGGTGCCACTTCGATTTGCCCGCGCTCGCGCAGTTGCTCGACGCGTTCGAACTCGAGCATGTCGTGCAGCGCGTCGTACAGCGGTCGCAAATAGGGGTTCACCTTCTCGGCCATGTCACCGGGCAGAAAGCCCAGCTTCTCGCCAGCCTCGACGGCGGGTCGCGCCATCACGATGCGCTTCACCTTTTTTTGCATCAGGCACGACGCCGCCATGGCCATGGCCAAGTAGGTCTTGCCGGTGCCGGCCGGCCCAATACCGAAGATCAAGTCGTGGGTGCGGATGGCTTCGACGTACTGACGCTGCGCGCGGCTCTTGGGCAAAATCGGGCGCTTACGCGCCGTGACGATGATCGTCTCGTCGAGCAGCTCGAGCAGCGAGCGCTCCGGGTCGGCGCGCAGCCCGCGCATCGAGCTTGCCACGTCATTGGGACCGATCTCGAAACCCTTGCCCACTAGCTCGGCGGCGTCGCGCAGAAAGCGTTCCGCGAGCTTCACGTCGTCGGGGTCCCCGGCCACCAGGATCGTGTTGCCGCGCAGGCTGACCTCGGCGCCGCTCTGACGGGCTACCTCGGTCAAGAGATTCGACTGCGGCCCGGACAGGGCGAGCAGGACTTGGGTGCTTTCGACTTCGATAGATGAGGAGGAGGGGGCTGCGTCCATGCTGTACAAATTCGCCGGGTTGCCGCTGGCCGGCCCGGGTCTTGGAGCAGCATACGCGGCCCGTGCCTGGTTCGCACGAAAGGGAGGTACTACCCTTGGCGGCATGGCTTCCTTGCCCGGTTCCGCTCGCTTGCTCCGCGCACTCGTTATTGTCAGCTGCCTGTTGCCCATCGTCGGGGCCTGCGGCGGCCGTTCCGACACCGAAGACTACTTGTTCGGTGCGGACGGCACGATCACAGTCGGTGCGGCCTCAGGCATTGCGGGGCGCGGCACGAGCGCCGGCGGCACTCGCTCTGGCACCGGAGCCAACGGAACCGGAGCCAACGGAACCGGAGCCAACGGAACCGGAGCCAACGGAACCGGAGCCAACGGCAACGCTGGAAGCCGCGCCGTCGGCGGCACGGGTCCGGTCGGTACGGGCGGCCAGCCTGGCTTTGGCGGCACCGCAACGGCTGGCACGGGCTTTGGCGGTACCGGCACGGCCGGCACCAGTGTCGGCGGCACCAGCATGGGGGGCCTCAACATGGCAGGCAGCGCCACTGCGGGCGCCGCGGGTCAGCCCACGATCGTGCCTGTCAGCTGTGGCGGTGAGACCTGCGACGCGAACACGCAAGTGTGCTGCGCGGGCCTGGGTGGCTTCGGCTGCCTGGCGAAGAACAAGACCTGTAACGGCGCCGTGCTCGCCTGCACGTCGAACGCCGACTGCGCCGGCAATCAAGTCTGTTGCGTGGCTATCACGGGAGACGTAGCGAACGCCTCCAACTGCAAGAATCGTTGCGATACCGCGGGCACTGGGCGTGACCGCCAACTGTGCGACGTCGACGCCGATTGCAACCCGCCCTTCCGCTTCTGCACCGCCACGATTTTCGGCATCAATATCTGCACGCGCCGGCCGTAGACCCACCCCCGGCGGGATGGGTCTACTCTCTGTTCTCCGGGAGTGCAGCTCCCGCCCCACCCTCAGGTCTTGGGGCCCCAACCCCAAAACGAACATCCACAACGTCTTTCTAGTGCGCGGGCGCGGGCGGTTTGGCGGCGATGGGCTCGACCTTTTGGCCTTCGGTCAGGTCGGCGCTGGCGATTTGAACCAGGCGCTCGCTGCCGTTTAGCCCGCTCGACAACTGCAGGGTCGAGCCCAAGTCGCGCTCGATGCTGATCGGCTGCAAATGCAGTCTGTTCTCGGCTGTGACGATGGCGACGCGCACCCCCTGCGCGTCGTTTAGCAGCGCAGTTGCGGGAATTTCGAAGACCTGTCGAGCCGCGGCCAAGCTGAGCGCCACGTCCGCGTACATGCCGGACAGCAGCTTGCCGTTCGGATTGGGCACGCGAATCTCGGTGTTGAGCGTGCGGGTCGCAGCGTCGAGCGCGCCTGCCGTGTGCGCCACCTGACCGTCGAAAGCTTGGCCGTTGAACTCGCGCACCGTGACCTTGGCGAGGCCGCCGACTTTGACGTTAGGAGCGATGTCTTGCGGCACTTGCACGAAGACCCGCATGGTCTCGGTGGCGGCGATGCGGAACAGTGGTGTCGCGTTCCCGGCCGTGACCAGGCTGCCGCGATCGATCGTGCGTGAGGTGATGGTACCGGCGAACGGCGCTGTGACCCTGGAAAACTGCTGCAAATCCGAGAGTCGGCGGATGTTGGCCTGTTCGGCTTGGATATCGGCTTGTGCCACGTTCACCGTCGAGTCACCGACAGCGGACTCGGCCTGCGTCTGCTCCAGCTCTTGTTGCGTCGCGACGCCGGCTTCGACCAGCTTGCCCGTGCGGGCCAGCCGGCTCTTTGCCAGGCCCTGGCCCGCTTCGGCCTGCGTTTTGGAAGCCAGCGCCTTGGCGAGCGAGGCTCGCCCCTGCATGAGCTCCTGATCGATTTCGGGGATCTCGATCTCCGCCAGCAGCTGATCGGCCTTCACCTTGTCGCCGAGATCGACCAGCCAGCGTTTGACGTAGCCGTTGGCGCGCGCGTAGAGCACGGCCTCTTCGAGCGGTTGGATACTGGCAGGCAGCTTGAGCACGCGCTCGCTCGACACCAACTTGGGCGGCGCGACGGCCAGGCGAGGAGCCGCGCTAGCCGCCGAGGCGGCGCGCTGCTCGAGATCCGCCTGCGCCGCCTTGCGCGGCAAGAACGCTGCCACGAAGAGGGCGCCCAAGACCGCCGCAGCCAAGACGCCGAACGTCAGCGCCCGTCCGCGCGATAGCCGCGCTGGCTCGGGCAGCGCGAAACCGAGCTCCGCCGAGGGGGCTTCGGTTGGTCGGGGCTTCGCCGTATCGGACATGTCAGGTTTCCTCCAGTACGATTTCGCTGGGCGGCGTTTTGCGCAGCAGCGAGTACATCACGGGTACGAAGAACAGGGTCGAAAGGGTGGCACAAAGCAGCCCGCCGATCACGGCGCGGCCGAGCGGCGCGTTCTGCTCGCCGCCCTCCCCGAGGCCGAGCGACATCGGTAGCATGCCGATGATCATGGCCAGCGCGGTCATCATCACTGGCCGCAGCCGCGTCATGCCGGCCGCCAGCGCTGCTTGCACGGCGTCGAACCCGGATTTTCGTTGCTGGTTCGCGAAGCTCACCACCAAAATGCTGTTCGCGGTGGCGACGCCCACGCACATGATGGTGCCCATCTGCGCCGGCACGCTGAAGGTGGTGCGTGACACGAACAGCATCCAGGCAATGCCGGCGAGTGCACCCGGCAAGGCCATCAAAATGATGAACGGATCGAGCCAGGACTGGAAGTTGACGACGATCAGCAGGTACACGAGCAAGACGGCGAAGAGCAACCCGTAACCCAGAGCGTGAAACGAGCTGTCCATGCTCTCGACCTGGCCCTTGAGACTGAGCCCGACGCCCCGCGGCAACTTGGGCTTGGTCTTTTGCACGAGCTGATTCAGGTTTTCGGCCACCGAGGCCAGATCGGTGCCATCGACGTTGGCGTGCACGTCGAACGTGCGCGCGACGTTGAAATGCGTGATGTTGGCGGGACCGTTCGTGCGGCTGATCTGCGCCAGGTTCGATAGAAACTGTGGGCCGGCGCTGCCCGGCGTTGAAATCGGCGTCTGTCGTAGAGCGTCGATGGTATCGATGCCGTATTGCGGGGTTTGCACCGCGACCAAGTATTGCACGCCGCGCTTCGGATCGACCCAGAAGCTCGGTGCCACCTGCCCGCTCGACGACAAGGACACGAGCAGGTCGCTCGCCACGTCACGCTCGCTGAGGCCGAATTGGCTGGCCATCGTACGATCGACGTTGACGCGCAGTGACGGCACGCGCTGCACTTGAGCCAGTCGGACATCGGCCGTGCCCGGAATGGCTGCGACTTGTTTCTGCAGCAGCATGGCCAGCTGGTAGGCCTCTTGCTCGCGCCCCGGGGCGCTCACGACTTGCAGGTCGATGGGAGCGGGCAAACCGAAGTTGAGCACCTGCGTCGAAATGTCCGGCGGCAAGAAGAAGAACGTCGTCTCCGGATACAGCGCGTTGAGCTTGGCGCGCAGCTTGCGCACGTATTGGTTGGTGCTGCCGTGCCCCTCTTTCAGCGACAGCATGATTTGGCCGTCGGCCGACGAGATCAGCGCGCCCTCGCTGAGCGACAGGTTGATGCCGCTGTAGGGCACGCCGATGTTGTCGAGCTGCGTGTCGATCTCGCTCGGCGGAATGACCTGGCGGATGGTCTGCTGGATGTCGGCGATGTGCCGCTCCGTCTCTTCGATGCGTGTTCCCGGCACACCGCGCACGTGCAATTTGATTAGGCCAGCGTCCACGCTCGGAAAGAAGTCGCGACCCACCAGCGGAAACAACGTCAGCGACGCCACGACGAAGCATACGAAGCTCGTCACGACCAGCGCGCGGTGCTTGAGCGCCAGTGCCAGGTAACCACCGTACCAGGCGCGCAGCCGTTCGAAGCCGCGCTCGAAAGCCGCGAACAAGCCGGTGCGGCTGGATTCATGGCCGGCGTCGTGGTGCGCCAGCGCTTCCTTTTCCAGCAAATACCTGACCATCGTCGGCACCAGCGTGCGCGACAGCAGGTAGCTCGTCAGCATCGCGAACACGACCGCCAGCGCCATCGGCGCGAACAGGTACTTGGCGGGACCTGTGATGAACGCCACCGGCACGAACACGATGCAGATGCAGAGCGTGGAAACCAGCGCCGGGATGGCAATTTCCTGCGCGCCATCGATGATCGCACGCAAGAAAGGTTTGCGTTGCGCCATGTTGCGATGGATGTTCTCGAGCGCAACCGTGGCGTCGTCCACCAAGATGCCGACCGCCAGCGACATGCCACCCAGCGTCATGACGTTGAGCGTGTAACCGAGCGCGCTGAGCAAGCTGATCGACACCAAAATCGACAGCGGAATCGACACGACCACGATCAGCGTGCTGCGCCAGCTGCCGAGGAACAGAAAGATCATCAGCGCGGTCAGCACCGCGGCGATCACGGCCTCTTTGACCACACCGTCGACGGCCGCGCGCACGAACACGGCTTGATCGAAGAACAAGGACGCCTTGATCTCGGGCGGCACCTTGGCCATCGTCTGCGGCAGCAAGGCGCGGATGCGTGCGACCACGTCGAGCGTGCTGGCGCTGCCGAGCTTCAAGATGCTCATCAGCACCGAGCGCCGTCCGGCGACGTGCACCATGCTGGTTTGCGGTGAGTTGCCGTCGCGTACGTTGGCGACGTCGCGCATGTAAACCGGCGTACCGCGCACGTTCTTGATGGGAATCGCCGCGATTTCGTCGAGCAGCTCGGGGCTACTGTTGATGATGACCGGGTACTCGGCGGCCCCCATTTTGGCCGTGCCAGACGGCAGCGCCACGTTGCCCAGGCCGAGCGCGTTGTTCACGTCGCGCGGCGAAAGGCCCCAGGCGTACAGCCGCTTGGGGTCGATGTCGATCATCACCTGGCGCTGCTTGCCGCCGTACGGATACGGTATCTGCGCGCCCGGCACCGTGACGAGGTCGGCGCGCACGAAGTTGATGCCGTAGTCGAACAGCTGCTGTTCGCTCATGCCCTCGCCGCCGAGGGCCACCTGCAGAATCGGGACGTTCGAGGCGCTATAGCGGATGATCAGCGGCGGCGTCGCGCCCGCGGGCATCTGTCTGACGGCGGTCTGCGCCACCGCGGTTACCTGCGCCACGGCTTCCTCGATCTTCGCTTGCGGCTGGAAGAAGATCTTGATCACGGACACGCCCGTCAGCGTCTGACTCTCGACATGATCGATGTCGTTGACGACGGTGGTCAGGAAGCGCTCGAAGTTGCTGGTGACGCGGCGCTCCATTTCCTCCGGCGGCAGCCCGCCGTAGTTCCAAACCACCGAGATAACCGGGATGTCGACGTTCGGAAAAATGTCCGTCGGCATCTTCAGGATGGACAGCAGGCCCACCACCACGATCAGCAGCGACATCACTACGAATGTGTAGGGGCGCCGTAGCGCGACCAGAACTAGCCACATGGCGACACCAGGCGGAGCAGGGCGGAGCGGGCGGAACTAGCCATGAAAACCTGAAGGTGGAGTTTTGTAGAGACCCGCTACCCCAACGTCCAATATATCGGAAGTCAGGTTATGATACTTTTTGAGTATGATGTGCCAGGCGTCTGAAACTAGCTTCCAGCACTCTCGAGCCTGAACCCATGGAGCTGCGACATCTGCGTTACTTCGCCGCGATCGCCGAGGAGCGGCACTTCGGCCGCGCTGCCGAGACTTTGGGCATCGCCCAACCGCCGCTGAGCAAGCAGCTACAAGACTTGGAGCGCGAGCTCGGCTACCCGTTGTTGGACCGCTCGCGTCGACCGGTCGAGCTGACGGCGGCGGGCGTCGCGCTGCTCGGTCATGCGCGCGCCATCTTCGAGCGCGTCGAGATCGCCGTCCGTGACACGCGCCGCGCAGGTGCCGGTAACAGCGGGCGCGTGTCGATCGGCTACCCGTCGTCCTTGGCCTACAGTGGTTTGTCCGCAATCTTGCGAGCGTTTCGTGAGCATTCGCCCGAGGTCGCGATCGAGGTGCACGAGCTGCCGCCGGGCCACCAGATCGAGGCGCTCAAGCGTGGTGACTTGGACGTCGGCTTCGTGCGCGCGCCGCTGCACGAGCCCGAGCTGGCGTCGGTGAACATTCGCAACGAGAAGCTGGTGTTGGCGTTGCCTGCCGACCACCGCCTGGCGATTCGCGAGCGCGTGGCGCTGAGCGCCGTGGCGCACGAGCCGTTCGTGTTCTTTCCGCGCGCGCGCGGTCCAGGTTTCTTCGACTTTCTGATGGCGTTCTGCCGCGACTCGGGCTTCACCCCGCAGATCGTGCAAGAGGCGCCGCAGATCGACGTGCTGGCGCTGGTGGCAGCGGGCTTCGGTTTGTCCATCTTGCCCGATTCGGTGCGCGAGCTGCGACGCGCCGACATCGTGCTCAGGCCCATCATCGGCTCGCCCACCAGCGAGCTGCGCGTGGTGTGGCGCAGCGGTGACCCGTCGCCGGCAGTCGCGCGTTTCATCGAAACGGTGCGCAAGGTCGGCGTGAAGCGCGGCCGTCGCAAACTGGCGTAAGGGCCCGCGAATGGCCAAGTCGGTCGATGATCGCGGCCGAGGCGCCCGGATGGCGAGGCGCGACGAGGGCGCATACTGCAGTATGTAACTGAGGAGCAACGAAGCCAGCCGGGAAAGCCGGGATGCATCGGCCGCGAGGGCGATCGACTTGGCAGTTCGCGGGCCCTAAGCTCGTGCGGGTGACCCTGCAGATTCGCCAAGCCACAGCACGAGACCTGCCGAAGATTGCCCAGCTTGCAGGCGTTCTGGTCCGACAACACTACGCGTTCGACGCAAAACGCTTCCTCATCACCGAAAATCCGGAACAGGGCTACGCGTGGTGGTTCAACAAAGAGCTCTCGAACCAGAAGGCGCTGATCTTGTGCGCCAAGCTCGACCGCAAAATCGTAGGCTACGCTTACGCGCGGCTCGAGCCGCGTGATTGGAACGCGCTGCTCGACGAACATGGCGAGCTGCACGACATTTTGGTGGCCGACGAGGCGCGCCGCCAAGGCATCGGTAAAAAGCTGCTCGAGCGGACGCTCGCCGAGCTGCGCGCCCGCGGAGCTGCCCGCGTCGTCTTGCACACCGCTTTCAAGAACCTAGCGGCGCACAAGCTGTTCGCCGGCATGGGCTTCCGGAAGACGATGCTCGAAATGACCTGCGAGCTTTGATACGTTGGTGAAAGCGCCAAACTTCTGGTGCGTTGGAACGTCCATCAGCGTGGTGCGCTTCATCCGCCTCTTCTTTATGCTGCTCGGTTTGGTCGCGTGTCCGCTGGCACTGCAAGGCTGTGGACAGCCCCGGCTGTCGCAGCTGAAGCCCGACGATCCGGGATTTTACGACTACACGACGCCGCGAGTCGCCTCGCTGGCCGAGTTTCAGCAGCTGGCGGCGGTACCGCCGGGAGTCGATGATCGGCCGGCGCTGGCGGGCGCCAAGTTCGTGATCACGAGCTTTTCGGACCCGGCGAAGCGAGCCATCCGTTTCCTGGATGGGCGTTACTTCCAGTTTCATGACGAGTGGGCGTGGTTCCGGCTGCTGAACGGTCAATCGGTAGCGGGCATGGACCCGCTCGAGCCGCACGTCTTTGCTTCGCCTGACGACGCGCGGCATTGGGCAGCCGCCCACGAAGACGAGCTGCCCGACGGCCTCGAGCTGACCGACGGGCGCCTGTACGCGCGTCACTTCTATGATCTCAGCCTGGCAGCCAGCGACCGTGACCTCGGCGCGGGGAGCTTGATTCACGTCGAAGCGCGCGCGGGTCGCCCGGAGGTCTGGGGCTTCGAAATCGACTACACCGACCCGGCGCAGGTGGTCGAGCTACGCATCTTCTTCGATGAGCTCGAAAAGACCGTGCCACAGCCAGCGCGCGGTCACTTGATGTGGTTCGCGCGCTCGCCCGAGCAGCTCGAAATCGGCAAGCGGCTGATGGCCGAGAAGCCCGAGCTCGCAGGCCACTTGCTGACCTACGCCGACGTCAGCATTCCAGGAGAAACCGCCGTGTACACCAGCGGTCTGGTCGCTGGGCGGCTGCGCGCTTACCGCGAGCTGTCGCGGCTCGCCGACGCCGATCCGGAAGATATTCTGCTGCTCGGCGCGCTACCCGAATATTTGCCGCAGGCGCGCGGCCTGCTCACGTCGATTCCGCAGACGCCGCTCGCGCACCTCAATTTGCTGGCCAAGAGCCGGCAAATCGTCAACGCCTACCGCGGCGGCGTGCTCGACGATCCGGACGTGCAGGACTTGGTGCGCAGTCGCGCGCCGGTGGTGCTGTCGGCAGAGAACGGACGCTTGCGCTTTCAGCGCATCACCGAGCAGCAGTACCAAAGCTGGCAGCAGCAGCTGCGCTTCGAGCCGCCCAAGTTGCCGGTCGTCGATTTGAAGAGCGCGCCGTACGTCGTCGATCTCTCGCAGATCCAGGAGGATCAGCTGCCGCACTTCGCGCCGCTGATTGGCGGCAAAGCCGTGGGGATGGTGCATCTCTTGCGCGGTTTGGGACCGGGCACGCCCGAGAACGGTGTCGGCAGCCTGCGCGCCGACGTGCCCGATCGACCGCTCGCGATCACGATTCGCGCTTACCGCGAGCACCTGGCGCCGCTCTTACCTGCGCTCAGGGAGCTGCTCGCTGACCCGAATTTCCTCAAGTTCAAGCAGCTGCGCTTCCTGGCGCTCGAGGGCGCCAAGGAGTTCGTGAGCAAGTTTCCCGGTAAGAAGAATCGCGAGCTTGCCGCGAGCTACGAGAACCCGCGCGCGTTCGGGCCGATCGCAGGCGTCGTGCGGCAGGGCGGCGTGCAGCACATGGTCCGCCACGCGCCGTTGCCGAGCGGCTTCGCGCGCGAGCTCGAGCAGCAACTGGCCACGCATTTCGCGGGCTACGCGCCCGAGCAAGGGCTGCGCTTTCGTTCGTCGAGCACCGTCGAGGACATCGAGGGCTTCAACGGCGCTGGGCTGTACGACTCCTCGACCGGCTATTTGCTGCCGGGCAAGCCAGCGCCGACGGCCGCGGGCAAGCCGGCTGCCAAAGCGCCGAAAAGGCCGAGCGTGGCCGACGCCGTGCGCAAGACTTGGGCGTCGTACTTCAGTGCCGAAGCTTTCGAAGAGCGCGAGCACAATCACATCGATCACTTGGCGGCGGACATGGGCGTGCTGGTGCACGCGCGCTTCGACGACGCCAAAGAGCAGGCCAACGGTGTGTTCACGTTCACGCTCGCACCGAACGTTCGAGAGCTAGCGATCGACGCCCAGCCCGGCGCCGTTAGCGTGACCAATCCCCCCACCGACCGTGTCGTCATTCCGGAGAGCACGCATGTACGAAAGCTCGGCGACAGTTGGCTGATTCAACGGCAGACGCTCTCGTCGCTGGCGAAGGCCGGCCAGCAAATAATGAGCGATGCGGAGCTGCGGGAGCTGTTTCAGCTTGCCGAGCAGCTCACGCTCGAGCACTTGAGCCAAGACAACCGCGCTGTGCCGCCTGCCCAACGACGTCGCGCGCTGGTCATGGACTTCGAGTTTCGTCGCGTCTTGCCGGGCTGGCCTGCGCTCGAGCAAGGTGAGCACCCGGCGCGCTTCGTGGTCAAGCAGATGCGGCCGCTCGAGCCGAGCCCGCACGTGAGCGCGGAGCTGCGCGCTGCGCCGATCCCGCACGACGTGCTGTCGCGCGCGCGCCGCATCGAGACGCGCCTCTGTCGCGGCGCGGGGCTTGAGCTGTCGCTCCTCAGCGTGCTCACGGATCCGGATGTGGCGCCGGATCTGGGCTACGCCAAGCAGCCGCTGGTGGCGGGTCTGGGGATTACGCTGGCAGGCGTCGCGCCGCGGGTGTTCACCCACCTCGAACAGCGCTCAGCCGAGCTGTCGGCTGACAGCTTTGCGGTCGAGCTCGGGCCGGGCTTTGCCTTCTCGCGCGTCGAGCTTGCCTCCGGCACAGCGACCCTCACCTTTCCCGACCAGCCGCCAAGGAAAGTGCCCGTGGCGTGCGAGACTCGCCTCGACTACGCCGAGCCGAGCGAGCTCTTGCGCAGTTTTCTCGACGCAGGCACAGCTACGAAATAATTCTTCACGTGCAGTGATCGCAAACGCCTCGGGCGCGTCACAATCTGCTCGAATGCGCCGTCCTGACCTGGCTTTGGGCCGAAATACTTCAGCTGCCCTGCTCGCAACGTTGGCCCTGGAGTTGTGCAGTTGCGGCAACTCCGCCGTGGATCCGGGGAATACGTCCGGTGGGAGCCCCGCCTCGCAGGCCGGCAGCTCCGGCTCGCCCCAGGCCGGCAGCAGTGCCGGCGGCAGCGGCCCCCAAACCGGGGGCAGCGCTTCTGGCGGCAGCGCCAGCGGCACGGGCGGCAGCGCTTTGGGCGGCGGCGGCGGCGCAATGGGCGGCACTGCGGCCGGCGGCAGTGGCGGCACCGCTGGCGGCGCTGGCTCGCAAGCGGGCGGCGCTGGCAACGGTGGGGCTGGCGGCAGTGCCGGCAGTGTCGACCCTGGCTCGCTCGACAAGTTCAGCTTCTTCGTCACCAGCATGGTTGCGATGCGCAAGCTCTCGAAGAGCGACAACGGCTTCGGTGGCGATCTGCGTTACGGCACCGCCGACGGCCTGACCGGCGCCGACAAGATTTGCTCTGAGATTGCCGAGTCGTCGATGCCCGGCGCGAGCGCCAAGCAGTGGCACGCCTTCCTGAGCACCGTCAAAGGCCCAGTCAGCGCCAAGAACCGTATCGGTAGCGGGCCCTGGTACGACCGCACCGGACGGCTCGTGGCCATGAACCTGACCGACCTGCTGCAAGATCGCCCGAGCATGGCCGATGCCGCCATCAAGCAAGATTTGCCGAACGAAACCGGCACGCCCAACCACCGCCCCAACCCCAACGCACCCGAAGACGACAACCACCACGTGCTCACCGGCTCCAAGCCCGACGGCACGCTCTACGGTCAAACCGCGACGTGCCTGGATTGGACGACCACCTCGATGGACAACGTGACGACGGGGCGTCCGCGCATCGGTTTCTCGTGGACCGCCATGGGTCGAACCAATTGGATCTCCGGCCAAGACGAAGGCGGCTGTGGCGCTGGCGTGACCGGCGTCGGCACCGAAAACGGCGGTTCCGATCCGAATAATCCAATCGTGGGCTCTGGCGGCGGGTACGGGGCCATCTACTGCTTTGCCATGCTGCCCTGAGCGGCACGCCAAACTTATTGAAGCTCGATTGTTGGCCCATCACGCTGGGGGTCGTTACTTCGGGAGCTGATGCGAGGCTTGCGCAGATGGATTGGAGTCGGCGCGGCGCTGGGCGTGATCGCGGCGCTGGTGCCGGTGGTGCGCGGCAGCATCGCGATTGAAGCGCCGCTGGGGAAGCTGTCGGCTGCCGTGGGAGCGACGCCGAAGAGCAAGGAGCCGCCGAAGCTCGATGGGCTCGACTTGCTGCGCCTGGATCTGCGGCCCCAGCGCGTGATGGCACCGTTGAAGGATGGGCTCACGGCGGAGTTGACCCTGGACCCGGCGATTCAACGCGCCGCGCGCGCGCAGATGCAGAAGTACCGGATGCCGGAGAGCGGCGTCGTGGTGATGGAAGTAAAGACGGGCCGGGTGCTGGCTTACGCCAGCTACGTGAACCAGGGCGAGGCGTTCGACGTGAACGCGCGCGCGGAAGCGCCGACCGCCAGCGTGTTCAAGGTCATCACCGCGTCCGCGCTCGTGGAGCGCGCCGGGCTGACTGCCGAGACCGAGCAATGTTATCACGGCGGCAAGAGCCGGATTTTGCCTGATGAGCTGATCGACGACGCGCGGCGCGACAAATGGTGTGCCACCGTAGCGATCGCGATGGGGCGCAGCCTGAACGTGGTGTTCGCGCGCCTGGCGCAGAAGCACCTCACGCCCGAAGACGTGGCCCAAATGGGCGGCGCGTACGGCTTCGGTGCGCCGATTCCGTTCGCGGTTCCGAACGAAGCCCCCAAGATCGAGATCCCTCAGGACCCGGTCGAGTTCGCGCGCGCCTCCGCTGGTTTCTGGCACTCGACGATGTCGCCGCTGCTCGGTGTTTCGATCGCGCAAACGGTGGCGAACGGTGGCGTGACGCTGGAGCCGCGCATCGTCAACGCTGTCTCGCGTGGCGGCCAAGAGCTGTGGCGAGAAGGGCGCGAGCCGCGCGTGCTACGGCGCGCCGTCAAACCGGAGACCGCCGCGCAGGTCGTGAAGATGATGCGCGAGACGGTGGCCAACGGCTCCGCCTTCAAGAGCTTTCACGATGCCTCCGGCAAACCGTACATTCCGGGTGTCGCAGTGGCGGGCAAAACCGGCACGCTCACCGACTACAAGCTGAATCGGTTTTACACTTGGTTCGTTGGCTTCGCGCCGGCCGAGGCGCCGGAAGTCGCCATCTCGAGCCTCGTGGTCAACACCCCCGATTGGCAGATCAAGGCTCCGCAGCTGGCCAGCGAGGTGCTGCGAGCGTACTTCGAGAAGAAGGGCATGCCGCGTCCCGATCGCGTTGCGAGCGCCGAGCCTGCTTCCGCGGCGCCGCCCGCCGACGAGCCTTGAGCTATGACTTGAACACCAGGGTGGGCAGCCGCGGCGAGCCGACATCGGCGCCTGGGCGAAAATCTCGCGTGAATGACTGAAAAGCCGCCAGCTGTGCGCGCTGTGCCAGCCGACCTGGCACGGCCGCGCCTGACACGGATGTCGCGAAGCGCGCGAGCTCGAACGCTGAATGGTCGCGCCTTTCGTTGCGTCTAAGGCAGGCTTCGAGCTTTCCTCAGTCGTGGCCCGCCGCTTGCAGTCACGGTGAAGCGAGGATGACTTGAAGCACGGGGCCAGGCTCTTCTACGCGGTGGCGGCGACGTTGGGCGCTGTAACGGCCTGCGCCGCGAACGACGCCACCAAGGCCGAGGGCAACTCGGACGCCCATGGTCAAACCACGGGCGGCTCGACCTCGAACGGCGGCGTGCTCAGCCCGAGCGGCGGTACCTCCTCTCAGCCGCAGCCCGAGCAGGAGCTCGACCAGGCGTTTCGCGTGCCGGTCGTCAGCGGGCACTGGGTGTGGACGGCCAATCCGCAGTCGGGAAGGGTCGCGCTGATCGACGCCAAGACCTTCAGCGTCAAGACGGCGCTGGCGGGCGCCGGACCGACGTACCTTGCCGCGCTGCCGGCTGCGAAGTCCGGTTCGCGCGCGCTGGTCATCAACAGCGTGAGTCAAGACGCGACGCTGCTCAGCGCGAACGACGCGGGCGACGTTCAGGCTACCGCCACGCTCGATGTGCATCAGGGTGCCAACGCGTGGGCCATCACGCCGGACGGTCGTTTCGCGATCGCCTGGACCGACGCTACGGCGCTCGGCAAGGCCGATCCGAGCGAAGGTTTTCAAGACATTACGGTCCTCGATTTGAACGCCAAGAAGCTCTCGTCCAAGCGCTTGAGCGTCGGCTATCGGCCGGCGCGCATCTTCATGGACGATGACAATCGTTACGCGTACGTGGCCACGGACGCCGGTATCGACGTCGTCGATTTGAAGTCGAATGCTGGGCCCAGCGTCGAGCGTGAGGTGCCGGTCAGTGCCGATCCAGCGAACGACACGGCGAAACGCGAAGTGAACATGACACCGGACGGCACGTTCGCGTTCGTGCGCCGCGAGGGCAAGGCCTTCGTCACGGTGGTCAATGTCGCCCAGGGCGAGCTGCGCGACGTGGCGCTGCCCGGCGTCGTGACGGACCTCGATCTTAGCGCCGATGCGTCGATGGCCGTCGCCATCGTTCGCGATCGTGCTGTTCTCCCCGCGGACACGTCCGCGGCCGGCGCGGGGGTTGGCGGGCGAGCGGGGCAGTCAGCAGCAGCAGGGGGGGGCGGCGCCGATGTCGGCAATGCAGGAGCGGGTGGGTTCGACATCGGCGCCGCTGGAGGCGTGGGGGGCGTGGCCGAGGCAGGGGCGGGCCCCGGCGGCGCAGGTCCGGGAACGCCGACGCCCGCGACGCGCGGGTCGCTCGCGATCTTGCTGCCGGTCGCGAGCATCTTCGACGCGCCGGACGTATTCGATCGCATCGAGATTGACGACGTGTTCGGCAGCGTGGAGCTGGGCGATGCGGGGCAGACGGCGCTGTTGTTTTCGAACGCCGTGCCGAGCACGCATTTGACGCTGCTCGGGCTACTCAGCAAGCTGCACCGCACGGTCGATCTGAAGCTGCCGGTGTTTTCGGCGCTGTCGACGCCGGACGGAGCGCACGCGATCGCGCTCCTCCGTCCGCAAGGCGGCAGCAAGCAACCGGGCGCGTTCGCGGTGGTGCCGGTCGCCAAGGATTTGCCTTCGAAGATTCAGGGCACGCAAGCCGTCACGGTGCCGCTGGACCTGACGAACAACGCGCCCGCTATGGTCGCGATCTCCAACACGCGCGGGCTGGTGACCGTGACCGACGGCGGCTCGGTCAACTTGGCCTATTTGGTGAGCATGCCCGAGCTCACGGTCGACCCGTTTCCGCTGGACAGCGTGCCGCTCGCGCAAGCCAGCGGTATCGTGCTCGACGCCAACCAGGCTTTCGTCGCTCAGCGTCACCCAGAGGGTCGCATCACCTTCATCGACCTGGACACGAAAGAGCTGCACACATTGACCGGCTTCGAGCTTGCGACGCAGGTGGGCAAATGAGCAAACGGCGCTGGGCAGTTTCGTTGGCGACGCCGGCGGTCCTCGGCGTGCTCTGTTTGCACTGCGGCAGTGACGGCAGCGGTCTCGGTGACTCGTCCCCTGCCAGCAGCCCCGCCGGTCCGGGTGGACCTTCGGGCAGCGGAGCCGTAGGCACGACGGGGCCCGGACAGAGCCCGGGCTCGCCCGGCGTTGGCACCGGAGGCAGCTCCTCGATCGGAGGCATGAGCCCGGGGGGCGCGGGCGGCGTGCCGATCGTCGTCGTGCCGCCCGAGAAAGAGCTGGAAGAGTCCTTCTTGGCGCCCGTGGTGACGGGCAAGTACGTGTTCAGCGCGAACCCCAAGAGTGGGCGCGTCGCGGTCATCGACGCCGAGACCTACGCGGTCCGGCTGTTCAATGCCGGCTTCGGTCCAAAATACCTGACCGCGCTCCCCGCTGACGCGGGCGCGATCGTGATCAACGAGCTTTCGCACGACACGACGCGTTTTGCGGTGTCGGGCGAAGACGTAACGGTCAGTGACGTCAACCTACCGGTCCACGCCGACGCGAACGCCTGGGCGACCAGCCCCGACGGCCGTTTCGCGATCGCCTGGACGCGCACGGAAAGTGACCAGAAGCTCGATCCGACGGCGGGCTCGCAGACGCTCACGGTGCTCGATCTCGAGCGCAACAAATCCAAGGCGTTGTCGGTCGGGTTTCATCCGACGCAGGTCGTCGTCGACGACAAGAGTGAGCGCGCCTTCGTGGTCAGCGACGACGGTGTGAGCGTGGTCACGCTCGGCAGTGCGCCGGAGGTGTCGCTTTTGGCCCACGTCTCCGAAGATCCGTTGGAGGATGCTGCTGCGCGCGACGTCAGCATCATGCCGGACGGCTCGCTCGCGGTCGTGCGCCTCGAAGGCAGCACCAAGCTGCGCGTGGTCGATCTGAGCAAAGAAGACGCCATCACGTCGTACGACTTGGGCGCGCCGATCGCCGACGTCGACCTCAGCCGTGACGGCAAGCTGGCGCTGGCGGCCGTGCCCGGCATCGGTCAGGTCGTGCTCGTGCCGATGCCGCCCGTGGGCGACGCGGCGAGCTTCGAGCGCGTGCTGATTCCTCGCGAAGAAATCACCTCCAGCATCGTGATTTCCGACCAGTCGGAGCTGGCGCTTTTGTATCAAAACGGCGCCGACAACAGCCACTTGAGCGTGCTCGACCTGCGCGACGGCATGCAGCGTGCGCTGCACACCGTCGACTTGAAGGGACCTGTCAGCGCCGCCTTTGCGGCGCCGGGCGCCGCGTCGGCCATTGTCTTTCAAAAGCCGATCACGGGTAGCACCAAGGCCGGGCTGTTCAGTGGCGTGCCGACCTTGCAGCAGCGCTCCGCCAAGATCGTGGGCACGGACGCCGTGCCCAGCGCGCTTTCGTTCGACAAGGAAGGTCAGTATGCGCTTGTTACCGTGGGCAACGAGACGTCGGCGGTGCACGGCGTGTACCGCGTGGTGCTCGACACCATGCAAGCCGACTTCCTCGCGCTGGCCAGCCCGCCCGCAACGGCTGCGACTGGCATCGTAGACAACGCTCACCGCGGCTTCGTCGCGCAGACGCACCCCGAAGGTCGCATCACCTTCATCGATTTGGAAACGGCCCACGCTCACACCATCACCGGTTTCGAGCTCGCTGCGCGGATTCTTCAATAGGACACAACCAGCATGAAGCGACTCATTACTTCGGCCAGGGCCACGTGCGGGCTCAGCCTGCTGCTCTTCGGCGTCGCCTGCGGCGGGCGCCCGGCCGCCTGGAACACGGCCTTTTCCCCGGGCAAACAGGACGATGCGGCAGTCGGCGACCCGAGCGGCAAGTTACAGGTCAGCGGCTTGACCGGCTCGGTCGCCTTGCTCGACCCGGCCCAGAACCAGGTGATGATGCTCACGTCGCCGCAGCAGTTCGCGCTGTCGACCACGCGCTTGCCGGTGGGCCGCGACGTCGTGCAGTTCAAGAGCTCCGTCGACCGTGAGCGCTTGTTCGTGCTCTCGCGCGGCGTGACGCCCCGCTACCGAGACAGCGACGAGCCGCCGCAGCTGCGGGTCTTCGACGGTGGCATCGCGCCGACGCAGCTCCAAAATTACGTGCTTCAGGACCCGTACAACCAGCTCGAGATCGACCCGCAGGGCGAGTGGCTGATCGTTCATGGCAGCGAGGGCCTGGTCTCCAATCCGAACGAGCTGATCTTGGTGCGTCTGCCCAAGGCCGGCAGCAGCGCCGGTAGCGCGGAGGCGCTGGTGAGCAAGACGCTCAACAGTTACGGCGGCAAGCCGGTTCGCTTCACCTTCACCAGCGAGCTCGCGGTTCCGGGTGGTGCCGATCCTCGGCGGCTGCTGGTGGTGCAGCGCGAGAAGGATCTGGCGATCATCGACCTCGAAAACCTGGCCGCGCCGGAAACGACCGTCGGTTTGCCGCTATTGCCGAGCACCGGCGACTTCTCGTCTCCGACCGACGTCGTTTACCACTCGGGCATCGACGGTGAGGTCAATTCGATGTTGGCCGTGCAGCTCAACGACACCAGCGTCTTCATCCTAACGCTGAACGAAAGCACGAACGCGGATCACGCCTTCAAGCTCGACGGCAACGAAGTCGACGTCGGCGGGATCCCCAGCAAGCTCGACTTCGTCCTCACCAAGAAAGACGGCGGCTTGCGCCTGGCCGCGCTCGTGCCGACGAAGCGCGCCGCCGTGCTGGTCGAGCCGGCGTCGGGCGTCACGCAAGACGTGCCCTTGCCGGCGGCCTTCACCCGCATTCGGCGCATCACCAGCGACGTGAGCGCCAACTCGGGGCAAGACATCGCGCTCTTGTACGGCGAGACCACCAACACCATCGCGTTCTGGCAGCTGGGCACCACCACCGGCACGCCGTATCGCAGCCTCGAGGCGTTCGACATCGGCATCAACGTGACTCAGGTGCTCGACATTCCGGGCGAGAAATTCGCCGACCACAAGATCCTGTCGGGCGGTAGCACCGGCTCGACGCAGCAGTTTTACGTGCTCGATCTGGCAGAGCGCAAGAGCTTCCCGCTCGACGCGCTCAAGAACCTGACGCTCAATCTGTCGCCCAACGGCCAGCAATTGTGGGCGTTCGAGAACAACGCCACAGGCTTTGCTCAGCTCACGTTCGACCCGCTCCAACCGTCGTCCTTGTACACGCAAAAGCCGATCGCCTTCGTGCACGACTTCCAGACTGCGCAAGGTGGTGACGAGCGCACCGCGATCGCGCTGCACACCTTGCCCAGCAACGGGCATAGCTCGGTAGCGGCGACCGTCTTCGATGGCCTCGACCCGAACACGTCCGAAACCAGGTTCTACTCGGAGCTCGAGCTCGCGGGGATCAAGTGATGACTCAGCCTCAAATCCACAAGCTGGCCCGCTCCATGCTGTGCGCGGTCGCGCTCGCGAGCGTCGCGCTGCGCGCCGCGGCCGAAGAAGATCACGGCGCCCAGCCGGCCGAGCAGGATCCGGAGGCGCTCGGTAACCACCAAAAGAACATTCGCTTCGACATCGGCGGGCGCGCGCAGTTCATCAAAAATAGCGGGCTCGATCCGTTCTCGAAGCGCGACGCGATCGGCCAACTGAGCCTGTTGGCTTCGTACGGCTTCTGGGCCCAAGACCGGCTGTCGCTCGCGGGGGTGGTTGGCTTCGACTACGGCGGCTCGTCGGCCAACGCGCGCAGCGACCAAGCCTCGCTCGAGCTGGAGCGCTTCACGCTGGCACCTGAGCTCCGCTACCACTTGCTGCGCGTGCTGGCGCTCACCGCCAAGGTCGGCCCCACCCTCACCCGGGAAACCGCGGAGGTCTCGGGTGGGCTGGACACCCCGCTGGTCCGGACGGGCTGGCAGCTCGGCTTCGACGCCACAGCCGGAGTGGCGGTCGAGCTGTGGGGCTACCGCAGCGGAACCTCGCACAAACCGCGGGTTTGGCTGGCGGGAGAGGGTGGCTACGGCTGGAGCGCCCCCATGAAGCTATCCTTCAAACCGGATGAATCGGGGGCCGTCCCCCAGCGTCTCATGCCTTTGGTGCTGGAAGATCTCACGCTCGCCGGGCCCCTGTTCCGGGTGACTGCCGGCTTGAGTTTTTGATGAATTTGTCGTCAGCGCACATCTGCCGACATTTCGGGCACTTGCAAAGGGCCGTTCAGTGAATCAAGGGCCAACTGCCCGGTGGACTCAACCATGGACCTTGCTAGAGTAACCCCTGTGCAAGTCGTGCTCCGGAAGCTCGGTCGTGGATCGCGAGCCGTAGCCGGTCGCCTGGTTCGGGCCCCGCGTAAGGGCTCCGTCGTGGTGATCGAGTTTTCTGATGGAATGCACGAATACGTAACGACGCCGGTCAAGCGCGTGCTGCGCGTCGCCGCGCGCGACGTCTTCTATATCGAGACCGTCAATAGCCGTTACCGGCTCGAAGTTCGCGATCGCGAACGCGCGCTCGAAGACGTCTCCAGCGGCTAACCCCCTAGCGCTTCCGAGAGAAGCGCAGTACTAGGGCCCGGCCATGGGTAAATTCGACAGCCGTGCCTCCGTGAAGATGACCCGCCGCAAGGCGCAGGCGAAGAAGAAGGCGCGTCTCGCGCGGAGGGCCGACGCCACGCGCGCCGCGCGCAAGGCCGTCGCCAAGCCCAGCCGCAAAAAGGCTGCTGCCGCCAGCGCCAGCTGAGCGCACGGCAAGCGCGTGACGCTGACGGCTATTCGGTAATCGCCGCGCCGTCTTCGTGGATGGTGCGCGTCGCGAATTGTTTGTCGGGGCGCGCTGGTGGGGCTTCTGGCACCGCCTCGCCGAGCAAGCCGATGTCGCCGGACAAGCGCTTCTCGTGCACCAGGTGCCAGCCCGCGTCGTCCTTCCAGGTTTGTTCGACGCGCGTCGCTCGCATGCTGCCCTCGTTGTTGTTCACCCAGGCGTAGTCGACGAGCACGACCGCTTTGTCCGACTCCGGCAGGGTCAGGCTCGCCATCTCTACGTCCACGATGCGCAGTGTTTGGCCCCAGGCCGCGTGGCGCTTCATGAATTCGGGACGCTCGACCGCGGCGGCGCGGGCCAGGGCTACGTCGAGCTGATTGAAACGGGCGGCGACGTTCAGGGCCATGGCCGCGTCGGTCACGCGCTCCGCCGGGCTGGGAGGAGTCATGCAGCCAGCCAGGCTGGCGCAGAGCACGACAGCGAGCGAGCAGAGCTTGCGCATGTGCTTGGGCTAGCAAGCTCCAGGCGATCTGGGAAAGTAATCGGCGAGCAAAACGTAAGCGGTGGTACGCTTCCAGCAGGAAAGGGGCACGCGCATGCGTCGTCTAGCGTTTGGGGTTTCGGTTTTGGCCTTTGCGCTCGGTTTGGGCTGCGGCAAGACCCACGCGCCGTCGGGTCCGCAAGGAGGCGGCGGCAGTGAGGTTGGGGCGGCCGGTGACGGCACGAGCGGAACGCCGGGCGGCGGGGCGACGGCCGGCAGCAGCGGCGTGAGCGGCAGCGCAAGCAAAGCCGGCAACGGCGGAGGCGCCAGCGCTGGCGCGACCAGCAGCGGCGGCGCTGCCGGCGGCTCGACGCTGCCGCCCGATGGCCCCATCCCGCCCGCGGCGGCGCTGCACAAGCTCGATCTCTTGCTGATGGTCGACAATTCGCGCAACACCGCTGAGAAGCAACGGCTGCTGAAAGACGCCGTGGATTGGCTGCTCAAGGGCGGCGCCAAGCTTGCGGCCGATGACATTCACGTGGGCGTCGTCACGTCGAGCCTGGGCTCCCACGGCGCGACCGGCACGGGTGACGTCTGCACCAAGCCCACCGAGAACGACCATGCGCAGCTGCTCGGCGTGGTGCGACCCGGGCTCACGACTTTCAAGCAGAGCGGCTTTCTGGCTTGGGGTCCGGCGGCGGACCCGAGCATCGACACCGTGATCGCCGAGCTGGATCCGATGATCGACGCGGCGGGTGAGCTTGGCTGCGGCTACGAGGCGTCGCTCGAGGCTTGGTACCGCTTCTTGGTCGACCCGTCACCGCCGGGGTCGATCTTGGTGGACCCGTCTACTCAAACAGCCCGAGTGACGAGCGTGGACGAGATCGTGTTGGCGCAGCGCAAGGCCTTCTTGCGCTCCGATTCGGTGCTGGCGATCGTGATGGTCACCGACGAGAACGACTGCTCCGTTCAAGACCAAGGCTACGGTTGGCTGATCGCGCGCGCTGCGCCGAATTTTCGCTCCACTTCGGCGTGTGTGAATCCGAACGACGCGTGCTGCCAGTCTTGCGGCGAGGCGAGCACCCACCCCGGCTGCCCGCCGATTGCAAACGACTCCGAATGCGTCAAGGGCAGCACGCTCGCGCAGAGCGCCGACAATCTGAATTTGCGTTGCTTCGACCAAAAGCGCCGTTTCGGCTTCGATTTGCTGTATCCGATTTCGCGTTACACCGACGCGCTGACGCGCCAAACGGCGTGGGGCAGCGATGGCGAGATCGGAGCAAATCCGATCTTCGTCGGCCTGATGCGCCACCCTTCGCAGGTCATCTTGACCGGTATCGTGGGCGTGCCGTGGCAAGACTTGGCCGACAAGGCCAGCCTCACCGGGGCGGGCCTCACCAACCTGACCGCTGCCGAGTTGCTCGCGCAAGACCGCTGGAAAGTGATCGTCGGCGACCCGACGGCGTCACCGCCCGAGCGCCCGACGGATCCGTTCATGATCGAGGCAGACTACGATCGTGCGATGCTGTCCAGCGTGCACGCCAACCCGATCAGCGGGGACGTGCTGGTGCCTTCGACGTCGATGGACCCGCAGGCCAACAAGATCAACGGCCACGAGAGCGCGATCATGGGGCAAGATCTGCAGGCCGCCTGCATCTTCCCGCTCGGCACCCCGAAGGTTTGCGATACCGCGGCCCACGACGCGGGCGCCAGCTGCCGTTGCTACGCGACCGACTCGCCGATCAACAGCGCCCTCTGTCAGCCGCCCGCCGCTGGCAGTCCCACCACGACTCAAAGCTACGAGCAAGCTTCTCCCGGCATCCGGCACCTGCAGCTACTGCAGTCGCTCGGCGACAACGCCGTCACGGCTTCGGCTTGCCCCAAGGTCACGACGCCGGACGCAGCCGATTACGGTTATCGCCCAGCCATGAAGGCCCTCGCGGCCCGGCTCGAACGCGCCTTCAATCCGTAGCGAGCGGCGGCGCTGGTCGACAAGCGCTGGGGCTTCGGCGGGCTACTTTCGCTCGCTCATGATCTCGCGCATCGGCTCGACCAAGTACGTCTCGCGCTCGGCGTCGTAGTCGACAATCAGCGCTTGCTCGCCCCGGCCGAGCGCTTTGCCGTCTTCGATGCGCACGCGCAAGACTAGGCCGGCGCCGCCGTCGTGCAGCGTGGCCTCGCCGAACTTGTCGGTGACCGAGCCGGTGCGCACGACACAGGTGCGGCCGATGAAGTCGGATTTGACCGGCGCATGCTTGGGCGCAAAAATTTTGGCCAGCGGTCGCGCCGCGATCGACGTGAGCGGCAAGGCCAGCACGAACGACGCCAGCAGCACCGCCAGCGAAACCAGCGGGCCACGCAGCCCGGGCGCGCTGCGCGTCACCACCTGCATGCTGACGACGCTGACCAACCAAGAAAATGTGATGATCAGGCTGAAGACCACGGTCGCGGGCACCGAGCGCAGATGCAGCGCGCTCATCAGCGCCGGCAACAGGCCCTGGCCGCTTTCGTCCGCGTCGGCGTCGCCAGCGTCGCCGCCGTGACCGTCGCCAGCGCCGTCGCCGAAGTCGGCGTGACCGCCGCCGCCGCCGCCGATATCGCCTACCTCGGCGTGACCGCCGCCGAAATCACCGACGTCAGCGTGACCGCCGCCGATGTCACCCAGGTGACCGTCGAGCGCGCCCTCCGAGCCTTCGCCGATGTGAATCACACCGACCATCACGAAGGTCCAATAGATGAGCACGACGCCGAGCAGCACCGTGAACACGACGCTCGGAAACGACAAGGCGAGCGTGAAGACTTCAGACATCTTTAGCTTCCGCGCCGCGCTGCGCTTGCAATTCTTGCAAGATGAGCTCGAGCTTGCTTGCGATGTCGCGCAGCGCAGCCTCGGAGCGCTCGCCCTCCACGGCGCGCTCTTTGGCCTCGTTGGGTACGTCGAACACGCGCGCCGCGAGCGCGGGGCCATAGGTCATGAGCGTGCTGGCAATGGCCTTGCCCGCCTCGGTGCGCGGAAAAATATCGGCGTAGCCGACCGACAAGCTGGTGGTCACGTAGACCAGCGCGTCGAAGTAGGAATTTACTTTCGGGTTCTCTCCGCGTTCCGCCGAATAAAACGCGGCCGCGCCGGCCAGCACCGTGAACACGACGGCGTTCATCGGATCTTCCGCCTGCTTGTCGCGGAAGTAGCCGTGGGCACTCTGCAGCCACTGCTCGGGGGGCTTGCCGGAGCCCACTCCCAACAAGAGCCCCAACGCGAGCAGCGTCCGTTCGTTCATGGAAGCGAGCCGCCGAGCCTAGTCCAGCTCCCGCCGACCTGGCGAGTCGCTCGAAGAAGGCGCCGCCGCCGCTTCCGTGCGGCAGCGGGACGAAGCGCACGAAACCCGGATTTTCTACAAAGAGATCAGGAGATCAGGAGGCCAGAAATTGGGGGTTCGAGCCGAGCGGCGGATTGCGAAGCCTGCGTCGGCTCCGAACGGGTCCGCTCCGCTCGAACAACAAAAACTCCCGAACTCCCGATCTCTTTGTGAAAAGATCTCGATCTCGATCTCGATCTCGATCTCGATCTCGAGCCAGGTGGTGCGAAGCTGTGCCGCGCGAGCGTTCGTGCCGATGCGCGAACGGCTTCGTTGGCCCAAGGGTTCCGTCGCGTTGGGGCGCTATGGCTTTTTGAAGCGCAAGACGAAGCGGTCGCTCTTGCCGCGGCGCTCACCCGCGGACTTGGGGCTCGGGCTCCAGTCGCGCGCGTCGCCGGGCTCGCGCAAGAAGTCGGCTTCTGCATCCAAGACGAAGCCGGCCTTCGTGACCTCGTCTTTCACCACCGATTCCTCGATGCGATGCAGCGTCTGTGCGACGCTCAGGCCGTCGCCGGCTTTCGCGCTGTGATCGACGATGGCGTAGATGCCGCCCGGCTTGAGCGTGGCAAAGACGTTCGCGTTCATTTTCGCGCGGTCGGTCTTGAGCCAAACGGTGTCGTGATAAAATAGCACGAGCGTGACGAGGTCGAGATCCTTCACCTCTGCCGGCCAGACCCCGTCGAGCTCGGCGTCCACGCGGGTGGTGTGCTTCATCACCGGCTTTTGTAGGCGCTGGCTCCATTTCTCTTCGGCGAAGCCCAGCAGGAACTTGGGATTTTCGCCGTAGACCTGGCCCCTCTCGCCGACGCTGCGCGCCAAAAGCTCTGTGGTGTAGCCACCGCTCGCCGCCAGATCGAGCACGCGCATACCGGGCGACGCGCCGAGAAAGGTCAAGAGCTCGGCTGGCTTGCGCCCGGCGTCGAGCTCGCGGTCTAGGTCGCTGCGATCCGCTGCCGCCACCACGCTCTGGGCTGCAGCCCTCACCTGGTTGGCACTGACGCTGGAGGTGGGCGCCGCTGCAGCCGACGGGCCTGCTGCCGACGGCGAAGGAGCAGGCGCGGAGATGCTCGGCGCGGGCTGGTTCGCCGCGCAACCAGCTAAGATCAGCGCCGAAATGAATGCCGAGTGAAAGACGAACATGGGCCGCATCTTGGTGACGCCAGGTGCGAACCGCCAGTGGCACCGAGCGCACTCGGACCTGAATCGTTCAGCCAGGTGCGACGCGCACGCGCCCCGACCGAGGTGGACCGGTCGCCGGCATCGTCCGAATGGGTGATGGCAAGGCGGCCCAGGGCGCTCAGCTTGCAGCCTGAATAGGCTTTAATTCGACGACAATCCGTTTGCTCTCGGCGCTGTCCAGACCTAAACAATGTGGGTGGGACAACCACAGGGTCTCCTTACTTCGCTCGCCCTCGTGCTCTGCACGGGTGGCGTTACGCTTTTCGCGACTGCCGCCCGCGCCGACGAGCCCGCGTCCACAGCGGCGAGCCCAGCGCCGTCCGGTCCTGCGACGCCTAGCTCGGCGGAGCCAACCGCGGCAGATCGCGCCACGGCGCGAACGCTTGCTCAACAAGGCTACGAGGCACTTCGCGACAAGAACTACGCCGACGCGGCCGATCGCTACACGCGAGCGCTCGCGATTGTTCACGCTCCGACGTTGCTTCGTGATCTGGCGCGCGCTCAGGTTGGCCTCGGCAAGCTGGTCGACGCGCACGAGAACTACAGCATCATCTTGCGCGAAGGCGTCGCCGCCGACGCGCCCCCGCCGTGGGTGAAGGCGCTCGCAGACGCCAAGGCCGAAATCGCAGCGCTCACGCCGCGCCTGGCCGCGCTCACCATCTCGGTGTCGGGGCCCGCGCATCCGCGCGTCACCATCGACGGCGCGCCCATCGCCGAGGCCGCACTCGGCGTGAAGCGCCCGGCCGATCCCGGTCGACACGAAATCCGGGCGCTAGCCAACGGCTACTACACCGCCAAAAAGACGGTCGAGCTCAAGGATGGCGAGTCCGTGAACATCGCGTTCGAGCTGGAAGATGCGCCGCCCGACGCGGCTCCCAAAGACGAAGAGCAGGCGGGCAAAGTCTCGGTCGCCACCGTGGTCGATCCGGTTTGGCGCAAGCCCGTCACGATCGGCGCCTTTGCGCTCGGCGGCGTGGGCCTGGTGCTGGGCAGTGTGACCGGCGTTTTGGCCATGAGCACACACAACAGGCTCGCCGGCGAGTGCACCGGTGGCACCTGCGGCCCGCCTCAGAAAAACAATTTCGACAAATACCACACGCTGGGCATGCTCTCGACCATCGGCTTCGTCGCGGGCGGCGTTGGCACCGGAGCGGGTGTGGTGCTGCTGCTCGTCAAACCACAAACGCTCGTCGAGCAACAGCCTACCGATCACGCGAAGGCGAAGCCCAAGAGCTTCGCCTGGTCACCTTTCGTCGGCGTCGCTAGCGCCGGCGTGGAAGGCTCGTTCTGAGATGGCGTTATCGATGCGAATTCTGAGCACGCTCTTGGTAGCCTCGTCGCTAGCGCTCGGCGGCTGTACCAGTCTGCTCGGCGACTTCACCTACGACGCCAACG
>Ga0307508_10001216_pt1 | contig 29455 bp, 26 predicted proteins | sample 9_EM_MG_FD_203089 | JGI IMG/M metagenome (GOLD analysis project Ga0307508, IMG submission 203089) | Populus trichocarpa ectomycorrhiza microbial communities from riparian zone in the Pacific Northwest, United States - 9_EM | ecosystem: Host-associated > Plants > Roots > Unclassified | place...
GACAGGGTCGAGAATATCTCGAAGTGCATATGTGGCCAGCGGCCCGAATAACAGCCGGGAAAGATCGTCGTGAACGTCACTTGTCCCGCCGAATTCGTGACCTGGACGCCGCGGAGATAGCTTTCGGCGGCGGCGGTGTAGAGCGAGTAATTGCCCTGGCGGTCGCAGTGCCAGAGATAGACCGCATAGCCAGCGAGCGCGGCGCAGGCCGCGTTAACATTGACGACGGTCAGCGTGATGTCGAGGCGTACGCCCCCCGCGACCGTCGTCGTGCTGATGAAGCTCGACCGGATGTCGCTGCGGACGATGCCGCTGACGGTCAGTGCGTTGGAGGTCGAGCCGCTCGACGTGTTGGTGCCGTCGGCGGGGTAGGGGCCGCCGGTTTCGGCGGCATCGGCGACGCAGGAGCCGCTCGAGGTTGGGGTGGGCGTGGGGGTTGGGGTGGGCGTCGGCGTGGGCGTTGGCGTCGGTGTCGTAACGACGGTGGTGCCGCTGGAGGTGCTACCGCCGCTGCAGCCGGCGATCAGCGCCGCAGTGCCCGCGCCAGCGAACAATTTGAGCGCGCGGCGACGTTCGACCATGGCCGCCATCACCGTGAGGTCGTGGGCCAAACCTTGATCGTGATCGTCATGCTGTTGGGTCACTGCGATAATCTCCCTGATATGCAGGGCGACAATTGGCGTGCGAATCGCACCGCGATGTTTCGGAAGCGGCGCGCTATGTTGCAGGATGTTTCAGGTGGCGAGCGGCAGCCTCACACAGACGCGGCCACCGCCCCCACTCCCGTCCTCGCGATTGCCGAGCGTGACGGTGCCGCCATGTGCCTCGGCGATCGAGCGGACGATCGCGAGGCCGAGTCCGGTGCCCCCGGTCTCGCGGTTGCGCGAGGGATCGCCGCGCACGAAGGGCTCGAACAGGCGCTCGGCGGTGGCTTCATCGAAACCCGGGCCCGAATCGTCGATCGTGATCTCAGCCACGCTCCCATGGACCCGCCACGCGACGGCGGCGGCGTTGCCGTAGCGGATCGCGTTTTCGGCGAGGTTGCTGAAAAGCCGGCGCAGCGCCTGAGGATTGCCGCGCACGATCGCGCGCGGACCGGGTTCGAGCGACGCGGGCGCGCCGGCCATGGTCATGTCCTCGATCAGGCTGTCGAGCAGGCTGCCCAGATCGATACGCTGATCCGACTGCTCGCCCGCCTCGTCGCGCGCGAAGCGCAATGCGGCACTGATCATCGCGCGCATCTCGTCGATATCGCCATTCGCCCGGATCCGGGCCTCGTCCGGCAGTCGCTCGATCCAGAAAGCGAGGCGCGACAGTGGCGTGCCGAGGTCATGCGAGATCGCCGCCAGCATCGCGGTACGCCCTTCGGCATGGCGCGCCAGCCGATCGTGCATTGCCGAAACGGTGCGGGCCAGGTCGCGCACCTCGGCCGCGCCGCCTTGCGGCACCGGGCCAAGCGGGGCTCCGGCGCGCGCGGTGGCGGCGGTCGCGCTGAGCTGGCGTAGCGGCTTCGAGATTGCGCGGGCCAGCCACCAGGCGGGGCCCGCGAGCAACAGCATCGCGCCGAGCACCGCCGCGAGCATGGTAAGCTGCCATTGCGAGACCAAAGGCCTCGCTTCGGTTCGCACGACTCGCCAGCGCCTGCCGTCGAACGCGCCGATGGTGAAACCGCCCACGACCGCGCCCGGCGCGAAGACCAGTCTCTCGTCACGCCAGGCGGTGACACGCGTTTCGGGCAGGCCGATAGCTGTGGCGACCTGCCTCGCCAGCCAGGCATCCGGCTGCTCATTGCGCCGTGGCGCGGGCTGGCTGGTCGTGATGCTGAACAGGAGGCCTCTTGGCGGGCTCATGCCATGGCGGGGTCCTCCCGGCCCCGAACCTGCCCCGAAACCTGGCCCTGGCGGACCGGGATCCGGGCTGGGCGGTCCCGCGGGCCCGGCGGGTTCCGGCGCCGGGGCCATTGCGTCGGGCGGAGGGGCTGTGCCGGTTCTCAATAGCTGGACGATCGTGTCCATCGTCTCAGGCGCCGGCCGGGGCGGCGGGCCGAGAAAGGTGATCGCGAAGAAGGTCGCGGCCATCACGATCACCGCGCCGATGACCAGCGCGAAGATCGAGACCGCGATCGAGCGCGGCCGGCTAGCGGCGGGCGACATCGGCCACGAACATATAGCCTTCGTTGCGCACCGTACGGATCAGGTCTTCGCCGTCATTCCGGTCGAGCTTGCGACGCAGGCGGCTGATCTGGACGTCGATCGCGCGATCGAAATGCTCGGCGTTGCTGCCCCGCGACATGTCGAGCAACTGATCCCGGTTGAGCACGCGGCGGGGATGCTCGACCAGCGCGAGCAGCAGGCGAAACTCGCCGTCCGAGAGATTGATGACGATATCGTCGGGATCGATCAGTTCACGGCCGATCGGGTCGAGTCGCCAGCCGGCAAAGCGCAGCCACTGGCGGGAAGGCGCGTTGAACACGCGCTCACCGCCAGCCTGTTTGCGGCGCAGCACAGATCGGATGCGGGCGAGCAGCTCGCGCGGATTGGCGGGCTTGGCGATGTAGTCGTCGGCCCCCATTTCAAGCCCGACGATCCGATCGACATCAGCGCCGATCACCGAGAGGATGATAATCGCGGGGCAGGTGGCGCGATCGAGCGTGCGCAGGATGGTGAGGCCGTCTTCGCCGGGCATCATCACGTCGAGCACAATCAGCGCATAGTCGTCCCGCTCCAGCGCCGCACGCATCTCGGTGCCGCTGGCCGCGGTATCGACGAGATAGCCATGGTCCGACAGGAACGCGGCGGTCAGCTCGCGAATGCCGGGGTCGTCGTCGACGATGAGGAGGCGGGTCTCGAAATCCACGGATGAATCGGGCTGTAGCATGGGCTGGCGTTGGCGGCGAAGCGTATCCATGGCATTGCAGCGCTGCAATGAATCGCGCTTCGCGATCGACTGTGGCGCGCATGCAACAATAACCTGGCCGCCAATTCGCTTGAAAATGCAGCGGCCTGCTGATAGGGGCCAGCCCCACACGGCGCGGACCATTGTCTGCGACGACAAATTTCTATTGATTCGGAGTTCGGCGGGTTTATGCAAATCATCGTTCGCGACAACAATGTTGACCAGGCGCTGCGCGCCCTCAAGAAGAAGCTGCAGCGCGAGGGCGTGTATCGCGAGATGAAGCTGCGCCGTCATTACGAGAAGCCCAGCGAGAAGCGTGCCCGCGAGCGCGCAGCTGCCGTCCGCCGCGCCCGCAAGCTCGAGCGCAAGCGGCTGGAGCGCGACGGGGCGCGGTAAGACCGCGTCGAGGGCTTCGGCCCTCGTCTGGCCTTATCTTCCCAAATCTTCGGCACCGTGAGGCGCCGCGTCAGGGTGCCCGCAAATGTCCTCGATCACCGCCGTTCCGTTGCAACCCGTCAAGCGGAGCGTGCTGGTGTATCTGTGGGCGGGCATCGCCATCGCGGTGCTCGGCGCCTTCGCGCTGGCGTGGATGGCGCCGCTCGATCCGGTTTCATCTTTCCTTGCGAAGAATCGCGGAGCGCCGGGGGTGATACAGACCGCCTCGGGTCTTCAATATGAGATTCTCTCCCCCGGCAAAGGCGGCGTCAGCCCGACCGATACCGATGTTGCGTTGATCAACTATGAGGGCAAGCTGACCGACGGCACGACCTTCGACAAATCGCCACAGCCCACGCCGCTGGCCGTTCGTGCCGCGGACGGAAAGGGTAGCCAGGGCATCGTCCCCGGCTTCTCCGAAGGGCTGAAGCTGATGACCAAGGGGGCCAAATACCGGTTCTGGATCAAGCCGAGCCTTGGCTATGGCGATAAGGTCAATGGCCCGATTCCGGCGCATTCAGTGCTGGTGTTCGACGTCGAGCTGGTCGATTTCCTGTCCGAAACGGTGATCCGCCGGATGCAGATGCAGCAACAGCTGCAGCAGCAGCAACAGGGCGCGGCCGGTGGCGGGATTCCGCCGGGTGCTGGTGGCCTGCCGTCCGGAGCAATTCCTGGTCAGTGAGCTCCTCTGCGGGCTCCGCGATATTTTACCTGACATTTCGGCCCGCTGCGCTCGCTGCGGTGCGAGGAGATAAAGATGGCCACGATTCCCCCCGTTTCATCCAAGCCGGCAGCGCCGCGATCGCCGCTCCTCTATATCGTGCTCGGCGTCGCGATCGGGGTGCTCGCCACCGTGGCGATCGGCTGGGGCGTGATCGCCTGGAAGGCCTATTCGAAGACGCCCGAATATTTCCTGTCGCACAACCGCGGCGCGGACAAGAGCGTCGTCGAGACAGCGTCTGGCCTGCAATACAAGGTGCTGACACCCGGCAAGGGCCCGAAGCCGACGGATTCGGACGTCACCCTGATCAATTACGAGGGCAAGCTGACTGACGGTACGACGTTCGACAAATCGGAACAGCCGACGCCGATGCCGGTCAAGGGTGTCGTGCCGGGCTTCTCCGAGGCGCTGAAACTGATGAGCAAGGGCGGCAAATATCGGCTCTGGATCAAGCCGAGCCTTGGCTATGGTGCTACTGCCAAGGGGCCGATCCCGGCCAATTCTGTGCTGGTGTTCGATGTCGAGCTGCTCGAATTCATACCTGAGGCAACGCTTCGCCAGATGCAGATGCAGCAGCAGATGATGCAGCAGCCGGGCGGCGCGTTGCCGCCGGGTGCGGGCGCACCGCCGGCCGGGGCGCCGAACGGCAAGTGAGCGGACGTCCTCTGCAAACGCGCGCGCAATGGGTGCGCCTGGCCATCATCGTCGCTGCCTCCAGCGCTTCCTGGGCTGTGCCGGCTTTGGCCGTGCAGGCCGCGCCTGATCCGGCTGCCGCGTTCCTCTCGACGAATCGCTCCGCTTCAGGCGTGGTCGAGACCGCGTCCGGTCTGCAATATAAGGTGCTGACGCCGGGGCAGGACGAGGCGAAGCCGACCGATCAGGATGTCGCGCTGGTCAATTACGAAGGCCGTCTCGTCGATGGAACCAGCTTCGACAAGTCGACCCAGCCGACACCGATGCCAATCACCGGTGTGGTTCCGGGCTTTGCCGAAGGCCTAAAGCTGATGCCCAGGGGCGCGAAATATCGCTTCTGGATCAAGCCCGCGCTTGGCTATGGCAGCGAGGCGCAGGGTCCGATTCCGGCCAATTCAGTGCTGGTGTTCGATGTCGAGATGCTCGACTTCCTTCCTGAGGCCGTCGTCCGCCAGATGATGGAGCAGCAGCAGTCCCAGGCCGCCCCCAGCGCGGCAGCGCCGCAACCCTGAGTCGGTTGCGGCGGCGTGCTTTGCACGCCCGGCAGACTGCATCGGCTGCACTTGCAAGGCCGCGAATCGAGGCGCAAAGCCGCGCGAACCAGGGGAATAACCCATGTTCGACGCCGTCGACCCGATCCTGCTCGCACGCGCACAATTCGCGTTCACCGTCAGCTTTCATTTCATCTTCCCGTCCTTCTCGATCGGGCTGGCGAGCTATCTGGCGGTGCTCGAAGCTTTGTGGCTGAGGACGGGCAAGCAGCTCTATCTCGATATCTTCCGCTTCTGGCTGAAGATCTTCGCCGTGGCCTTTGCGATGGGCGTCGTTTCGGGGATCGTCATGTCCTATCAGTTCGGCACGAACTGGGCGGTGTTTTCGGACAAGACCGGGCCGGTGATCGGGCCGCTGATGGCCTATGAGGTGCTGACTGCCTTCTTCCTCGAGGCAGGCTTTCTGGGTGTGATGATGTTCGGGATGGAGAAGGTCGGGAAGCGGCTTCACTTCGCCGCGACCTGCCTGGTCGCGATCGGCACCTTCCTCTCAGCCTTCTGGATCCTCTCGGCCAATAGCTGGATGCAGACGCCCACCGGCTATGCGATCAATGCGCAGGGCCAGTTCGTCGTGGCGGGATCCTGGGCGACGGTGATCTTCAATCCCAGCTTTCCCTATCGGCTCGTCCACACCGTGATAGCAGCTTATCTGACGACTTCGCTGGTCGTCGGCGCGACCGGCGCCTGGCATTTGCTGAAGGATCGCGCCGATCCGCATGCGCGGAAGATTTTCTCGATGGCGATGTGGATGGCGGCACTCGTAGCGCCGGTCCAGATCCTCGCCGGCGATACGCAGGGGCTGAACACGCTCGAGCACCAGCCAGCCAAGGTGATGGCGATGGAGGGACATTATGACAGCCATCCGCACGGCGCGCCGCTGATCCTGTTCGGCATCCCCAATTCCGCCGAGAAGCGGATGGATTATGCCGTGGAGATTCCCAAAGTCTCATCGCTGATCCTGAAGCACGATCTGAATGCGCCGCTCGCCGGGCTCGATACCGTGCCTGCGAACGAGCAGCCGCCGGTCGCGATCCTGTTCTGGTCGTTCCGGATCATGGTCGGCCTCGGCCTCGCGATCTTCGGCCTTGGGCTGTGGAGCCTCGTCGCACGGGCGCGGGGCAAGCTTTATGACTGGCGCTGGCTGCACCGGGCGGGCGCCGCGATGGGCCCGGCCGGGTTCGTCGCGGTGATCGCGGGCTGGGTCACGACCGAGGTTGGGCGGCAGCCATGGACCGTCTGGCATCTGCTCCGCACGACCGAGAGTGCTTCGCCGCTCGCGACGCCCGCCGTTGGAGCATCGCTGATCGCCTTTGTGTGCGTCTATTTCGCCGTGTTCGGGATCGGCACCTGGTATATCCTGAAGCTGATCGGCAAGGGCGTGGAGTCGGGCGAACCCGAACTCGGCAACGCGCCGATCCGCACCGCCGGGATCGCGGCCGGGCCTGTGCAGCCGGGCGGAGGGCAGGTGCCATGAGCATCAACCATGATCTCGCGACGATCTGGGCTTTCCTGATCGCCTTTGCGGTGTTTGCCTATGTCGTGCTCGACGGGTTCGATCTGGGCATCGGCATCATCTTCCCGGCGTTCGCGGTCGGCAAGGAACGCGATTCAGCGATGAACGCGATCGCACCAGTGTGGGACGGCAACGAGACCTGGCTGGTGCTTGGCGGCGGCGGGTTGATGGCGGCGTTCCCGCTCGCGTTTGCGATCCTGATGCCGGCCTTTTACCCGCTGGTCATCGCGATGCTGCTTGGGCTCGTGTTCCGCGGCGTCGCCTTCGAGTTCCGCTGGCGCGATCCGCGACACCGGGCCTTTTGGGATTTCGGCTTTACCGCCGGATCGATCGTCGCGGCGCTGGCGCAAGGGATCATCCTCGGCGCTTTGCTGCAGGGCGTGAAGGTGGCCGGGCGCGGCTATGGCGGCGGCTGGCTCGACTGGCTGACTCCGTTCAGCCTGTTGACCGGGGCGAGCGTGATTGCTGCTTATGCCTTGCTGGGCAGCACCTGGCTGATCGCCAAGACCGAAGGCGAGGCGCAGAAACAGGCCTATCGGCTTGCGCGCCGTTACGGCGTCATCACCCTGATCGCGATTGCGGCGGTCAGCGCGGCCACGCCTTTCCTTGCCCATGATTATTATACGCGCTGGCTGACGATGCCGGGCCTGTTGCTCACTGCGCCGGTGCCGGTGCTCGTCGCGGTGCTCGGCTTTCTTTTCTGGCGAGCCCTGGCGCGCAGGGCCGAATCGGCGCCGTTCCTGTTGACGCTGGCACTGTTCGCGCTCTGCTTTGTCGGGCTCGGGATCAGCATGTATCCCTATATCGTGCCCGATGCGGTGACGATCTGGGACGCGGCATCGCCAGCGTCGAGCCAGGGCTTCATGCTGATCGGCGCCGGGATCATGCTGCCGCTGATCCTTGGCTATACCGGCTGGGGTTATTGGGTGTTTCGCGGCAAGGTCGGCACCCAGGGTTATCATTGATGCAGGGCGATACCGTCGCGCCGTTTTGGAAGCGGCTCGCCTGGATGGCGGCGATCTGGGCGATGAGCGTTGTGGCGCTCGGCGTGGTGGCAATGATCCTGCGCTGGTGGCTGCGCGCCTGATCTGCATCCACCGGGTTTCGCTGACTGGTGCCGCGTGATACCGATCCGTCATGGGGGATCGACCGACCGAGGCCAGAGGCCAAGACGAGCATCTGGCGAGGCTGGACGTCCTTCGCTTCCCGCTGATCGTCCTGATCGTCTATCTCCACGCGACCGGCTACACCGCCAATTTCGCTGACGGCTCACGTACGCTGGCGAACGCTGAGATTGTCGAGGGCGTGCAGGCGATCACCGGCACGATCGCGCGGATTGCCGTACCGCTGTTCTTCATGATGTCGGGCTTCCTGTTCTTCCGCGGCGGAGCTTTCTCGGCGGCGATCTATCGCGGCAAATTACGGAGCCGGGTGACGAGCCTGCTCATACCCTTTCTGTTCTGGAATCTCGCTCTGTTCGCCCTGGTCGCGGTCGGGCAGCATGTGCCCAGGCTCGCGCCCTTCTTCAATGGCCAGAGCCTGCCGCTGACCGCGATGTCGCCCTTCCAGATGGTCGATGCAGTCATCGGCATCACCCGCTATCCAACTGCCTATCAATTCTGGTTCATCCGCGATCTGATGATCCTGGTCATCCTGTCTCCGCTGCTGTGGCTCGCAGCGCGGTATGCCGGATGGCTCGCGCTTGCGGTGTTCGCGATCGGCTGGATCTTCAATATCTGGCCAGTGCCGATGCCCGCGATCGAGCCAACCCTGTTCTTTTATCTCGGCTGCTTTGTAGCGATCCGCGGGTGGTCGTTGTTCGCGGTCGATCGGCTGGGGTGGTGGCTCGTGCCGTTGTTCGGCGTGCTGCTCGGTGTGCATTGCGCTGAGCAGCTCGTGTATCAGACTGACTATTCGCTCCATCCGGCGATGGTGGTGGGGCTCCTATTGGCGCTAAAGGCGAGCCGCTGGCTGGCCGAATCCGAACGCCGGCGCGACCGACTCGTGGCGCTGGGGGGCGCTTCGTTTTTCGTCTTCGCGGTGCATGAGCCGCTTGTCACGATCGGCAAGAAGCTTGCCTTTCACACGCTGCCGATGACTGCGGGAAGCGTGCTCGCAACCTACGCCGTGCTGCCGCTACTGGTGATCTGTCTGGCGCTGGCAGGATACTGGATATTGCTGAAGACCGTCCCCGGTTTTCTGCGCCTGATCACAGGCGGGCGTTAAGACACCCAGATGCCGCGGGTATCGTAGATTTTCTTATCCTCGCGTCGCGCCAGGGGCACGGCCTTGAATTCGTCATGGTCGACCAGGACGATCAGCACCTTGCAACGATCCAGCGCTTCATCGAGTGACACCAGAACCGCCCCGGTATCGCGGAACGCGATCGGCAGCGCGTCGATATGCGGCTCAACGATCATCACCTGATCGCGGTACCGTTCGGCGATGGCAGACGCGACCTTGATCGCGGGACTCTCGCGTAGATCATCGATGTTCGCCTTGAAGGCGAGGCCGAGACAGGCGATCGACGCGCCCGGAGCGGCAGCGATCAGGGCTTCCGCCCGGGCGATGCTGTAGCCGATCTTGCCGTCATTCACTTCGCGCGCGGCGCGGATCAGCCGGGCATTGGCGGGATCGCTGTCGACGATGAACCACGGATCGACCGCGATGCAATGGCCGCCGACGCCAGGCCCAGGCTGCAGGATATTGACCCGGGGATGCCGGTTGGCGAGCGAGATCACTTTCCAGACATCGATGTCGAGTGTGTCGGCGATCATCGACAATTCATTGGCGAAGGCAATGTTGACATCGCGGAACGAGTTCTCGACCAGCTTGCACATTTCCGCGGTGCGGGAGTCAGTGATAACGCACTCACCTTCGACGAAACGCTCGTAGAATGCCTTTGCGGCTTCGGCACAGGACGGCGTGATCCCGCCGATGCACCGATCATTGCTGATCAGCTCCCGCAGGATTTTCCCCGGCAACACACGCTCCGGGCAATAGGCGACAGCAATATCGGGTTTGCCGACGCAGCGCCCAGGCCAGTTCAGGTCGGGGCGTGCCGCGGCCATCTCGTCGCGCATCGTCTCGGTCGTGCCGACGGGAGCGGTCGATTCAAGGATGACGAGGTTGCCCGGACGCAGCACCGCCGCCACCGCGCGCGCGGCGGCGCGGACAAAGCGCAGATCGGGGACATGGTCTTCCATGAACGGAGTCGGCACCGCGATGACGAAGACATCGGCAGGCTCGGGCGTGGCGGCGGTACGCAACAGGCCGGACGCGACCACGTCACGCACAAGCGCATCGAGATTTGCCTCTTCGATATGGATATCGCCGCGCCCGACCGTCTCCACGACATGCTCGTTAACATCGATGCCGAGCACCTGCGCGCCGGTCCGGGCGATCACCGCCGCTGTCGGCAGCCCGATATAGCCAAGGCCGATGACGCCGACCGTGGGGGCCGCATTACTGTGCGGCCATATCGATGCGCCCGTTTGGGTCACGTGGCTTAACCTCTTCGAAGATACACTGGGATTTGCATGCGGCCGATGAGGGTTGGCCACGTTTACACCAGAATCCGTTCCATAGTTCGCCTTGCCGCACAAGCACTTCTTGTCATGCGCGAACGGCGCTTCAAGGCCGGCATAGCGGCGAGAGGCCCTGGGGTATTGGATCAAAGCGCCAGTTTCGGGTTTGACGGCCGGTGGCCTGTTCTCCACTAGGCGCACAGCGGCCAGGCTGTCGCAACCCGGCGATCCAGAACCGCGAGGTATTTTCGTGTCGAACATGTCCGATGGCGCGATTGCGTGGCACGATGATATCGCGGAGCGTTTCGCCGGCGCCTACAATCGCTCTCCCGCCTTTCAGGACAGACTCAAAATCTGGTCCGGCCTGATCGAGACACATGTCCAGCCGGGCGATGCCGTGCTCGACATGGGGTGTGGGCCGGGTTTGTTTTCAATGCTTGCCGCGCGGCGCGGCGCGCAGGTCCTCGGCATCGATGGTAGCGAACGCATGATCGCCTTGTGCCGGGAGAGCGCGGCCACATCCGGTGTGAGCAACCTTGCGTTCGACGTGGCGGATATCGCTGCGCTCGACGACCGCGCCGCGCGGAGCCTGGACGTGATCCTGTGTTCCAGCGTCCTGGAATATGTTCCGGATCTTGACCGGCAGCTGGCGCGGTTCGCCAGGCTCTTGCGGCCGGGTGGAACGCTGATAGTCTCGATGCCCAACGCCCAGTCCTTCTATCGCCGGATCGAGCGACTGGCGTTCCTCCTGGCGAGGCGCCCTCGCTATTATGCGCATGTCCGAAACGTTCCCAGTACGGCCGCCATGACGGCTGCGCTGACGCGGGCCGGTTTTAGCGTCGAGGACACGCGTTTCTTCGCAGCGCCGCCCTTTGCGTTGCCGGGGGTGGGGCCACGCCACAGCGCGACGTTGTTCGTCATGGTTGCGCGGCGAGAAGGTTGAAATAGCGGCCTTCCCTTGGTCGAGCCGGGTGGCTAGGGCAGATCGACCCCGCCGATGCCGCGCATCGGATCCAGATTCACGATGAGGCGATGAGATGGAATTCAAGCCGGTACGCAAGGCCGTCTTTCCAGTCGGAGGGCTGGGCACACGGTTTCTGCCGGCGACAAAGGCGCTTCCCAAGGAAATGCTGCCTGTCGTCGATCGCCCGCTGATCCAATATGCCGTCGACGAGGCGCTTGAAGCCGGGATCGAGCAGATGATCTTCGTCACCGGCCGCGGCAAGTCAGCGATCGAGGACCATTTCGACATCGCGTACGAGCTCGAGACGACGATGCGCGCGCGCGGCAAATCGATGGAATTGCTGCACCAGACGCGGCTGAAGCCAGGCGCGGTCGCCTATGTGCGCCAGCAGGAGCCGATGGGGCTCGGTCATGCGGTGTGGTGCGCGCGCGACATTATCGGTGACGAGCCCTTCGCGGTGCTGCTGGCCGACGATTTCATGGTCGGCGAGCCGGGCTGCCTCAAACAGATGATCGACGCTTATGGGAAAGTCGGCGGCAACATGATCTGTGCGCAAGAAGTCCCCGAGGATCAGACCCATATGTACGGCGTCATCACGCCAGGCGCGCGCGACGGAAGGCTGACCGCCGTCAACGGGTTGGTGGAGAAGCCGGCGCCCGGCACCGCGCCATCGAACTTGTCGGTGATCGGGCGCTACATCCTGCAACCCGAGGTGATGCGGGTGCTGGAAAATCAGGAAAAGGGCGCCGGTGGCGAAATCCAGCTGACCGATGCGATGGCCCGGATGATCGGTACCCAGCCTTTCCACGGCCTCACCTTTGATGGGCGGCGCTACGATTGCGGCGATAAGGCCGGCTATATCCACGCCAATCTCGCGCTCGCGCTGGAGCGGGAGGATATCGGTCCGGTTGTGCGCGCGTTCGCCGAGGAGCTGTTGCGCTGACGCGTTCGGGCGGCACCGAAAGCGAGCGTTAACCGACCGGTGTGATCGAAAGGCTGTCGAGCCAGATCGACAGGGGATTGAGTCCCTCTCCCGGCGTGCCGTTGAGCGAAATCTGCTGCTCCGGGCACGCGCTCGAAATCTTGAACGTCACCGCGAATTTCGCCCAGCGGTTCGCCACGGGGGCAAGCGCGGTCTGGGCGCCTTCGCTGGCCGGGGCGTCTTTGGTCGTGCAGGTGAGCGACCACTGGAATCGTCCCGCGGGCACATCGTCCTCGGCACGTACCAGGCCGGACAGGCGGTAAGTGCCCGGCGGGAGCCGCAGGCTCTGCCTGGCGAATTGCGCTGCGGTATCGCCTTCAAACGAGACATAAAGTACATGTCCGCTACCTGCCGGATTCACGGAGAACTCCGAATAAATGCCGCTGCCCGAGGTCAAATGCCAATTATAGGGGATCGGCGCGTCCAGCCCCTCGAACGACCCGTCGCGCAGCAGCGTATCCGCCGGTTTGAGCGGGCCGCCCGGCAGCAGGGCGAGCCATCGCCGATAGAGTTCTGGCCCCGTCAGCGTCGCGCTCATCGCGTTGAAGAAGGGCTGCAACTCGGTTGTCGTCGGGGCTGCCGCTGTCCGGTGCAGCGCCTCCAGCGTGGCGTAGCTGGCGTCGCTGGCGCCATCACGCATGCCCATCGCAAGCAAGAAATCGCCGCGCCAGAATGGTTTGTGGGCGAGGAGGCGCACAAGCGCCTCGCGGAATTGCCTGTCCGGTAGCGAATAGGTTACTTGCGGTATGACGAGCGGCCAGCCCTCGACGCGTTGGCGCATCAGGATATCGACCTCGCGCGTCGATTCGCCGTACCGGCCCTCGGCAAGGTCGCGGTCCAGCAACCAGGCGTGGGTCAGATAGTCGCGAAGAGAGATGCGGCCCGCGAGCCGCAACAGCGGCTCGGCTGTGGAACGGCCCTCGAGATCGGCGACAAAGCCGATGTTTCTGATCGCGGAAGAGTCGAAAGGCTCCCGCGCGACTGCCGCACGCGAAAAGCCGACGACTGCCTTGTGGTCGGGAGATTTGCCTGCGACCAGCATCGCACGATCCCCCAGGACGCTCGCAGCGAGCGGGTTGCCCGGATCTATGCGCCGGACGAGCTCGGGATCGGCCGCGGCCAACGCCAGTCCAAACCCGCTCTGCACCACGATCCATGCCAGGCAGAGGCCGGCAAGGCTCGTCACTATGCGGAAGATCAGCATGTCGCGCAGGCCGTTGCGTTAGTCCTTGGCAGTGCGCGAAGGGAGAATGCCGCGCAACGTCTTGCGGATGACCGATTTCGAGGTGCGGTCGCCATAGGAATAGGTGTAGTTATACGCATATTCATAGCCGAGCGACTTCGCGTTGAACTTGGTGAGGACGGCACCGATGATGTGCGCCTTCACGTCGGCCAGGCGACGGAGCGATACGCGCGCCGTCTTGGTCCTGGTATCATTCGCGGCGATGACGAATATGGTCGCCTCGGCGACGCTCGCCATCAGCGGCGCATCGGCCAGTCCGAGTACGGGCGGCCCGTCAATGACGATATGATCGACCTGCTGCAGTAGCGCTTCGAGAGTCCGGGCGAGATTCGGACCAGCCAGAAGTTCCGCAGGATTCGGCGGAATCGGCCCGGCGGTCATCACCAGCATCAAGTCATGCGGACCAGGCTGGACAAGCTGCCGCAGATCCTCGGTCCCCGAGAGAGCATGACTCAGGCCGAAAGCATTGGAGAGGCCGAGCAGTTTGTGCGTCGACGGGTCGCGCATATCAGCGTCGATGAGAATCACGGATCGGCCCAGCGCGGCGAAGTTGCGCGCGATCGCGATCGCCGATGTCGATTTACCCTCGGATTCGCGTGAGCTGGTCAGCAGGAGGACGCGCGGCGCCCCGGTGCTGGTCGCAAAGCGGAGCGACGTCTGCACTGACAGATAAGCCTCGGCGAGCGGCGATTTCGGATCCTCAAGTTCGACGAGCGGATTGTCGGCATCTGGAACCTTTGGAACGCTGCCGAGCAATGGCACGCCCAGCTTCTTTTCAAGATCGTGGGGAGCAAGGATCGATTCATCGAGTTGCTCGAGCAGGAACGCAAGTGCCGCACCGACAAGCGTGCCGGCAATCAATCCGAGCAACAGGTTCATGGTCGTACGGGGTGTGAAGGGGCCGCCCGGAGCAAGCGCGGGGTCTACGACCGACACATTGTTGGTGCCCACCCCGCCGGCGATGCCGACTTCCTTGTAACGCTGAAGAAGCCCGTCATACAGCACGCGATTGGTATCTGCATCGCGTTGGAAGATGTTGTACTGGATGCTGCGCCGGCGCAGGTCGAGCACGCCTTCCTTCAGCCCGTTCACCTGCGACTGCAGCGCCCCTTCGCGCTGGACCGCAGCCTGATAATCGCTGCGCAATGAGCTGACCACACCCGTGTTCTGCTGGCTCAACTGACGCGTGATCTCGTCGATCTGGCGCTTGAGCGCCTGCATCTGCGGGTAATCTGCTTTGAACTGGGTCGCCATCTTCGAATATTCGACGACCAGCGCAGCACGCGAATTGCGCAACTGCGTCGTCGCCGGGTCGGCAAGGGTCTGGGAAGAGGTGCCGCCGGCGTTACGCGCCTGATCATAGCGGGATTGTGCTGCGATCCGCTCCGCCTTGGCTGCCCCGAGCGCGGAATTGAGCGACGAAAGATCCGCAGCAACGAGCGACTGGCCTGGAGAGGATCCGGGCGCCGTCGATGAGGTGGAACCGCCGGCACTGGGGCCAGGAGCGGGGGCGCCGTCCAAGTTGATGATGCGTTCGCGGGTCGCGTAGCCGACGACCTCACGCTCGGATTGTTCGAGCTGCGCCCGGGTGCGCGCCAACTGATCCTCAAGGAATTTGCGAGCATAAGCCGAGGAATTGAACCGTCGCGCAAGGTTCGAAGAGATATAGTTCTCCGCGACCGCATTGACGACGCTGGCCGAAAGCGCCGGGTCCGGACTATCGAAGCTGACATCGACGAGGCTTGAATTCCGTACCGGTGCGACGGTGAGATGGCTGAGCAAGGTGCCGGCCGCCGACCGCTCGAATCTGGCACGGCGCAAAGCGCGGTCAGCAGCGCTCATCTTGGGCGGCTTGGAGCGGGCATAACCGTACATGAACGTATCGTTCTCGCTGAGCCGCAGCTTGCGGACCACCAGCTCAGCGAGCGAGCGCGCCTTGAGCAGGCCATATTGCGTCTGGTAGAATTCCAGGTTGCGTGAGGATTCGTCGGGCTCGACGTCATCGACTTTCACGACCTTGGCTGCTTCGCGGGCGATTTCGAGCTTGGTCGTCGCGCGATAAAGCGGCGTGACATTCAGCGTCAGATACAGCGCCGTCAATACCCCCGCCGCGACGAATGCCAGCACGATCCATCGCCTGCGGAACAGGATCTGGAGATACTGAGACAGCGGGCTTTCGGATTGATGCTCCTCGAGAAACGCCTCGAGCCGCAGACTCGCGTCGCGATCGGCCTCGGTGATTTCTCGGGCGGACCATTGAGATACGCCGACAGGAAGATTATTCATACAAGCTAGAGGCCTTATTCCCTGGCGGACGCGCTATTTGCCTGACCATTCCGTCTCAAACGTACGAATAGCGGTGTCACTATCTGACATCTCACTCGCTCCCAGACATAACCAGCCGCGCGTCGAGCTCCAGGTGCTTCAGTACGCAATCGCGCTCTAACCCGTTCCATCGCGAATGAAAAGGCAACTAAATCGTCATTGCGGGGCTGCGGCTGGCGATCTGGCGACCCGAGGGCGATGGCTCCGCGCGCCACTAGGCGGCGATTCGAGCATCGCACACATGAAAGCAAACAGGGTGAGGATTGCCGCGGTGCGCAACGGATAATCGGCAGCGGAATGTACGAGCGCAAGCAAGGTCACGAGTGATGCTGCGCGGCCCTGGCGCTGGATGTCGCGATAGATTTCGCGATTGCCCACGATACCTCGCCAGGCGGCCATGAACCGCATCAGCCACCAGATGACGAAGATCGCCAGAAGCGCGATCGCCGCAGCGCCGCCTTCGATCGCCAACTGAGCATAATCGTTATGCGCGGCATTGAGATACGCGAACGTGAGCGTGTCGGGCGTCTCGTACGAGCGGTAGAGCGGATCGAATGTTCCCAGACCAGAGCCGACCGGGAATTGATCGGACACCATGCGGCGGAATATGGGAAGGTGATCGATCCGGCTCTCGTCGACATGTGTGACCTGGAAACGATCCTTCAGCACTACGCCGGTCAGCAACAGGGCGCCGGCCGCGACCATTGTGACGAGCGGCAAGCCGAGGGCTGTTCCGATCAGCCATCGCGGCACGCCGGCCCGTCGCAGCGGCAGGAGCGCGAAGCCGCCCACAAAGGCGACAACCGACATGATGGCGCCGGCGCGCGAGTTGGTGCCGATAATCGAGAGGTAGAGCAGCGCCAGCATCAGAATCGCGCCAATTGCAGGTCCGCGCGGGACGGTGCGCCGTTGCTCGATGAGCCGCCCGATCCAGGCGAAAACCAGCACAATGCCGATGGCCAGAAACAACGACTGATGGTTCGCGTTGGAAAACAGGCCCACGCCGGCATCGCGATTGGTGATCGCGTAGAAATAAAGCGCGCTGCCCGGGCCCGCCGCTACCTGGAGCAAGCCCAGTGCCGCGCTGAACAGGCAAAGCAGCAAGGTGAGCGCCAAAAGGCTGTTGCGGCCGTCGCTATCGAGCAATCTCCCGAGCAGAAAGGCGGCGACTGCCGGCAGCAAGGCCAGCGCGCTATTCAGCGTGCGATCTGGAGCGATACTGATCGGATGGGCCGGACGCTCGCCCAGGATATCGAACAGCGACTTGGGGATCTCGCGACCGGGCAGGGTCGACCATGTTCCGAAAGGGAGCGGGGTCAGCTGGAGCAGCGGAACCGCGACGATTCCGGCGAGCAGCAGCCAGTGTATCCAGCGGAGCCCAAATTGACCGGGCGGGCGGGTCCAGACGAGCCACATTATTACGCCGATTGCGGCGAGCCGGACCGCAAGCGGCGCGAATACGTCGGTTCGCGAGGCCCCGCCGAGCAGGGTCGCGATCGCGAGCATGAACAGCGACGCGTACAGCACGCCGGGTCGGTTCGATTTGAAGAAATCGCTGATCATAAAAGGGGCGGCAATCATGTTGAGATCGGCTTTGGCCTTAACCAACGCCCTGCGGATTGCAAAGCTGGGCGGCCGGCTATGTCGGGTCGGTAGCTTGAAATCGGCCGTTTTGCCGCTAGGCGTTCGACTGCTGGCTGGTGCCATCGGGAAGACGGGGTAAGGCGATGGATCACGCGGTGGGTATCGATGAAACCGCTCCTCCAACGCGGGGCCGCCGAATCCTCGTCCTTTTGACCGACGCGTTTGGCGGACATGGTGGGATCGCGCTGTACAATCGCGATGTTCTGCGCGCGCTTTGCGAGGATCCGGATACGGCTGAAGTCGTGGCTTTGCCGCGTCTCGCCCGCCTGCCGCTGAGCGACCTCCCCGAGAAGCTGACCTTCGACGTCTCGGCGCTCGGCGGGACGATTGCCTATCTGCGTGCGCTCGGCGGGCAACTGATGTCGAACCGTCCGTTCGATGCCGTCTATTGTGCGCACATCAACCTGATGCCGCTCGCGGCACTCGCTGCCCGCATCCTGCGCGTGCCGCTCATCCTGGCGATTTACGGAATCGACGCGTGGGAGCGGAGCCCGCGGCGGCTGGTGAGGGCGGCTGTCGGTCGCGCGGACCGGGTGCTATCGATCAGCCGGATCACGCTCGATCGTTTCCGCTCCTGGCAGAGCTATCCCGAGACCGTCTGCGCGCTGATGCCCAACGCGATCCATCTCGACGAATTCGGCATCGGCACGCGCGATACAGCGCTGGCGGCGCGCTACGGCCTTGATGGCCACCGCGTCGTGATGACGTTCGGACGGCTTGCCGGGAATGAACGCTACAAGGGTTTCGACGAGGTGCTCGAAGCGATGCCGGCGTTGATCGGCCAGATGCCCGACATCGTCTATGTGATCGCCGGGGACGGTGGCGACCGGGGGCGGTTGGAGGAGAAGGCGGCTTCGCTCGGTATCACCGACCATGTCGTGTTCACGGGCATGGTCGCCGAGGAAGAGAAGGCAGCGCTGTACAGGCTCGCGGACGCCTATGTCATGCCGAGCAGGGGAGAAGGGTTCGGCTTCGTCCTGCTCGAGGCGATGGCCTGCGGCGTGCCGACCATCGGCAGCACGCTGGACGGTGGCCGTGAGGCGCTACGCGACGGAATGCTTGGCGAACTGGTCGACCCCGCTGACCGCGCCGCGCTGATCGACGCGATCGTGCGGGCGCTGGACAAGCCGAAGGTCATTCCGGCCGGGCTCGATTATTTCGCCTTCCCTGAATTCTCGCGCCGGTTGAAAGACGCGATCGACCGGACCCTTGTCGGGCGGCGCTGAGGCGCGGGCCTATTTGGCCAGCCGCATCATCATGTCGGCGGTGTAGACCCCGCCTTTGGTCGAGGCGAGCTCGATCATCAGCCGCGCTTTGATGCTGAGTCGAATCATCTGCCACAGCACATAACGTATCGTGCTGATCACGCCGTGCGGACGTGGGCCGCATTCGCGAAAGGCGAACTGGCGGAAACCGCACAATATGCCGATCTGACGTACGCTCGACGGCGTGTAGGCGATGTGATGCGTGATGTCCCAATAGCGCGTCATCGTCCCGTAGGTGGAGGTCGCGTTCGGGGTCACCGCGACAAGGCAGCCGGTCGGACTCAGCACGCGCGCCGATTCGGTCAGGACCGCGGCGAGCGTATCCTTGTCGAGATGTTCGAGGATGTTGAGCGCCATGATGCGATCGACGCTGCCGCTTTCCGCCGCGCTCAGCCATGAGACGAGGTCCGCATCGACGAATGTCGCGTCGGGGACAACCTGGCGTGCGAGGGCGTTCTCGCCGGTGCTCAGATTGACGCCGGTGGCGCTCCGCGCACCGCAGCGTAGCGCGAGTGCGCACCCTTCGCCCTTGCCGGATCCGAGGTCGACCACGACCTCACCAGCTTGGGGCGCCCAGTCGCCCAGCATCCGGGCCAGCCCTTCGGTCGAGGCGATGAGCTCGGCCGGGTCCATGCCCGATCGCGACGAGGTGGTCTCGAGATAGTTCGCGACGACGCGGTCGTGCGCCGACATTGCTTGTGGTGCCTGCTCGTTCATGACCGGATGATGTTCCCAATTGCTGCTTCGACCATTGCCGCCTGCTCGCGCCACGTAAAGAACCGATCGGTTGTGGCCGGGATCGGTCCGGCGGCAAACGCCCCGGCTGACTGGAGCGCAGCCACGACACCAGGCGCGTTCAAAGGGCATTCGAGTTTCGCGCCGAGGCGCCCGGCCTGTTCGATCGACTCCGGCAATTCGCCGCCGAATGCGATTATGGGCCGCCGGCACGCGAACAGTTCGAACGTCTTGTGGTGGAAGGTTTGCCCGTGAAACACATAGGCGTTTGCGATTGCGCCCTGGCAAATGCCGGCCATCGTGGCGGGAGTGACATAGCCTGCTGCTTCCACCGGCACGACGCCCTCATGCCGTGCCGCCGAACGCTCCAGCATCGCCTGCTGAGACCCTAGATGGACGACGCTGAGCGGTACGCCGGCCGATCGATTATAGGCGGCCACGCCGTCTATGAACGCATCGAGCTTCGCTTCGAAATACAGCCCGCCAATGAGCGTGACATAAGCGCGCCGCGCCGGATCGGCCGGCTGAGGTTCGAAAAAGACTGAATCGACGCCGCTATAGACGATTTCGGGCTGAGCCCCGAGCCAGCGTTCGGCGGCGTCAGCGTGGAGGCGGGAGTTCGCCTGGAGTGCCGACCAGCCATGCAGACGGCGCGCGAGGATCGGGCGGAGCAAGCGCGGGAGATAGAGGTCGGCATTGTCCTTGACGTCGAACAGCCAGGGGATGCGGTGCCGACGGCCAAGGGCTCGGGTTGCCACGACCGTCTCGAGACTGCCGAAGGTGCACCACATGGCCTGGGGCCTGAAGGTTTCGATCACGGCGTCGGCGGCGGCGCGCAGTCCCTTAGCCAGGTCGGTGCGGTTGCCGCCGAAGCGCAGGATGTTGGCCATCGTGCCGAGCGACCCGAACCGGCGCTCCGGCGCTCCGGGAAGCGTGGCGGCGACCACCAATGGCGTCGACCAGTCGCGCGACAGGTTCACGGAACCAGTCGGCGCCTCGCCGGGCAAAGATGGGCAGAGCAGCACACAGTGATGCCCCGCACGCGCCAGCTCCGCGGCGATGCGGGCCGCTCGCACGCCCGATATATGCGCCGCATCGGGATGCGTGCCGCTGATCAGGAGCAGGCGCAATGTCAGGCGGCACGCAGCGCCGGCATTTCGGCGTTCTGCGACGCTGGCGCCAGGAAATGCTGCTTCCACATCTCGTGGATGAAGGGCTGCCAGATCACCCATGCCAGCCCGAGGTCACCGCGCCGGACCCGGTCGAGGGCGCGGTTCCACCACGTCGCATCCCAGACGCTCGACTGGCGGAAGGATGCCGAGCCGAGCGTATCGCCGATCAGCTCGAGAAAGGCCGGCGAGGTGAACCACAGGTCCTGGGGCGGGCGGAAGCCCTGCTTGTTCCAGCGCGTGGCGATTCTCTCGGGCAGGAACTCGCGCAGCCCCTCGCGGATCGGGCGCTTGGTCTGCACGCCGCCCATGATCAGTTCGGGTGGGAGCGACAATACGAACTCGCCGAGACGGTGATCGCAGAACGGCAGCCGCACCTCGCGTGAATGCGCCATCGAGTTGCGGTCGCCATAGCGCAGCAGGGTGGTCAGGAAGCGCTCAAAGCTGTCCTCGTACAACACGTCGCGCAGCGGCACACCGCTGCCGAAATCCTTGCGCACCATCTCGCCCGAGACATGCGCGACGAAACCGCGCTGCAGGCCGAAGCGGACATCCGAGCCGGAGTTTGTGGCGTGCGCGATGAGATGTCGCAGGCTGTACGGCAGCCGCGACGTCAGCCGCGCGCGACCCCGTGCCGTCGCGGCTGGATAGCGCGCCTCGATCCGTGGCAGCTCCTCGGCCAGCCGTGCGGTCTCGCCGCGCGCTTTGAGGCTGGCGATGTAATAGGCGAAATATTGCTCATAGCCGCCCATGGCTTCGTCAGCGCCCTGGCCATCGAGCAGGACGGTGATGCCATGCTCCTTGGCGAGCCCGAATACGCACCACTGCGCGAACTGGCTTGATGATCCGACCGGCAATTCATTGTGCCACATGAACTGCGGCAGCTCGGCCATGAAGCGCTCCACCGTCGGCTCGACGACATGGCTGACCACGCCGGTCGCCTCGACCACTTCGCTGGCATAGGTCCATTCGTCGGCTGAGGTGCCGGGGAAGCGGCCGGTGAAGGTGTGATAGACCGCGTCGGGACCGAGCAGATGGCGCGCCACGCCGACGATCGCCGATGAATCGAGCCCGCCGGACAGGCAGGATCCGACCTCGACATCGGAGCGCATCCGGATCCGGACCGAATCGACGAACAGATCGCGATATTCGGCCATGGCGTCGCGGTCGTCCGCGAAGCGGCGCTCATGAGTCAGGTCGATCGTATAGTAGCGGAAGACGTCGGGTTTGAGCGTCGCGAGGTTCAGCTCGAGCGCCTCGCCGGGCAGGAGCTGCTGGATATCGTCGAACGCGGTCTGGCGGTGACGGTCGGCGCTGGCGCCGGGCTGGCAGGTCTCGACGACGATCGCCACCTCGTCATAGGCGGTCGAGATGCCGGGGAGCGCGAGCAGCGCCTTGTACTCGGAGCCGAAGGCGAAGAACCCCGGCTTGCTCGAATAAAGGAACGGCTTTTCGCCATAGCGATCCCGCGCGCAGAGCATGGTGTTGGCCGGGCGATCGAGCAGCGCCAGGCCGAACATGCCGTTCAGCCGAGACAGCACGTCCTTCCCCCAGAGGCGATAGCCCTCGATGATGACTTCGCTGTCCGAATGCGACTGGAAGGTGGCGCCGAGCGCGATCAGCTCGGCGCGGAGTTCGACATAATTGTAGATCTCGCCGTTGAAGATGAGCACGAACCGGCCATCATGCGAGACCATCGGCTGGTCGCCCGCGGTGGAGAGATCGATGATCGACAGGCGGCGATGGCCGAGCCAGATGCCGGCATCGCCGTCAATCCATTCGCCTTCGCCGTCAGGCCCGCGATGCGCGATCGTGTCGAGCGCGGCGCGGCATCGGCGGGGATCGAGCTGGCGCCGATCAATCAGTCCGAGGATTCCACACATCGTCTTGCTCTACCTTTTGGCGGGTTGGCCAATGCCACGCGGCGCGCTTACCGACAATGTGTGACGGGCGAAATCGGTGCCGGCCGGCGGTCAGGAACGCCCGGGCAGGCCGCCGAACAGGGAGCGGCCGAGCGGGATGAGGTCTCGCAGCGCGCGGCGGATCGCGGCGGCGGGGGCGGTTTTGCCGCCGATCCGCGACAGTGCTTGCAGGTCGCTCCCGAGGTTCATGCCATGCGCAGCCTCGAGCGGCGCGAGCAGGGTCTGGTGATGGCGAAGGATCGTTGCCGCGAAATCGACATAGCCGAGGCTGGCGGTGATCAGCACCAGCTTGGCCGCGGTGACGGGATCCTCGACCCGGCGGAAATCGCGCACGCAGATGAGATCGCCCTGCGCGAGCACGCCGTGCGACCAGGGTTGCGCCGACCCATCGCGATAGGGATGCGCCGCCGCATAGCCGTGCCGCCAGCGCTGCACCGCGATCAGGTCGATGACGAGAAAGCCCTGATCGTGGAGCTTCGCCCCGATTTCCCAGGCGAGCGGCTGGTCGATGCGCTGCTCGAGGAACGCCACCTCGATCCGCATCGCGAGCGTGTCGCGCAGAAAGGCCTTGCCGCCTTCGAGGATGGCGCCCTCGGCGCCCTCGACATCGATCTTCACATAGTCGGCCGCCGGCAGCAGCGCCTCTGCCGCCAGCGCATCGAGCGTGCGCGTCTCGACCGTGACTTCGCGGCCGATGCCGTGCTGCTTCTCGACCCCGAACCACGCGATCATCTCGCTGTTGTGGCGCAGCAGCGAGGCGCTTTCGGGCGAGGGCGGAATGAAGAGGGTCGCCGGGCCGTCGATACCGCCAACGGCGGCGGGGATGATGCGGCGGCTCTTCCACGGCGCCGCAGGCGCATTCTGCAAGGCCGCCGCCTCCGCCGGCTCGGGCTCGAAGCCGATCATCTCGGTCGCCCAGGCAAGCGGCAGCATGGCGGCGTCCACACCGCCGCGCGCGCCGATATCGACCGCGGTGAAACCGGTCTGCTCGGCAAAGCGCGCGGCGCTCAGATCCCGAACGGCGCTGTTGGAGGCTGTAGCCGTCATTGGTCGGGGATACTCTCGCTCGCGGTGGGTGGTGGGGCAGGCGTGCCCGAGGCGGCATGCGCGCGGACGGCGAAGGTGACGAGCGCCGCCGTCACCAGCCAGGCGGTGAGCTGGATATAGCCGAGCTCGGCCCCGTGCAAGCGCTCGCCAAACCACAGGGCGCCGGCCATGTTGATGATGCCGAAGGGGATGAAGATCAGGAACTGGCTCCACATCCGGCCGGCCGCGACCAGATATTGCTGGTGGACGTTGCAATAGACGGTCGGCACCAGCGCGATCAGGAACAGGCCGAACAGATAGCCCTGGCCCCGAAAATCGCGGCCATAAAGGCCGAGCACGAAATCCGCGCCGGCGATGACGACGATGCTGAAGCCGATGGCGATCGCCATGTTCACCAGCATGTTGAGCGTCTGGAGCCGCCCGGCCCTTTGCAGCCCCTCCATCTCCATCGTCCGCCCGAGCATCGGCAGCAGCGCCGACGACAAAGCGGTCATGACGATGAGGATCGGGCCGCGCCACTGCACCGCGGTGTTGATGACGGCGAGATCCTGAAAGCCGGTCTGATGCCGGGACAGGATATAGCTGCCGATCCAGGTGGCGTAGGACATCAGCAGGGAGAGCGCCCCGCTCGGCAGCGAGAACTGGACGATGACCGGCAGCTGGCGCCGCGCTTCAGCCACCGAGCTGAGCGCCGTGAGCGCCCGGACCCGCTTGCGCGCCGGCAAGGCGACCGACAGGGCCCGCACGACAGCGCCGGCGACCAGCGCCATCAGCACGCCGCGCAGCGTGGGATCAAAATGCATCACCGCGAGCAGCAGCCCGAGCGTGAGCAGCGCGGTCACGGTACGGGCGATCGCTAGGATACGGAACTCCTCGCGCGCCTGGAGCACGCTGTCGTAGAGGCCGGCCTGGGTTGAAAGCAGCAGCAGCAGCGCGCCCAGGAACGCAGTGAAACCATAGCCGGTGCTGCCGTAAAGCCAGACCGATACCGGGCCCGGGAACAGGGCGCAGATCAGCACGATCGCCCCCGCCGTCAGCAAGGTGAGCCTCTCGCCGAGAATGACGACGGCGCCCGCCCGCCCGGGATCGCGCTCCGCATAACGCGATACGAAGAAGATGATCGCATAGGGCAGTTGCAGGCTGGCGATCGGGGTCAGCAGGCTGATCGAGGCGAACAGCAGGGCATAATGCCCATATTCGCTCATGCCGATCGACCGTGCGATCAGGATGGTCTGGCCAAGCGCGACGACGCGCTCGACCATTGACGACGAGAACACCCACCCGGCGCCGCGCAGCCAGGATGCGACGGGGCTGTCGCTGAGCAGATAAGCGAGCGAAAGGCGCGAACGGATGGTTTGCCAGGTGCTGGACACTGCCTAGCGCCCCGATCGGGCCGGAAGGCGATGCGCGCCTGCGACATGGCTCTGGCTGGAGCGCGCGGTCTTCAACATCGTCGTCCGGGTCTCCTGTCCGATCATGATCGTGTGGACAGGCGCGGCATATGGTCGCGCGCCGAAATGTCTATCGATAAAAGCTTTTCACATTGCCGATTGCGGCGCTGCGCGGCCACTTTGACCAATGCGCCGGATGCTCTAGGAGGCGCCTTCAGTAGCCCCGGGGAGCCAATGATGTCCGCCGCCAACGGCCCAGTGCGCATGATGATGGCGAACGAGTTCTGGCACGGTTCGACCGGACGGGGGCTGTCCGAAGGATTTCGCAGCCTTGGCTGGGATGTGGCCGAGATCGATGTCGCGAAGTTCCTTGCAGATGCCGGAAGGAGCTTTGCGTCTCGTGTCGCGGCGCGGGTGACGCGCCCCGCATCAGTGCGTGACTTCAACGCGCACATCCTGGCCCTCGCCGACCAGCTCGATATCGAGGTGATGCTCACGATCAAGGGCACCTTCATCACGGCGGATACGCTCCGCGCGCTGCGGAAGCGCGGCACCTATTGCGTCAATTTCTACCCCGACGTGCTGTTCGGGCATGTCGGATCGAGCGTCGACATGCTGCGCCTGTTCGACCTCGTCGTCACGACCAAGAGCTATCACCTGCCATATCTGACCGAGCTTCTGGGCGAAGGGCGGACCGAATTTGTCCATCACGGCTATTGCCCGAGCGCCCATTCGCGCCGGCACCCGCTGGCGCAGGCGCCTTATCGGTGGGACATCAGCCATATCGGCAACCCTTCGCCGCACAAGCTCGAACATCTGGTCGCACTGGCGGAGGCATTTCCCGATCGTTCCTTCGCGGTGATGGGCAATCGCTGGGCCGCCGCCGCGGCCGGCACTGCGCTTGAGCGTCATGTGACCGCCGCGCCGGTGCTGGGTGACTATTTTGCGCGGGCGATCGAGCAAAGCAGGATCAACGTTGCCATCCATTATGGACAAGTGGGTGAGGACGGGTGGGAGGATTTGACCTCGACCCGGACCTTCGAGATTCCCGCTGCGGGAGGGTTCATGCTGCATGTCGACAATGCGGAAGTGCGCACATTGTATGAGCCGGGTCGCGAGGTTGCGCTTTTTTCCTCCAAGGCGGAGCTGATCGACCAGGTGGGATATTATCTGGAACATGAAGATGAAAGGCTGGCGATCGCGCGGGCGGGCCATGAGCGTTGCGTTCCCGCTTACTCGCTGACGACGCGAGCAATGGAGATTGCCGGGCTGGTTTCGGCGCGGCGTCCGCACGCGACGCGGGGGATTGCGGCGCCAAGTGCTTGACCCCAAAGCGGCTGTCGTACAAGTCGCCCGGACCTGCCCCAGGATGTCTACCGGGTCTTCGTGAGGATTTGAGATGCGTGTCGCCAGCCTGATTCCCCCACCGGTCAAGCGCCAGCTGAGCAAGGCGGCGACGATCAGCTTCCTGTCCGACGTCCGGAGCCTGCGTGCCTATCACGGGGCGCTGCAAACGGCGCCACGGTCGGCGGATCCCGTGCATGTGCGGATCAGGCAGCTCGGCAACAGGGACGTCGAGTTGCGGCCGGCGACCGCCGACGCGCGCACGGCCTTTTCGACCTTCTGGCATCAGTTTCATTTGCCGCCGACTGACGTGCGGATGCCCGACAAGCCGATGTTCCTCGATCTCGGGGCCAATAACGGCCTCACCGCGGCCCATCTGGCGGCGCAATATCCGCGCGCGACCGTCGTGGGCGTGGAGCTCGACGAGCGCAATGTTGCGATCGCGCGCCGCAACATTTCACCCTGGGCGGATCGTTGCCAGATCCTTCATGCCGGCGTCTGGTATGAGGATGGCGAGGTTTCGTACATGTATTCGGAAGGTGCCGAAGACGGCTTCGGGATCAATGAGGAACACCCGCAGGGTGGCGTGACGATTACGGTCCGCTCCTGCTCGATCGATACCATCCTGCGCGAAGTCGGCGACCCGCCGGTGGTCGATTATGTGAAGATGGACATCGAGGGCGCGGAGCGCGAGGTCCTGCGGCGCGACCCGAGCTGGTTGAAGCGGGTGCGCTCGCTGAAGATCGAGCTTCATGATTATACGCATGCCGAGTGCATTGCGGATCTGGAGCGTGCGGGGATATCGGCGCGGCCTGATACCCAGCACAATCTGTGTGTGATCGGGATCAACAAGGCGCTTGCCTGAAAGCGATGCTGGATTTTTCGCGAACGAGTGCGGCGCGGGGCATATGCGAAGCGCCCGGACCGTGAAATTGCAGAAGCGCCTGCGGACCTGGCTGGGGGGCTCCGGATCAACCCTGGATGACGGGGGCGGCAGCACGCTGATCGCCCGTTGGCGCCGTTCGCCCGAATTTCACCGGGTGGCGCGTTTTCTGGTCGTTGGGGTGGGAAACACCATCTTCAGCTACGCGGTCTATGCGGCGGGCGTTCTGATCGGCCTCAACAGTGCGCTCGCGCTGTTGGTGGCGATGGTGGTGGGGGTGATCTTCAACTTCTTCACCACCGGCCGGATTGTTTTCCAGAGCCGCAATCACCGGCTTCTGCCGCGTTTCATCGGCGTTTATGTCGTGATTTACGGAATCAACGTGGCACTGTTGCGCCTCCTTCAGGGCGTGGGTCTGGATCCGCTGCTGGCGCAGGCCTTGTGCCTGCCGATCACGGTGACGCTTTCCTTCCTGGCGATGCGTTTCTGGGTATTCAATGCCGGCGAACCGGCAAGGAAATAATGAACTGAGCGGCCGGCGGCTTTCAATCTTGGGGGAGATCATGTGATGACCGGCAAGCCGCTTGCGCGTTGGACGTTCAGCCCCGAATTCGCAATCGCCGTCTTGCTCCTGTTGCGGGCGACAGTGTTGCTGATCGGGCCCGGCATCCTGAGCGGCGATGGCTTCCTCTATCTGGGCGCGGCGCAGCACGTGGCCCAGACGGGGATGGCGCCACCGGCCAGCGTCCAGTCCCGCTCCTTCTCGGTGCTGCTCGCCCCGCTGCTCCACCTGCTTGGCCAGGATGCGGTCTGGAAGCCAATTCCATCGGACGCGGCGGTGACGGGGAATCCCGTCGCCGACGCCGTCCACTGGCTTCAGGTCCTGTTCGACCTGGTCGTGGTCTGGGCATTGCTGCGCGTGTATCTCAGGGTCAGGCCAGCCAATATTTGGGCATTCCGTGCTGGTTACGCCGTGATCGCCCTGCAACCGATCACCGCCGCCTGGACCAATATGGTGCTGCCCGACACCCTGGCGATGTTCGGATTCTTCCTGGGCATGGTCCTGCTCGCGCGGTCGGTCGATGGCGGGATCGGGCGATGGGCGCAGCCGGTGGGGGGCTTGCTGCTTGGTCTGGCCGGGTTTCTGCGCATCGATCTCGCGCCGCTTGCGGCGATGATCTTCGGGCTCTGGCTTCTGGCGCAATTCCGGCAGCGGGGCAGACTCGCGCTGGCGGGCGTGCTGGGCGCCACGGCGCTGTTCGTGATGCCGGCCGCGGCGATGATGACGTTCCAATATACGAGCCAGGGCGACGCCCGCTATATCGTCTTCGATGCGCCCGATAATCCCGGCGTCGCGCGCGCCGGCTATTTTGCCTGGGTCCGCGCCTGGATGATGACCCAGGCGGAGTTCCGCAGCTATGCCTTCGATGTCGGGACCGCGGGATGGCGGGGTTTCGACATCTCGGGCTATCCAGCGCGCGCCTTTACCGATCCGTCCCAGCACGATCTCGCGGCCGGAGCGCTCGCCGACTGGCGGGCAAAAGGCTATGGACCTTCAGTCGATGCCCGCTTCCAGCGCGTGGCCGACGCGCTTCGCGCGGCGAAGCCGCTTCAGCGCTGGGTGACGGCGCCCGGCGCGCGGACCGCGCAGCTATGGGTCAACCCGGATGGCGGTGCCGCGATCAACTTCGCCTTCGATCTCAAGCCGCCGCGCTCTTGGATCGTGGCGGGCGCGGTTGCGCTCCTCAAGCTGCTGCTCGGCGCGCTTGCGCTTTGGGGCAGCATCGTCGTGTTGCGATCGGGCTGGCGGGCGCCGGACCGGACCGCCGCGCTGTCGCTCTATCCGGTCGGGCTGGCGGTCCTGTCGCTCGTCGCGCTGCTTGGCCGCGCCGCCGAGATGTGGCTCCTCAACATCGCGGTCAGCAGCGCCGTCATGGAATCGCGCTATGTCATCGAGGTCTGGCCGTGCACGATCGTGCTTGCGATGTTCGGCTTTCGCGCGCTCGCCGATCGAGCGAGGTAGGCGGCTTTCTTCCAATTAGCGTTGGACGACCTCGTCCGGCCCGCTAGAAGCGCGTCAGACTTTGGGGCCGACATTCCCGCAGCACGTTTGATTGAAGATTCCCGACCGCGTCGCCCTCTGCCCGGAGCCAATTGTTCGATGGAAATCATCCCCTCCAACAATCTCCGCCGTCACTATGTCGCG